>Ga0265293_10011807_pt1 | contig 11753 bp, 7 predicted proteins | sample Munlanlewell138R_FD_192505 | JGI IMG/M metagenome (GOLD analysis project Ga0265293, IMG submission 192505) | Leachate microbial communities from a municipal landfill in Southern Ontario, Canada - Leachate well 138R | ecosystem: Engineered > Solid waste > Landfill > Unclassified | place: Canada... | reverse complement strand
TCAAAAACGAGGCGATCCATCGCCCCTTTGATGGACCATGACCGCCTCTTGCCCCCATTTTGCAGCAATCCGTCGTGAATCACAGATATGATGAGAATGCAAGTCCTGATTTCATGCGAAGGTACTGTGCCACGCTTGGTCTTGCTTGACATTCGAGGGGCCTGCCGATATATTGGACAGCGGCTGTGACAGTGCCGGGCAGTAGCGCAGGGGCTAGCGCACTTGGTTCGGGACCAAGGGGTCGGAGGTTCAAATCCTCTCTGCCCGATCAAGCGGTATTTCCTCTTTGGTGCAGGGAGTGCCGCTTTTCTTTGTATTTGGCTTGCGATACGCTGAAGTCGGAGGGACCATGCATTACGATTATGTCATTGTCGGATCCGGGCTGTTTGGCGCTGTCTTCGCCCATGAGGCGGTCAAGGCGGACAAGCGCGTCCTCGTCATCGAGCGGCGGGGCCACACCGGTGGGAACATCCACTGTGAAGAGCGGGACGGGATCGATATCCACCTCTATGGCGCCCATATCTTCCACACCTGCGATGAGAAGGTGTGGCGCTACATCAACCAGTTCACCGCCTTCAACCACTACCGCAACTCACCCATCGCCCGCTATCAAGAGCGGCTCTTCAACCTGCCCTTCAACATGAACACCTTCCACCAGATGTGGAGTGACGTCTATACCCCCGAAGAGGCGAAGGCGCGCATCGAGGAGCAGCGCAAAGAGGTCGTCGGCGAGGTCACGAACCTCGAACAGCAGGCCATCTCACTGGTGGGGCGGGACATCTACGAGACCCTCATCAAGGGGTACACGGAGAAGCAGTGGGGCCGCCCCTGCACCGAGTTGCCCCCCTCGATCATCAAGCGTCTGCCGGTGCGGTGGCGCTATGACAACAACTACTTCAACGATCCACATCAAGGGATTCCGATTGCCGGGTACAACAGCATCATCGAACAACTCTTGGAGGGCATCACCGTGGTGCTCAACACCGATTTCAATGCGGACCGCACCCGCCTCTCCGCTCTCGGTGACAAGGTCCTCTACACCGGCGCCCTCGACGCCTACTACGACTACCGTCTGGGCAAGCTGGAGTACCGCTCGGTCCACTTTGACCACCAGCGCTTTGAGGGGGGCAACCAACAAGGGGTGGCGGTGATCAACTACACCGACGCCAACATCCCCTATACCCGGTCGATCGAGCACGCCCACTTCACCTTCACCGAGGCCGATGTCTCCTGGGTCAGCTACGAGTATCCGGTGGACTACAGCCAGACGGGAGAGCCGTACTACCCGATCGGTGATGAGCAAAACCTCGCCCTCCATCGGCGCTACCGAGCCCTCGCCGAACGGGAGGGGCAGCTGCTGCTGGGCGGACGGTTGGCAGAATACGCCTACTACGACATGGACACGACCATTGCACGGGCCCTTCAGCTGGCAGAGCAGGAGCTTGCATGACCGGCGGAACTGGTCGTGCTGGCGTGAGAATCGCCTGTGTGTACGTCAATGCCGGCAAGGGGCACTACATCCCCGCCAAGGCGCTCGCCGATGGATTTGCCGCCATCGGCATCGAGGCGGTGATGGTCGATTACTTCTCCCTCTTGGGTGCCAGGCGTCTGGATGCCCTCAATCAATGGCTGTGGCGCCTGATGCTTCGCTCCCCCCGCCTCGAGCAGATGGTCAATAGGGGCGCCGACCACAGCCGGTTCATCGCCTGGGCGTTGCCGCTCCTTCAGTGGCTCTCCTATGGCAAGGCGGTCAGGGCGCATGTCGATGAGCACCAGTGGGATGCGATGATCTGTACCCAATACATGCCGTCGATGATCCTGCCATCTTTGATGAAGCGCTTGGGTACGGATATTCCCATCTTCGCCTACGCAAGCGACGTCTTCTTCACCCCCCGACAGGGGTTGCACCCCGATCTGGCTAAGTTCTATATCTCCACCAGCGAGGGGGCCGAGCATGTGGTGAGGTCGGGCTTTCCCAGAGAGAAGACCATGGTTTCAGCCTTTCCAATCCAACGCTCCTGTGTCACCGCCCCCGCGCTCACCAAGGAAGAGGCGCGGGAGAAACTCGCCCTCAAGCCGATCTTCACCGTCCTGGTCAACCTCGGTGGGGAGGGGATCGGCACCAGCCGCCTCATCGATGAGCTTGAAGAGCGGAGAGTCGCTGTCCAGGTTGTCTTGGTCGGCGGGATGCACAAGCATGCCGAGAGAAAACTCCTCGACCAGCAGCGCCTCTGTACGGCAGTCACCGTGCACGTCGCCGGTTTTGTCGACAACATCTACGACTACCTCCGGGCAAGCGATGTGGTGGTGGGCAAGGCGGGTATCAATGCGATGCTCGAAGCCATCTACCTGCGCCGCCCCTTTTTGGTCACCACCGTCTACTACTCGGTCGCCGATGCTGCCCACTACGTGGTCACGCATGACATCGGCTGGTATGAGCCACACCCCGAGCGTCAGGCGGCCATCATCTGCTCCTGCATCGAGGACCCCGCTCTCCTTGCAGCAATGGACCGTAACTTTGACTCTTTGCCGATCCGTTTCGGTGCTGATGAGATCGTCCGGGATGTGGTAGAGACGGTAGCGGGCAAGACCAAAGAGTTCTCGAAGGTGGACAGACGATCCTGCCGGTAGTAGGGGCAGGGGTGGTGCGACCTCCGGTGACAGTGGCGATTTATCGATCCCCCTCGCAATCATTTCTGACGTATTGGAGTGGAAAGGCTGGAAATTGCCCCCTTTCTTTGATCGATGCACAAACTAATATAATTCGAGATATTCTAAAATAGGCTCAAAACTATAAAAATAATTATTTTAACGAAAAGTAATAGAAATATCATTGACAATTTGCAAAAACCGTTTAATACTAATACTTAGTTTGGGGGTCGAACAAAGGTGATGATCGGAGATAACACATTCGTCAAAGAGATGAATTACAAGACAGTACTCGATACCATCCGAACACAGCGCTCGGTCAGCAGGGCTGAGCTGTCGCGATTGACTGGCCTGACTCGCTCCACCTGCTCAGTGATCTGCGACCGGATGCTCACGCAGGGCATCATCATTGAAAACGGTACGATCGAATCCACAGGCGGGCGGCCTTCAATTGCCCTGCAAATCAACAATCGGGCAGCCTCGGTATTGGGTTTGAAGATGATGGAAGGCCACATCGCCGCTGCAACGGTTGACCTTGGGGGCAATATCATCATCAAGCACTCACAATCGATTGAGCCTGACCTCAGCAGTGATGCATACTTGAAACGATTCGAAGCGTTTGTCACCGCGATCATCACCCAACACAACACGGCCTTTCCCTTGATCCCGATGCTCGGTATCGGAATCGGAGTCGGTGGGAGAGTCTCTTCCGATGGTGTGCTGTTGGAGAGTTCTGTCCTCGGTTGGCGCAACGTCGCGTTGAAGCAACGGCTACAAGAGCGATTCGCACTGCCGGTTCATATTGAGAACGATGTGAATACATTTGCCATCGGTGAGAAGTTCTTTGGTTCTGGACAGCTGTTCGACAACTTTCTCTGCCTGTCGGTCGGTGAAGGCATCGGGCTTGGGATCGTCGTGAACGGCAAACTGCTTGCCGGCTCCCACCACGGAGCAGGGGAGCTTGGGCATACCCGCGTCTCCTATGAACCCGATTCCCCCCGATGTGCCTGCGGCAAACGGGGATGTTTGGAAGCATTTGCCAGTGATGCTGCCGTTGGCCAACGATACTTTGCTAGAACGGGAAAAAAATTGGGTATCGATGCGCTTCTGGCAGCAGCCGAAGCGGGCGATGAGGATGCACGGACGGTATTTTCACAGATGGGCACGTACCTCGGTATCGCCGTGTCCTCATTGGTCAACCTCTTTGACCCCGAGGCGGTGATCATCGGAGGGGAGCGAACCAATGCGGCTTCACACTTCATGAAGGATCTCAGACGGGCATTTGAGGAGAACACCGTCTATGACTTGGCGCGCGAAGTGCAGCTCATAGTCCTTGAACCCAGCAACGACGAGTGGATTCGGGGGGTGGCGGCACTGGCCATAGGAGAGTTCTTCTCCCAAGCCAAACGATGGGGGCAGTAGGATGTATATCGGTGCTTCACGACAAAAGAGAGTTGCTCTGGTGGTGTTCTTGGCTCCTGCGGTCTTCTCCCTGATACTCTTCTACCTCGTGCCCATCTTCTCCTCCCTCGTTCTGAGCTTGCTCGAGTACGACCCGCTCAAACCGACCAGCGAGATCTCCTTCGTCGGTCTACGCAACTTCATCGAATACTTCAAGTACAAGGACATGAGGAATCAGTACCTCCACGTCCTCTACTATTTGGTACTGTACATCCCCTTGGTGCTCGCCACCTCAATGACGGAAGCGATGTTGCTCAATCGATCGTTCACGGCCAAGGCAGCGTACAAGGTAATGCTCTATCTGCCGGTCGTCTCCTCCTGGGTTGCCGTTGCCCTGATCTGGCGGTGGCTGCTCCATGGAGAGTATGGGATCATCAACATCATGCTGAGAGCGGTCGGGATCCATGGACCGAGTTGGTTGAACAACAAGCAGTGGGCGATGCCGGCGGTGGTCCTGGCGGCGGTATGGAAGGATACCGGCTATTACACCCTCATCGTGCTGGCAGCCCTCAAGCAAATCGACATCAACTACTATGAAGCGGCGCGCATCGATGGGGCATCCCCGTTCAAGCAATTTCGATTCATCACCCTTCCGTTGGTGTCCCCAACGATGTTCCTGCTCTTGGTCATCAATGTGATCGCGGGTTTCCAGGTATTCGAATCGATATATGTGATGACCGAAGGTGGGCCAGCAGGAGCGACGCGTGTGCCCGTGGAGCAGATCTATCGCAACGCCTTTACATACTACAAGATGGGGTACGCATCAGCCATCGCATGGGTGTTGGGTGCGGTGATCATCGTAGCGACGATCTTTCAATTCCAACTGGAAAAGTTGTGGGTACGGTATGAAAGCTAACAGAATAGTATTGCGGATAGTGTTGTACCTCTTCATCTCGTTTTTGGCTCTCTTGTCACTCTTGCCGTTTTTCTGGATGGTCAGCACATCGTTGAAGGCGCGGGAGGCCATCTATGCCATACCAATCCAGTGGATTCCCAAAGAGCCGAGCTTGGAGGCGTACCGAGCGATCTTCCATCTGACAAACATCGATTTTGTCAGGGGGTTTATAAACAGTGTCTTCGTTTCGGTTCTGTTGACACTCCTGCCATTGCTCAGTTCGGCGATGGCCGCATTCGCGTTTGCGAAAATTGAATTTCGTGGCAAGCGGGTGCTCTTCTCCACATTCCTGTTGACCATGATGATCCCCGGCACAATAACGATGATCCCGAACTTCATCACGCTCAGGTTGCTGGGGCTCTTGAATACCTACACAGCCTTGGTGCTGCCGGCGCTGAGCAGTTCAATGGGAATTTTTTTGATGCGCCAGCACTTCATCAAGATCCAGGACGAGTACCTTGAGGCAGCGATCATGGACGGGGCAAGCCTGTACAGGCTCTTCTTCACCATCGTGCTGCCGCTTGCCAAGCCGGTGTTGTTCACCATGGGCTTGTTCAACTTCATGGGAGCGTGGAACAACTTCCTCTGGCCCCTGATCATCCTTACCCAACGCAAGAAGTGGACGCTCCAGTTGGGGTTGGCCAACCTTGGCTCGAACTTCTACAACTATCAGCACTACCAAATGGCAGGGGCGCTCATTTCCATCATTCCCATCATCATCGTGTACCTGATAAGCCAACGATATGTGGAACAAGGCCTGTCAACGGGAGGTCTTAAAGCATAGAACCTGGTTCCGATGGAACCAAGAAGGAGGAATTCATGAAAAGGACTATACGAATCGGAGTGGCAATTCTGCTGGTTCTGACGATGGTCTTGCCGGTATTTTCCGCAGGAAAGGCGGAAAGTGGGAAAACGACCATCCGCTACGCAAACTTTTCGGCGGGCGAGAGCAACGCCGAGACGCTGCGCAAGATGGTGGATCTCTTTGAAGCAAAGAATCCAACCATCAAGGTGGAGTTGGAGTCGATGGGGTATGGCGACAACTACTGGACAAGCCTGATCACCCGAATTGCGGGAGGGGACCCCCCTGATGCGTTCGAGCTGAACATGGAGCAGTTCCTCGCCTTTACGCTGAGAAAATCCAACCGTGCGTTGGACGACTTGTTTGCCAAGACCGGCACCGATGTCAATCTCTTTGGAGAGGGGCTGCTGGATGCGGTGAGCTTCGATGGCAAGATCATGGCCATACCGCAGTCGTTCTCCACGGTGGTGCTGGTGTACAACAAGGAGCTGTTCGACCGCGCGAACACCCCATATCCGAGAGCCGATTGGACGTGGGACGATGCACTGCAAGCAGCCCTCAAGATCAGCGCGTTGGGCAAGGACATCTGGGGGACGTTCAACCCGATCCAATTCTGGGAGTTCTACAAGGTGGTCCAGCAGAACGGTGGCGGCCTGATGACACCCGACGGCAAGGAGTTGACGATCAACACTCCGCAGAACGTTGCATCGCTTGAGTACATGCTCGACCGGATGTGGAAGTACCACGTCATGCCGACCGTCGAGGAACAAGCAGGACGCCCCGAGGCTGATATGTTTGTCGATGGGAAGCTGGGTATGTGGCTCAACGGGGTGTGGGCATTCACCGACCTCAAGGACCGGGTGAAATTCCCCTGGGGTATTGAAATGGAACCGGGAAATCTGACAAAGGCCACACACTTCTTTGGGAACGTGGGCTGCATCAGCACGACCACCAAGTACCCTGAAGAGACCTTCAAGTTCCTGACGTTCATGGCAACCGACCCCGATGTGGTCCAGCTGCGCCTCGATGCCCAGTGGGAGCTTCCCACCGTCGGCGATCCGACGGTGATGCAGCGATACCTTGCTGATACGCCGCCGGACAACAAGGAAGCGGTGCTCAACTCACTGCAATACGCAGTCAAGCCGCCGGCCCTGCTGCAGTTCAGCGAGTTGACGAATATCGTCAACACGAAGATTGAACAAGCCCGAGACGGGCAGCTCACTGCCAAGCAGGCCCTCGACCAGGCACAAGCGGAAGCCCGGGAGAAGATCAGGCTGTAACAGTGACTCCAGGCAGCCCGTCCAGACTGTCTGGAGTCAAACGATCGGATATCCGGACGGAGTATCTTCCAAGAGCATTCCGTCCGGACTTCTTCAATGAGTATAAGGATCATATCCATGGAAGACAAGATGATTTTGATCGTGCACCAACCCTTTGGAAACGGGCAACCATACTTTCAGCAACCCTTCGAACGATCACCCCGTATGCCGGCCCTTGGGGAGGTGATCACCATCGGGGCAGCCACAAACCCCAATCGAGCGGCCGAGACGATGCATGTCGAGTACCGCCAAGAGAGTGCTGAGGAGACGAACATCATCGATATGGTCTGCATCGGAGAGAGCGATGCCATCGGAAACGATGAGGGGCCTCGATGGTGGTCGTCAGCCCTGCCACCGGTGCTCGCACCAACGGTGCTGCACTACCGCTTCAAGGCATGCAGCGGGGAGGCAGTGGTGTGGTCCCGGTGGTATTCGTGCACCATCGGCAACCGATGGACGGCAGGGTCTGTGCAAGCGTGGAACGATGAGGGCGAATACGGGGTAGTCGTTTGGTCTGAGGAAATCGGTATCCGCTTCATCAACCAGAGCGAAGGCCCGCTCATCGTGTCAGGATTTGAAAAGTCAATCTTGCATCCGCGTGAGAAGGGTGAGCCATGGCATGTAGCAGAGAGCGATGGACAGCTGAGGGTGGAGGGGTATTGCACGATTATCGTGGATTTGAACCGAGGGACGTTCTGTATAGAGCAGGACTCCACGACGGTTGTACAGATCACCAAGGCGCTACAAATCACAGAGCGGTGCGATGAGAACGGCAGGATGCTCACCTACACATCGTTGGTTGGGCATGCGCCACCGAAGGAGCGCTACATCGGTTTTGGAGAGCGATTCAACGCGGTCGACCAACGAGGCAACATCGTGCTCAACCGTGTCTTCGAACAGTATAAGGACCAACGGTTGAAAAGCTACCTGCCGATGCCCTTTTTCATGACGGACAACGGATGGGGCCTCTTTGTGGAAACCGACCGCCTCGTTGAGTTCGACCTGGCCTCGCGTGCCGCAGACCAGTGGGCGATGACCATTGAATCGACTCTATCAGAGCCCTGCAAAATTCACGTGCTCCTGGGCTCGGTACAGACCATGCGCCACAACTTCGTCAAGCGCTTCGGCAGACCGCCGAAGGTACCTGCTTGGGCGTTGGGCCCCTGGATGTCCAGCAACGATTGGAACTCGCAGAGCCTGGTGGAGCAGATGGTCGAATTGACCACATCGCTTGGCATTCCAGCTACCGCGCTTGTCATTGAAGCGTGGAGTGACGAAACAACGTTTTACATCTTCAACGACGCGGTCTACGAGGCAAAGGACGCTCCCTTCGCCCTTGATGACTTCACCTTCCCCGCCGAAGGCTTGTGGCCCGACCCCAAGGCGATGGTCGATTCATTGAAGGAGCGAGGAATCCGTACGGTGCTCTGGCAAATCCCAGTCTTGCGTGAACAGGGGGAGGGAGTACACGAGCAACACACGCTGGACCGGCTGAACGCCATCAGGAGCGGCTATGTGTTGAGACACAGGGACGGATCGCTGTACCACTCCAGGCCGGGGTGGTTCCGCCATAGCCTTATTCCCGATTTCACCGATAAGAACACCCGCGAGTGGTGGATGGAGAAGAGGCGGTACCTTCTTGATGAGGTGGGGATCGCCGGCTTCAAGACCGATGGTGGAGAGCACCTGTGGGGGTATTCCATCACTGCATCAGACAACCGCATGGGTGATGAATTGATCAATGCGTTTCCTGCCCTCTACCTGCAGACATACCATCAGGGGCTGGACAGTGAGGAGCAGGTGCTCTTCAGCCGCGCAGGCTACGTACAGTCCATGACAACGCCGATACATTGGGCTGGGGACCAGGACTCCTCCTGGGATACGCTGAGGCGGGTGGTCACTGCAATGCTCAACGTCTCACTGTGTGGTCTGACATGGTTTGGCTGGGATATCGGAGGGTTCAGCGGTCCGTTGCCGTCTGCCGAGCTCTACCTTCGCTCGACCGCCGCTGCTGCATTCAGTCCAGTCATGCAGTACCACAGCGAGCACCATGGGCGGCAGGTACCCAGCAGGGATCGTACCCCGTGGAACATCGCTGAGCAGACCGGTGATGATCGGGTGATCCCGATCTACCGTAAGTTCGCCAAACTGCGAATGCATCTGGTCTCATACTTGCTACGACAGGCACAGTATGTGCACGATGCATACGAGCCGCTGGTACGCCCGCTCTGCTACGATTGGCCCGATGATGAGCAGGCGTGGTCGGTATGGGATGAGTATCTTCTCGGCACCGATCTCCTGGTCGCCCCAATCCTCACCGAATACCAACAAACTCGCACTGTCTACCTGCCTGAGGGACAGTGGCGACGACTCGGCAGTGAGGAGATCCTTGCAGGACCGTGCACGATTGAAGTCGATGTCCCACTCCACTCAATCGCCCTCTTCCTCCGTCTCCGGGATCGGGTCGATCCCCTCTTCACTGACGAATCATTCATCTCTCTGTACTGCTCTGAATAAGGGGTCGCCATGTATTTTCATAAGATAGATCATCCGTTCAACTTTGCGCCTGTCGATTTGAGTGGGAATTGCCTTGAGCCAATCATCGAGGCGTGTGGCCCCGACTGTTGGCGTATCCGCGTCGAGCGCCCAGGCCAATCCACCATGGCCGACCAACTGGACCTGCTGGCCGGACTGGAGCACGCTGATAGCCCAGACCCTCAATACTCGTTGGCTATCGATGGCAGAGGGATTGCCATTTGTCACATGCAATCCAACAAGACGGTTCTGACAAGCCACCAGCTCGTGCCCTTTGGCGTCTGCGCGTCGAAGTGGCTTTTCTCCTTCACATTGGAGGAGGGGATGCGCTTCTACGGGATGGGGGAGAAGAACATCGGGTTTGAAAAGAGCGGGGTTCGCACCAAGTTCTGGAACACCGATGTGTGGGCTGACTTCAGCGGCCACGACATTGAGAGCGGGACGACCGATCCGATGTACGCCTCCTTTCCGGTACTGTTGGTCAAGACCTCTTCAACATGGGTTGGCATGATGGTCCCGACCTCGGTGCCGGTCTTCATGGATACCGGGACGAGACAGACGATTGAAGGCGTAAAGGATGCTGATGAGGGCAGTCGCTTCTTCTATCTGGGAGCGGTGGACGGGAATCCTGACTTGATCATCACCTCTGCGGCGACGGTTGCATCGGTTGTACGGCGCCTGACCATGTGCTTGGGGCGTCCGGCCTTGATGCCCGTATGGGCGTTGGGCCACCATCAGTCGCGGTGGGGGTACGGCTCTCTGGAGGATGTGCGCCACCTTGATGGGATGTTTGTTGAACACGACATTCCCTGCGATGCCATTTGGTTTGATATCGACTACATGGATGGATACCGGGTATTCACGACACGCGTCCAACGGCGCGATGAGGAGCACCTCCACACACGCAAACTGGTTGCGATTCTCGATCCGGCTGTCAAAGCCGACTCATACGAGGCAGCCGAGCGCGGGCGGGCATCCGATGTGTTCTGTTACAACCGCCAAGGGTTGCCCTATGTCGGGTTTGTGTGGCCCGGGGCTTCGTGGTTTCCTGATTTCTCGCTCATCGAGACGCGGCAGTGGTGGGCTGATGAGACGGCAAATCTGACAACGAACGGGTTCGATGGGTTCTGGATCGATATGAATGACCCGAGTACCGGTTCGGTGGAGGTGGAGGAGATGCTCTTCGGTCGCGGGAAGATCGAGCACCACATGCTGCACAACTGGTATGCGTTGGGTATGGCCCAGGCGACGTATGAGGGGCTCAAACGGGCGTATCCTGACCGACGTCCGTTTGTGTTGACGCGCAGTGCGATGCTCTCCAGTCACCGGTGGGGAGCAATGTGGACCGGTGACAGCGTCTCAAACTACCACCACCTGAGAAAGACCATCGAGATGGTGCTCAGCCTATCGCTTTCGACCATGGCTTTCGTCGGAGCCGATATCGGAGGCTTCGGGGGTGACTGTGATGGCGAGCTGCTGAGAGACTGGTATCGTGCCTGCGCACTCTTTCCGGTGTTGCGAAACCATAGCGCCGACTCCACCCATCGACAGGAGCCTTGGCAGTTCGGTGGTGAAGTTGCTACGGATATTCGATCTGTATTGCGTCTGCGGTACGCATTGCTGCCGTACCTCTACAATCTGATGTACAAGCTTCATGAGTACGGTGATCCACCGATCAGAGCGATGCTGTACGCCTTTGGGGACGAGCGCTTTGATGAAGAGGAGAGCCAATTCATGATCGGCGATGCGCTGCTCCAGGCACCAAAGCTTGAGCGTGGCCAAATCTCGCGGAACGTGGCGATTCCGGAGGGGCGGTGGCTCGACCTGAACACGCTCGAGGTGGTGACAGGTCCTGGTGACGTGACGGCGAACTTGGTGGATACTCCCATGCCACTCTACCTTCGCGAGGGATGCTTCCTGCCCGTTGCCAAACTCCCGCCCACCGCTCTCCACACCAGCGCTGACATTGACCTTTCAAGGCCGTCCTTCCTCTTCTTCCCTCCTGCATCTGGTGTTGTCCATGAGGAGTATCTCTACGACTCAGGCGATGGGTATGCGTTGCCCCACGTCATGAAGCTCTCCGTCTCCTGCA
>Ga0265293_10011806_pt1 | contig 11755 bp, 10 predicted proteins | sample Munlanlewell138R_FD_192505 | JGI IMG/M metagenome (GOLD analysis project Ga0265293, IMG submission 192505) | Leachate microbial communities from a municipal landfill in Southern Ontario, Canada - Leachate well 138R | ecosystem: Engineered > Solid waste > Landfill > Unclassified | place: Canada... | reverse complement strand
GACATTTTACCGCAGTAATGTTGACCAGGAAGTCAAACCAGCTATGATGGTTGCCTAAGAAAAGAGCAATCGTGTGATAGCCACAACATTAAGCAGATATTCTCCATAATTCGGGGGTCAAACCGCTGTTGATGTCGCGAATATTCTCTTTGGGGGAACATGTGCTAATTCGGTCCCCACAAGACTTCCGAGAGAAGTTTATTGCTAGGTTGGGGTCAGACCCCCCAATTTGTGGAAAATGATCCAGGTCCAAGGCCAAACAAAGCATGCAGCCCTGCAAGCTAATCCAACATAGAACAGGCTTGAAGGACAGGGAGTAAGGTTCAAAGTTTCTGAATACAAGCATAGAGGTGGCAAGAATGGTATAATAGAGCCATCTTGCAGGAACGAAAGAGGTTACTGATGAAAAAAAGTTTCGAAGACTTAAGGATATCTACACCTATCTTAAGGGCCATTGGAGACATGGGATTTCAAACCCCCACTGAGGTACAGAGTAAGGCCATCCCCCATGCGCTGAACAGGGAAGACCTCATTGTTACATCGAAAACCGGCAGCGGCAAGACCGCTGCTTTTGGGGTTCCTATGCTACAGATGATGGAACCAAAGGCTTCTGGACCCCAGGGCTTGGTCCTTGTCCCTACTAGAGAACTGGCGGTGCAGGTAGACAACGAGCTTAAGCTGTTCTCCAAGTATCTGCCCCACCGAACTACAGTTGTCTACGGACAGCACAGTATAAACGTAGAAACCCAAGCGCTCCAGAAGGGAGTATCCCTTGTTACGGGAACCCCTGGTCGTGTCCTTGACCACATAAAACGTGGGAGTCTAGTAACCAAACATATTCGGTTTTTGGTTATTGATGAAGCAGACAGAATGCTAGATTTAGGCTTCATTGATCAAGTGGTGAGAATCATTAAGTCCCTACCTAGAAACCGGGTTACACTTCTCTTTTCCGCCACCATGCCCCCTGAGGTCAGCAGAGTATGTAAAGCATACATGCGAAATCCAACGAGCATTGAAATTGAATCATCTACCAAGACAGTGGATAGCATTGAACAAGTCTACTATCGAGTCAAGGAGAATGAAAAACGCACCCAGTTACACCGTCTCCTCTTGGTGGAACAGCCAGAAAGCTGTCTGATATTCTGTAACACTCGGATAGCAGTTGATCGGGTCCGTAGCTATCTGGCAAGCAAGGGACATGCAGTGGAGGCTCTACACGGCGACATTCCCCAGGGCAGACGGATGCAAACTATGAAGCAGTTTAAGCAGGGCAAGTTTCATCTGCTAGTGGCCACTGATGTAGCGGCCCGAGGCCTTCACATTGATGACTTAGCTCTCGTCATTAACTATGATGTTCCTGTGGAGAAGGATAGTTATGTTCACCGGATCGGTCGTACTGGTCGCGCTGGTCAAAAGGGTCGCGCTGTCTCCTTCGTGACCAGTGAGGATATCATGACCCTTTATGAGATCGAGGAACATATCGGGGCTTTGATTCAAGAAGAGGATTTACCCACTGAAACCGTGGTAAGTGCTCGCAGAGCTAGCGCAGAACAATGGATGAAACCTAAAGCACAGGAGAATAAGACCGCTGCTTCGCCTCAGCCACGTTCAAAACGAACGCAAAAGGCGAAGACTAGGCGCCCAGCGCAAAAACCCCGCCAGGCCGAGCAGCCCAAACAAGAGCGTCCTCCTCGAGCTAAGGTTGAACAGAAGACAGCGGTCAGACACCGTCCGCCGGACCTTTCCGAGGAAGCTAAAGTTAAGCAACCGCAGGTTAGGAAAGAAACCGGCGAGTTAAAGGGCAAACCAGCGGGGGAACCCCCTGTAACGAAGCGAAGAAAAGAATCGTTGCTGGAGCGGATAGCCAAGCGTATCATCCGGAAATAATAGGGGGTCAGACCCCCCTTTTTATGGAAATGATGCGCTATGGTCCACCCTCCATTTCTACATGATTAAATAACTGAAAATTGAAAAAAGTCGCAGGTGTATCGTGGTAAATGTCGAACCCCAAACTAAAGGATCGTTAAGGAGGGGGATCAATGGCCCGCAAACCACGAGTTTGGTACCCAGGTGCGACGTATCATGTCATGTGTAGGGGCAATCGACGCCAAGAGATCTTCAAGGATGATATGGACCGGCAAGTATACCTGAAGAATCTGCTGTGGACCAAGAGAAACCACCGTTGCAGTATTCTCTCTTACTGTTTGATGCCGAACCATGTCCACCTGCAGGTAGAAACCTCGGACGTTCCGATCTGGAAAATGATGAAGCAACTCAACATGATGTATGCCATCTTCTTCAACAAGAAGTATAACTATGTGGGTTACCTTTTCCAAGATCGCTACAAGGCGGAGTTGATCGAGACTGACGCTTCCAACCTTTCAGTGAGCCGCTACATTCATCTAAATCCAGTCGCGGCCAAAATGGTGGAGAGGCCTTTGGACTACAAATGGAGTAGTTACCGAGTCTATCTCGGGGAAGAAAAGGACTCTCTCGTCTCAACAGAAAGGATTCTGAAGTACTTTCTGCAGCAGAGTCGCGCCCTGTACAAGGAATACGTCGAGCGGACTTAAGGGTCAGACCCCCCAATTCTTTCCAGTGGGAAGGGCTTTATTCACAAACGGCGAAGTTACATATTGTTTCGATCTTCCCGATCATCCTGATCATCCCGATCGTCCAAACCCTGATCGGGATGAACTAAAAAGAGTATTGAGAGGAGAAAAACCATGAAATGCCTTATCTTGGCCGCAGGCTATGCCACGCGCCTTTATCCCTTAACGAAAGATACACCAAAGCCCCTCTTGGAGGTAGCGGGGAAATCTATACTTGAACGCCTCTTAGATAAGATCCGTCTTATTGATAAGATTGATCACGTCTATGTGGTAACCAATGCTAGATTTGCCAACGCCTTTGAAGAGTGGGTGGGGGAGTATACATATACCAAGAAGCTTACCGTTATTGATGATGGAACTACATCTAACGACAATCGTCTTGGGGCTATTGGCGACATTCAATATGTCATCGATCAAGTTGGCTTGTCAGATGACCTAATGATCCTTGCAGGTGACAACCTCTTTGACTTTGATCTGCGTGATTTTGAGCAGTTCTTCCAAGAGAAAAACGCTGACGTCATCACAGCGTATGAAGTAGCAGATATCGATTTGGCAAGAAGGATCGGCATTGTTGAACTTGACTCTGAAGCCCGCATCCTATCCTTTGAAGAAAAACCACAGCAACCAAAGTCTCGCTGGGGTGTTCCAGCTCTATATATCTATAAACAAGAAACACTTCCCTTAGTTAAGAAGTATCTCGATGAAGGGAACAATCCCGATGCCCCAGGACACTTTGTTCCATGGCTCATTAAACATAAACCTGTATATGCTTTCCAATTTGAAGGACAATGGCATGATATAGGCACAATCGAGAGCTATGAAGAAGCTCAAACCGTCTTTGCAAGGGACGAGGTTGAAATTGCTTCCTCGAAAGAATAGCCCCCTCGCAAAGTGTCCGAGATGAGATGTACCGTACCTATCCACAGAGTCCCCAATAGATGACAGGAGTGCCCGACGCAATGGTTGACTTTATCAGGCAAATGTTAGAAGGCTTAGGAGCCGAAGCAACAGTCGTTATCATGTCGATGTTACCAGTAGTAGAACTAAGAGGTGCCATTCCCGTGGGAATGGCCCTTGGATTGACTACCTTTCATTCCACGATCCTGAGCTTCATAGGCAGCATGATCCCAGTACCTCTTATTCTCTTTGGCATTCGTCCCGTCTTTGATCTTCTAAGAAAAACCAGATTATTCAGGGGACTGGTAGATCGCCTAATCAAGAAATCCCTAAACAAAGGAGCAAGGATACAAAAGGCTGGTATACTTGCTCTATTCATCTTTGTGGCCATACCCCTTCCGGGTACAGGAGTATGGAGTGGAAGCCTCATAGCTTCCCTACTCGATATGCGCTTTAAATACGCCTTCCCAGTCATCCTGGTTGGGAACCTTATTGCCGGCTTGATTATCATGTCCCTAAGTAGCGGCGCCTTCGCGATCCTAGCGAGCTAGGACCCCCGCCAGTTTGAACAACAATACGATCCAAGGCATGGAAAGAGGATGATCATGAAACGGACAGTTCTTACCAATCTGCAATTACTTGATGGAGTTGCCCACGGGATACTGGCTGATCAGGTTCTCGTTATCGAAGACGATGAAGTTGCTTGGGTAGGACCAAGAGGGGCTTGGGGTCAGAAGATAGATCCAAGGGACGAGGTCGTTGACCTACAAGGTATGTTTGTCCTGCCGGGACTCTGGGACATGCATATGCACCTAGACTTTCGCGTTCATGGTCAAGTGGGTCCTTCCATTGCTGAAGACACCATGTTCTCCTATCGGAGAGCCCTCACCCTCCTTCATTCCGGTGTAACATCCCTGCGTTTGCCAGGATCAGCCAACGGCATTGACTTTGCCCTGCGAGATGGAATAGAGCGTGGAGATTACATTGGTCCTCGCATCTTGACTGCAGGTGAAGGCATCACATCCACCGGCGGACACGGGTCCATTGATGGCAAGGGTTGTGACGGTCCCTATGAATTCCGCCGTGCTGCACGGCAAGTCGTCTCCCGAGGAGCCGACCTTGTTAAGATCATGGTTACAGGCGGAATCATGGGAAGACACGAAGCCTCCGATGCACCCCAGACCATGCCCGATGAAGTGCAAGCAGTTGTAGAGGTAGCCCACAACTGGGGTAAACACGTCTCGGGTCACATCGCCTCTTCTGAAGCCGCCATCATGTGCGCTGAACTGGGAGTCGACACCATCGAACACGGCTACTTTCTAGACGAGAACGCCATCCAAGTCATGAAAAAGTGCGGCTCCGTTTATATCCCAACTCTAGGAGTCACCAGTAGTCCAGACTACTGGAAACAGATCGGCGCGCCAGACTGGGCCGTAGAGAAAGTCAAACGAGCCGCCATCACCCATAGGCGGGCAGTCGAAATGGCTATCGAATCCGGTCTTACCATCGCCCTTGGCAGTGACTTACCCACCGCACATGTCAATGGAACCATCGGAATTGTGAACGAAATGGAAGCTTTGGCCCAACTCGGCGTCTCTCCCGAAACGATCATCCATTGGGCCACCCACGTCCCTGCCCAGATCTGTGGTCTTGGCCACAAAGTTGGTACCCTCGAGCAGGGGAAACAGGCAGACCTAATCGCTGTACCCAAGAACCCTTATGAATCCGTAAGCAATCTACGAAATGTCAGCTTTGTGATGGCCAGAGGCACCATCGTTCGAGACGACATCACAAGTACCAGACGACCTAGTCTCTTAGCCGGCCACTTCGAAGGTTAGATTGCGTATTGCGTCATTTTCTCACATTCTCACTTCATAGTAATTCATACGACGAAAAGTCAAAGGAGAATTTGGAAACTCTTTGCCATCGGGTTAATCCTCGATGGAGGGGAGAATTCCGAATTCTCCTTTTCGGTAATTTGGGGGGTGAGTTATGCTATACTGATAGAGGATAATTTGACGAAATCCTCATTTCTTGGGTTCTCTGTAGAGGTGGGAGCACCAGTGCTTGGCCAAGATATCTAAAGGCTTCCTTGTTCCTGGGCTTATCAATCACACTCGATGTAGACTAAACACTCTAGAAACTGAAAGGAACGATGATGGCATGGTTGTAGAGAAGATGATTCCGGCTTTCCAAAAAGCCAGCGGAGGGCTTTTTTCTGATGTGGAAAAGGCCGATGTAGGTGATGCCGTTCTCAAGATCAGAGAGCGGGGCGGTGCCTTGATGGCCTGGGCCGATCCCTTTTACCCCTTACCATCCGTTCCTCCTCATGTTGGACAAGCCATGATCGACTCCATTGAAAGTGGCTTTGCCAGTCATTATACGGCACCGATTGGAAATCAAGAACTCAAAGTAGAGGTAGCCAAGAAACTAGCCAGAATCAACGGGCTCGAGGTCGATCCAGAAAGGAACATCCTCATTACTCCAGGATCCGACGCCGGACTCTTCTTCGCCATGCTACCCTTCATCCATCAAGACGACGAAGTCATGATTATCGATCCGAGCTACCCTAACAACTTCCAAAACACGGAGATCCTCGGTGGCAAAGTTGTACGAATTCCAGTCTACATGGAGGACGGATACCAGTTTAGGATGGAGGAGTTTGAAAAAAGACTCTCACCAAAGACAAAGATGATCGTCCTGACCAACCCAAACAACCCAACAACCACTGTCTATCGTAGGAACAAGTTGGTCAGCTTATCAGAGTTTGCTGTCAAAAACGACTTGATCGTCGTCGTGGATCAAGCCTTTGAACAGCCCTGTTTCGATGATATTGAAATGGTCACCATCGCTAGTCTCCCGGGTATGTGGGAGCGGACCGTCTCTGTCTTCTCCCTCTCCAAGGGCATGGGGCTCAGTGGTTTACGTGTGGGCTACATCGTTGCCGATGCAGTCATCATTGACAAGATGTTCGGAACGGCCGTAGCAGTACTTGGAGCCACGAATACGGCGGCCCAAATGGGGGCCATAGCAGCACTACGAGATGACAGCTTTGCAGAACCTTACTTTGAAAGCTTCGATCGACGCCGGAAAATGGTCTACGATCTGCTCCATGACATTCCAGGCGTCTCCATGCAAATTTCAGAATCAGGCTTTCTCTCCTGGATCAATGTCTCCGGTCTAGGCACGGGAAGTGAAGTTGCAGCCTATCTCAACCAGGAGGCAATTGTAGCAGTCAACGGCGGCGAAGCCTATGGGCCAGCCGGCAAGGATTACATCCGCATCGTCCATGGGGTACTCACGGAAGAAGAACTCCTGGAGGCAACGAAGCGAATTAGGAAGTCCTTACTGAAACTAGCTGAAAGGCGGGGCCTTACGGCACTGTAAGCATAGTCCCTTTGGAGGTGAAATCGTGATTCGATATATCGGCAAAAGACTACTCATGATGGTACCCGTCCTTCTCGGTGTGATCGTCATCGTATTTACCATTATGTATCTCACCCCTGGTGACCCAGCCAGGATGATGCTTGGAGCTGGTGCGCCAGCCTCGGCGGTGGAGGAACTTAGAGAGACCTTGGGCCTGAACGACTCCTACTTCGTACAACTACTCCGTTATATCAAAAACGTAGTGTTTCGTTTCGACCTAGGACAATCCTACGCATCCAATAAACCGGTGATTAATGAGATTCTAGAACGATTTCCCAAGACAATTCTCCTAGCAACACTAAGCGTGACGATCTCCGTTATTGTGGGAATCTCTATGGGCATTATCTCGGCCACCAAACAGTATTCCATCTTCGACAAGATCGCAACCAGCATCGCTTTACTTGGAGTCTCCATGCCAACCTTTTGGGCCGGACTGATGGCCGTCATTATCTTCTCTGTTCACTTAAGGTGGCTCCCTGCTTCTGGTTCTTATGGATGGGAATATTGGATTCTTCCGTCGCTCACCCTCGGGCTTTCAAGCTCCGCTACGATCATGCGCATGACCCGTTCGAGTCTCCTTGAGGTCATTCGGCAGGATTATATCAGGACAGCCCGGGCCAAGGGACAAAATGAGCGGGTGGTCATTATCTATCATGCCCTTAAGAACGCGATGATACCTGTAATCACCGTAATCGGAATGCGCTTTGGTGCACTCCTGGGGGGCTCGGTGCTCATTGAATCCGTTTTTGCCATTTCGGGACTGGGTAAGTTCATCATCGATAGTATCAGTATGAGGGACAATCCAGTGGTCCAGGGTGGAGTTCTACTTTTGGCTCTATCCTTTAGTATCTGTAATCTCCTGGTCGACATCTTATATGGATTCCTTGACCCAAGGATCAAATCTCAGTACAGCATCTCGAGGAAAAGGGGGTGGAGACGGAATGCTCAAGCGCAATAAGAAAACGAAAAAGGGCTTTTGGCATGACGCTTGGTACCGTCTCAGAAAGAACAGAAGTGCCATGTTTGCCCTCTTTATCTTGGGCCTGTTAGTGATTTGCGCCATCTTTGCAGATTACATTGCTCCTTACCCCTACAGTCTCCAAGACTATAATCATACCTTCGAGTTTCCCAGCAGAAAGCATCTTCTGGGCACCGACAACTTCGGCCGTGATATCCTGAGCCGAATCATTCACGGCAGCCGCATCTCGCTTCTAGTTGGGTTCTCCTCGATTACAACCGCCATTATCTTTGGTGGTCTCTTGGGGGCAGTATCGGGATTCTATGGTGGCAAAGTGGATAACGCACTGATGCGTGCCATGGACATTTTAATGGCAATCCCCGGTATGCTCCTAGCCATCTCACTAGCAGCAGCCCTCAAACCGGGTCTGACCAATCTGGTGATCGCCATTGCCATTGCTGACATTCCAGGCTATGCCCGGGTCGTTCGGGCCGCTGTGCTTACAATTAAGGAACAAGAGTATATTGAGGCCTCCCAATGTATTGGTGCTTCCGATGGCAGGATCATTTTCAAACACATCCTACCCAACTGTCTGGCACCGATCATTGTACAAGCCACATTGGGCATGGCCGGCGCTATCCTCTCTGCCTCGGCACTGAGCTTCTTAGGACTTGGCATTCAGCCTCCCACACCAGAATGGGGTTCAATGCTTTCATCCGCCCGACAGTACATCCGCTCCTACTGGCATATGACCGCCTTCCCAGGACTGGCCATTATGATTACGATCTTTGCCCTAAACATCCTTGGTGATGGCTTGCGTGATGCACTCGATCCTCGGCTGAAGAATTAAGGAGGCCATTTATGGATAATGTGATTGAAATTAAGGACTTAAGTATCCAATACGCGACAGATGAGGGTATCGTCAAAGCAGTCAATCATCTCAACCTTCAGCTCGCCAGGGGCGAAACCCTCGGTCTTGTGGGCGAGACTGGAGCAGGTAAAACCACCACTGCCTTGGGAATCATGGGACTTATTCCGGATCCTCCCGGAGTGATTACCGGAGGAGAGATCCTCTTTGAAGGAACGGACCTCCTTAAGCTCAGCAAACAGAGACTAAGGGCCATTCGGGGCAACAAGATTTCGATGATCTTTCAAGATCCCATGACCTCACTCAACCCTGTTGTCACTGTAGGCGATCAAATTGCCGAGAGCATTCGCATCCACGAAAAGCTCTCCCGGGCAGAAGCCGCTTTGAAGGCTAAGGACATGTTGGAACTTGTCGGTATCCCGGGAGATCGCTATGGGGAGTATCCCCACCAGTTCTCGGGAGGAATGAAACAGCGCGTCATTATCGCGATCGCCCTTTCCTGCAATCCAGAAGTGATCTTAGCCGACGAGCCCACAACAGCTCTGGATGTGACCATCCAGGCCCAAGTACTAGATCTGATTAGCAAGCTCAAAAAGGAAAAGAACACGTCGATGATCTTAATTACCCATGACCTTGGGGTTGTCGTGGAGATCTGTGACAAAGTAGCCATCATGTATGCAGGCGAAATTGTAGAGTATGGCTCGTTGGAGCAAATCTATGATCAGACTGCTCACCCTTATACGAAGGGACTCTTTGGTTCCATTCCAGATATTGAAGCCAAGACTAGCAGACTGAAACCCATTCCAGGTCTGATGCCTGACCCGTCCAATTTGCCTGAAGGGTGTAGCTTTGAGCCCCGCTGTGAACGTTCTTGCCAGCGGTGTAAGGAAGAGAACCCACCTCTAATTGAGATCGGAAACGGACATTTTGTGAAGTGCCATAACTATGGGAAAGTGGGTGAGGGAGAAGATGTCTGAACTACTCAGAGTTGAACACTTGAAAAAATATTTTGATACACCCAGAGGGCTTCTCCACGCCGTGGACGACGTTTCCTTTTCCATAGAACGCGGCGAAACCTTAGGGGTTGTTGGCGAATCCGGTTGCGGTAAATCTACCCTTGGCCGCTGTATTGTCCATCTCTTGGAGCCAACGGGCGGAAAGATCTTCTTCAAAGATGAGGACATTACAAATATCCGGGGAGAACGCCTCAAGGAATCCAGAAAAAGTATGCAGATGATCTTTCAGGACCCCTTTTCTTCCTTGAATCCCAGAATGACAGTGAAGAGTATCATTATGGAGCCTATGATCATCCATAAGTTGCATCAGGGAAATGAAGCGGCGCAAGAAAAAGCCGTTTTGGAGATTATGGAAACAGTCGGACTGGCCAAACGTCTGATTGACTCCTACCCCCACGAGCTGGATGGGGGACGTCGTCAAAGGATCGGGATTGCCCGGGCCTTGGCCCTAGAACCTGAGTTTATTGTCTGTGATGAGCCTGTGTCGGCCCTTGACGTCTCGATCCAAGCGCAGATTCTCAATCTGATGCGGGATTTACAGGAAGAGAGAAACCTGACCTATATCTTCATCACCCATGACCTTTCCGTCGTAAAGCACATTTCGGACCGGATTTGCGTGATGTATCTAGGTAACATCGTAGAACAATGTCCTGCTGACAAGCTCTTTGCTAGTCAGTTCCATCCTTATACCCAAGCGCTTCTCTCCGCGATTCCCATCGCCAAGATCAACGCTAAGCGGGAGCGTATCATTCTTAAAGGGGAGATTACATCTCCCATTGACCCTGAACCCGGTTGCCGCTTTGCAGCGCGCTGTTTGTATACTAAGCCTGAGTGTTTGGAGGTGCAGCCGGATCTAAAAGAAGTGGAAGATGGACATTTAGTGGCATGTCACCTGTATTAGGGTAAAGCAGCCCGAGACGCTGTTTTATAAAAAAGCATTTAAAGGAGAATGTAGATGAAAAGCTTGAAAAACATGTGGGCAGTCGTGCTTGTTCTGGTCACGATTCTAGCGCTTGGTAGCGGTGTAGTCGCGGCTAAGGATACAATCATTATTGCCCAAGGCGCAGACGCAAAGACCCTTGATCCGTACAACACGACAGATGCACCAGCAGGCCGAGTGATGAGTGTTATCTTTGACACACTCTTAACCCGTGATGATGATGGTAACGTGGCACCAGGTTTAGCTGAATCCTGGGAGATCGTTGATGACACCACCTATATCTTCCACCTGAGGAAAGGCGTTAAATTCCACAATGGTGAGGAGTTTAAAGCCAGCGATGTAGCTTTCTCATTTGCTCAAATCGCTAAGTCCCCGCACGCAGTGTCCGTCCGGGCAACCATTGACTTTGAGAACTCCAGAGTGATTGATGATTATACGTTTGAGATGAAAATGACCGAACCCTTCGGCCCAATTCTAAACCATCTTGGTCACCAAGTTATGTCTATTGTAAATGAAAAAGCCTATACCGAAGCAGGAGAGGCTGTTGGTCAAAACCCAGTGGGTACAGGTCCTTATAAGTTCGTAAGTTGGGCTACAGGCGACCGAATTGATCTTGTGGCTAACGAAGAGTATTGGGGTACAAAACCAAGTATCAAGAACCTGGTTTATCGTAACATCCCTGAGTCGGCCAGCCGGACCATTGAAGTAGAAACAGGCGGAATCGATATCTCCATCGATATCCAACCTTCAGAGCTCAAGCGCCTAGAAGCCAATAAGAATGTTAAGGTCTTTAGACGTGAAGCTTCCACCATTAGTTTCCTTGGCTTCAATGCCAGCAAGGCTCCCTTTGATAACCCAAAAGTAAGACAGGCTATCAATATGGCAATTAACCGTGATGCAATCTATAACGTCGTCTTCCAACGTGTGGGAACCATGGCTACCGCTCCCATGAGTAGGGTTGTCTGGGCTTACAATGATGCTCTTGTTCCTTACGAGTATAACATTGAAAAAGCCAAGGCCCTTCTTGCAGAAGCTGGT
>Ga0265293_10011805_pt1 | contig 11757 bp, 7 predicted proteins | sample Munlanlewell138R_FD_192505 | JGI IMG/M metagenome (GOLD analysis project Ga0265293, IMG submission 192505) | Leachate microbial communities from a municipal landfill in Southern Ontario, Canada - Leachate well 138R | ecosystem: Engineered > Solid waste > Landfill > Unclassified | place: Canada... | reverse complement strand
CCGCAGCCAAATTGGGCGCTACGGCGTCCCTACTTTATACCCAAAACGGCTTTATGTCAACTTCCCGGCCTTCCCGGCCTTCTCCAGAACCACAAAACCACCCAATTTCGCCCTCTATTCAGGCCGTTCATCACTTCTTTATCAAGCGTTAATCAAGCGTTAATTATTAACGCTTGATTAACGCTTGATGACCACTTGATTAACACTGTCTACAGAGCTGACAGTGAGATTGGGAATTTGGTCTTTCTACACTCACTCACTACACTCCCTCACACTCCCTGATCCACTGTTCACACTGCACTGTCACTCAAAGATTCTCTCCTCTTTAGCGCCCTCACGGCTTGAGGCTAAGGCCTGGTGCCATCATGTATATGCTGGCCTGGGGAGTGGTCTTGTAGAGACAGCCCTAATGGCGGCTTCTGGGGACCGCCAAACACCCAAGAAAGATGGATTGAGGCCAAATCAAGATCGATCAGGTTTCATAAAGCTGGAGAGAACAAGAACAGGAAATACTTGACAAATAATGATATAATCTATTAGTATACTTATCAAAGTGAATATGAGTTTTCTTAAGTACCGATTGGTAGATGATACCATCGGTAGCAATCTCATGCACGAAGGAGTTATGATGCCAAATCTCACGAAACGCATGGGTGCCGAATTCTTCGGTACTTTTTGGCTTGTGCTGGGGGGCTGTGGATCAGCTATCCTGGCAGGTCAATGGATTGGCCGTGCCGGAGTATCTCTGGCTTTTGGTCTCACTGTTCTCACTATGGCATACGCCATTGGTCACATTTCCGGAGCCCACCTGAATCCCGCGGTATCGCTGGGACTATGGGCAGGAGGCAGGTTCTCGGCCAGGGATCTTATCCCCTACATCATAGCCCAAGTTTTGGGCGGATTTGTCGCGGGCGCTTTGATATACGTGATCGCGACAGGTAAGGCCGGATTTAACGCTTACGGGAATTTTGCTGCAAACGGAGTAGGAAGCGCTTCTCCGGAAAACTATCGGGTATTGCCCGGTCTCATCTGTGAAGTGGTGATGACAGGCATGTTTTTGCTGGTGATCATGGGTGCTACAGACAAAAAAGCTCCTGCCGGATTTGCTCCGATCGCCATTGGTTTGGCCTTAACTTTGATCCACCTGATCAGCATCCCGGTTACAAATACCTCTGTGAACCCGGCTCGCAGCACTGCCGTTGCCTTCTTTGCCGGAGGAGAATTTGTGAGGCAATTGTGGATGTTTTGGCTATTCCCAATCATTGGTGCCATTGGCGGAGGCCTGATCTATCGTCTGCTGGGCAGCACTGATAAGGCATAAAAACCCTTATCTGAAAAGATCTGTACGCTTCGGCTTTTTGCCTTGCCCGCAAAATAGCTCTTGATACATTATTTTGCTCTTAAGTTCCCTTTTGAAGGGACCCGGATGATTGTACGCCCAGGGAATGCGCCTCTGCTTATTTTTTTGGCAAAGCCCGCTTATCTTCATCTCAAACCAGATTACGAGCATGACTCCATATAATTAGCTATCCCCATATAGCGCATAGTTTGGCTGAACCCTTATCAACACTTATGGCTAGTCGCTACCGATTATAGTTTTCACGACGGGAAAAGTGAGAAAATAAATTGGAAAAATCTGCTCCTGTGAAGCTGGATATTTATAACATAAAGGGACAAAAAGTGCGTAGCCTGGCAGATGAAGTGTATACCGGCAGAATCCATGCAATTGATTGGGACGCCAAAGATGATCACGGCAGAGCCTGCTCCAGCGGAGTATACTACTTGCGTGTGATAAGTGGAGGCATGAGCTCGAAGCACAAAATGCTCTTGATTAAATAGGCAAAAATTCGGGGCGGATAGAATGGTATCCGCCCCTTTTCCAAAAGAGCTGCTTCCTGCTACAAGGTATCTATCGGTTTATCTTTCTTTACCTTAAGTTCGATGGCCAGATACAGCATTGCCATGCCAAGAAGGAAGCTGAATAAAACCATGGTAAGAGAGGGAATCACGGCATATAGAGAAATATTGAGCCCTATTTGCATATTCCAATACATCACAAAACTGGTGGCAGCATTGTATATTTCGTATGCCGCAAAGGCAAACCAAAGAATCGCCAGAAACCAGTATTCTCCGGTGAAGACTGCGCGCAAAGGATTGTTTTGATCCTTGTGATTTGCCAGGAGCCTGATGCCGGAGATCAGATAACTCAAGCTAAGTAGCACTACTACCATGGAATAGGCCATCACGCGCAGAGATGGATCCATTTCGCCAAACCCAGATTGTACTTTGATGAAGAATGTGACTCCGAGAATACCGACTAGGAGCATGACAATATTCCAGATACGGGTGCCGAAGATGCTGTAGCGTAGTGGCTTCAGCTCTGGTAAGGGTTCCAATTCATCCAGCTGTAAAACGGTATCAGCCGGGGCAAAGTCATAACCGCGATTTGTCAATTCATCCATAATGGCTTTATACATTTCGCTATCGGTTTCTGCACTTTCAAACAAGCGTTCCAATTCAGCGCTTTCGTAACTGCTGTAATCCGGGCTTTCGGGATCAAAGCCCTGGTCCTGATCTTTGTAATCCATTTTAAATCCTTTACTTTGATGGTGGCAAAATAATTCAAGTCTCTTCTGTGTCAAGCCCGAATACACCCGAGCAACCCCTAAGATTATCCAGAAAAGGTGTAAACTAAGCAAGGTGAATGGAAACAAACCGGGGCAGCCGGAAGACTAACTCCACTCTTTTACGGTGTACACATTAATATAAAATGATCAACCGAGGTGTGGGGCAAAATTAACCCCAAACAATTCGCCCTTCAACGCATAACCCATAACACTAAGACTTCAACAGCCCGCAGGCCATTCAACGGCGAAACGCAGTGAAGCATTCAACAGCGCGAAGCAGACCAAACGCGAAGGCTTTGCCGGAGCGTCTTCGGACGCGCCAGCGTCGCCAACTACGCACTAAGAACTAAGCACTAAGAACTCATCAGTCCAATCAGTAAAATCAGGTTTCTATCCCCCAATCCTGCACTCTTCACTTTTATGGGCGATGGGGTGGACATGGATTTTGTCATCTGGAATACACTCCATGTAACCGGCATAGCGATAAGCGTCTGACAATGGCTCTGTTCCAATGCAAACTGCATTGAGACCAATAGCATTTGTGGCTGCAGTCAGGTAAATTTTGCCCAAGGATTTCGATTGACATATATCCCCTCATCTCAGAAAATGAATTTAAGAGCGAGATGGAGTAGATCATGTCATTTGTACATTTACATAATCACACCCAATACAGTCTTTTGGATGGAGCTTGCCGGGTAGACCGGATGGTGAAGCTTGCCAAAGAGATGGGTATGCCCGCGGTGGCAATCACGGATCACGGTAATTTGTTTGGAGTGATAGACTTTTATAAAACTGCCAAAAAGGCAGGGATTAAGCCCATAATCGGCATCGAAGCGTATATTATCAGCGGAGAACTGGAAGATGAACTAAGCAAAAATGATCCACGCCACCACCTGGTGTTGCTGGCCCAAAACTATCAGGGCTACAAGAACCTGATGAAGCTTTCCTCCATTTCCTACATCAAAGGTTTTTACTATAAACCACGCATTTCCAAGTCTCTGTTGCAACAATACAGCGAAGGACTCATCTGCCTATCCGCCTGTATCAAAGGGGAGATTCCCTCTCTGCTGCTGAACAATCGGGATCGGGAAGCCCGTGAAGCCGCATTGTGGTATAAAGATCTCTTTGGCGATCGCTATTACCTAGAGATCCAGAATCACAATCTGGACGCGGAAAAGACGGTGATGCCCAAAGTAATCGACCTGGCAGGAGAGCTGGACATCCCGCTGGTATTGACAAACGATTGCCACTATTTACATCAGGAAGATCACGAAGCCCACGATATCCTGCTCTGCATTCAGACCGGAAAGTTGCTGAACGACCCCGGTAGAATGCGTTATAATACTACACAGCTTTATTTTAAATCTCCTCAGGAGATGGAAAAAATCTTTCCTCAGCTGCCGCAAGCCTATGAAAATACGCTAAAAATAGCTGAGCGGATTGATCTGGAATTGCGTTACGACAAATTTCTCTTGCCCAAAGTGGAAACACCACCGGAATTTCCGGAAATGGGTGAATACCTGCGCCATCTATGCTATGAAGCCGCAAAGCTAAAGTACCCTCTGCTTAGCGACGAAGTGCGCGAAAGGATAGATTACGAACTAAGCGTGATCAAGCGCATGGGCTTTGAAGGATACTTCCTGGTAGTGAAAGACATCATCGACAGCGCCCGCAAGCAGGATGTTCCGGTGGGGCCGGGACGCGGTTCTGCAGCGGGTAGCATCATAGCATATCTGTTGAACATCACCAAAATCGACCCCATCAAATATGGCTTGCTCTTTGAGCGTTTTCTGAATCCGGACCGGATCAGCATGCCCGATATCGATATCGACTTTTGCGCGCATAAACGGGGCAAAGTGATAGATTATATCGTGCAAAAATTCAATCGGGAGAGCGTTACGCAGATCATCACTTTTGGCACTCTGGGCGCGAAAAGCGTAATTAAAGATGTGGCGCGTGTGCTATCTGTGCCCGCCGCGGACGCCAATACCATCACCAAGACGATCCCCGGTATGGTAAAGAGTCTGGAAGACGCCCAAAAGCAATTTCCGGACTTTGTGCACCTGATCAATCAAAACGACTTGTATCAGAGCATCTTGAAGCATTCCATCGTCTTGGAAGGTCTTGTGCGACAAACCGGCATACATGCTGCAGGTGTGGTAATCGCGCCCGGAGACCTCACGGAATATGTTCCCCTGGCCTGTAGCATTCAGAAAGATCAGGAAAAGGTGATCCTGGTTCAGTATGAGGGGAAATGGCTGGATGAACTGAAGATGCTCAAGATGGACATTTTGGGTCTGAAAACCCTCACTTTGATCAAGCAAACCATCGATCTGGTGAAGGAGAGTCACGACGAAAATATCGATATCGACAGCATTCCCCTGGACGATAGAAAAGTGTATTCCATGCTAAGCAAGGGCGAAACTGACGGTGTGTTCCAATTTGAAAGCGATGGTATGCGAAAATACCTGATCGAACTAAAGCCCAATATGTTTGAAGATCTCATCGCGATGGTGGCACTATATCGACCAGGACCCATGCAATTTATCGATAGCTACATCGCTCGTAAACATGGTAAAGAAAAGGTTAGTTACGATCATCCCCTGGTGGAAAACGCCCTTAGAGGCACCTATGGAGTTACGATCTACCAAGAGCAGGTGATGCAGATATCCCGGGAACTGGGCGGCCTCACCGGTGGCGAGGCGGATACTCTGCGCAAAGCAATGGGAAAAAAGAACTCCGAATTGATGATGAAATTCCGAGAGAAAATCCTCGCGGGTGCAGCAAAAAATGGAGTCCCGGCAAACACTATCGAAAAAATCTGGCAAGATTGGCTGCGCTTTGCAGAATATGCCTTCAACAAGAGTCATGCCACCTGTTATGCCCTGGTGGCTTATCAGACAGCCTGGCTGAAAGCGCACTATCCGGTAGAATTTATGGCAGCGCTGCTCTCTTTGGAAGATGATCCCAGCGCTGTACCGGTCAAGATTGAGGTATGCAAAAGCATGGGCATCAACATTATCCCGCCAAACATCAATCGCAGCAACGCCGAATTTAGCGTGCACGATTGTGATGTGCTGTTCGGCTTGCGCGCCATCAAAAACCTGGGGGATGCAGCGATGCGGGCGATCATAGAAGAACGTATGCAAAACGGTCCTTTCAGCAATATCTTCAATTTCTGCTCTCGTCTGGATAGCTCTTCAGTGAATAAAACGGTGTTGGAAAGCCTGATCGCCAGCGGTGCCATGGACGAACTTGAGGGTAGCCGGGCGCAGAAATGGGCTGTAATCGAACAAGCTTTGGCTCTGTCCAGCGGAGATCAACGCGATCGCAGAAGAGGGCAAACTACTCTCTTTGACCTCATTGCGGAAGACGATGAAGACAGTGATTATTTTCCCCCGCTGCCCAGCATTGAGGATTGGACTTACCTGTATCAACTGGATCAGGAAAAAGCCGTGTTGGGTTTCTATATGAGTGGTCATCCCCTCTTTGAATACCGCAGCTTGCTGAAACACATCTGCAATGCCAATTCCATAAGTGGAAAGGCCAAAAGTGGGGATCTGCAATTGGTTGGGATCATCTCAAACATCAGTCGCAAAAAGGATTCCAGGGGCAACCCCATCGCTTTTGTAGAGATGGAAGATCTGAACGGTAGATTTGAGGTATCTCTCTTTAATCGGGATTTTAACCGCTTCTTCCCCAGCCTGCAGGTGGGAAAAGTATATTATGTATCGGGCAATAAAAGCAGCTTTAACGGTAATGATGACGGGATCCTGAGAGTGCTGCCCCTGGAACTGATACTATTTGAAGAATTACCGCAAAAACTGAGTGGGAACCTGAGGTTGAGGCTCAATCGAGCTCAGATCCAAAAAGGCGCGCTGGTAGAAGTGGCAAGCTGGGTCAAACAAAAACCGGGACAATTCTCACTTTTTGTAGAAGTAGAAGCTAAAGATCAGGAGTATTATACTATGCAGACCAACCAGAGCGTCTTTGCAGACAACAGTGTATTGGCCTGGCTGGATGCACAAAAGATTGATTTCAAACTGGAGATTTTCAGTGTATCGCAAGTTTCTGCTTAGTCTGATTATTCTGACATTGGCATGGCTGCCCGCTTATGCCATGGAGATCATGATCGAAAACTACGAGAGCGGCGTGGATGTCTGGCTGCTTTTGCCTTATGATCTCTTTATCTTTGCCAAAGATGCAGATGACTCCGAATATCAGATATCCACTCAGATCAAAAACTCTCGCGGATATCAAGTAGCGGTGGATGAATTTCGCCTGCGGATTCCCCGTCGTGATTGGCTGCTGGGAAGCGCAATTCCGGTATATAAAAGCTATGCCTTGGGAAACGGTGCTCACCAGATAAATGTGAGCTTGAGAAATCGTAGCTTGGGGGATAAACATAATTATAACCGCAAATTCAACGTGGGCAGTCAAGCCACGGAACTGGGCCTAGTATACATGATCGCTCAGCGGGAGGGATTTTCCTACCTGCCGGAGAATTTGGACATGACAGATCTTGACAGCCTTACTTTGAAGCATAGCTTCGCAATCGGAGCATCAAATCTGCGTCTCGATCTGGACGGCGAAGAACATATTTTCGACAATCCCAAAAGCCCCTTTGAACTGGACATGAAAAGCATTACCGAAAAAGATAGCATCTTCAGCCTGCAAATCTCTCTGGATGAAATGAATATACGCTACCAATTGGAACCCCTACTGTACAAACCATGGTTTTCATTCCATCAACGCTATTCGCTGAAAGATCAATTGGAGCAACTGCGCTATGTGGCAAATCAGAACGAATGGCAAGTTTTACGCAAGGTGCCGGCTGATAAACACGCGGATGCCATCGAAAGCTTCTGGCAAGCAAACGACCCCAGTCCCGGCACTTTACGCAATGAAAACCGCGAATACTTCTATCAACGCGTTTTGCATGCCGATGAGCAATTTAGCATTCACAAGCGCATGAAAGGTTGGAAATCCGACCGGGGCAGGATTTACATAAAATTCGGAGAGCCCGATCAGATCGCCAGCGATACCTTTCCCATCGGACGCTCGCCCAGTATCACCTGGCATTATTTTCGCCTGAACCGCAGCTTCGTCTTCGTGGATGAACGTGGGTTTGGGCAATACACATTGAGGAATAAAGATGATGAGTATATCGATTATTAAGAAGCTCTCGCTCAGCTTGATTCTATTGACAATCTGTCTTGGCATCGCAGCTCAGGAACTACTCCATATGCATCTGGATTACAACCGCTTTCTCTCTGAAGAAAAAGATACAGCACTGCTGCTGGATTATCAGATTCCCTACCGTTCCCTGATTTTTGTAGCTAAAAACAATGCCTATTTCGCAGAAGTGGATGTGGAAGTTCAGATCTCAAACCGAGATTCCGTGGTCTATACCCAAAGTGTGACCGATAACATCGGCATCAGCAGCAAACACGATGCCCTCTCCACTCAGAAAGCATACCTGAACCGCATGAGCTTTTTGCTGGAACCACAAAGTTATAATCTCAGTTTCAAAGCGGTGGACGTGAATAGCAAGAAAAGCTTTACTTTCAACTATGATATCGACGCTCTGGATAGAGATGCCCGCATCAGCGATGTGGAACTGAATAGCCGGGTATATGCCGATAGCAGCCAATATCTCCAGAAGTTTAGGCGAAACGGAAAAATCTTTGAACCCCTGCCCTCCATCATTCTGCAACGAGAATACTTCGAGAATGCCCACATCTATTTTGAACTGTACACTCCCGAAGCGGAATTGGGGATGTCTCAACTGCTGGTGCTCAGTCTGGAACATGACGATGATCTTGTAATGGATGAATACATTGATATCGTAACCCTCAAAAGCTCCGAGGCCGTTACTATGAAAATTCCTCTGGCAGATCTGAAAGCAGGCATATATGAAGGTAACATCAGCTTGCAAACCGGAAATGCCACCATAAACAGAAGCTTCGATTTTGTGATCTCCGAAGAAGTGGAAGTGATGTTATCTATGTTTCCCGATCCTGAAGATGAATATGGATTGATGCGCTATTTCATGGCCAGCAGTTTGCCCTCAAACTGGGATGCGATGAACGAAGAATCAAAACGCAGACACATCACTAACTTCTGGAAAACTATGGCAGTAAGCACCGGAATGAGCGAACAAAGAATCATCGACCTTGTACATGAGCGGGTGGAACATACAAACAAATACTACTCATCCCTGAAGCCGGGCTGGACTACCGATATGGGAAGAATATTCATCCGCAACGGCGCACCCTCAGACATCGAAAAGGGAACCAGTACTGACGAAAGCCGCTTTGTGGGTAAAGACTACCAAATCTGGAAATACTCCAGTGGGAATCGCGCTGTTTATGTCTTCATGGACATCCAGATGAACAACAACTACCGCCTGATCTATGCATCCGGAGACGATATGGAAGTGTCCAATCCGGGTTGGCTGAGTTATCTTGGGAGAGATTTCGACACCAGTCTGTTGCGAAACTAGAGCCCCCCCCCGGATAAGTATTTACGCATTTTATCTCTTCCTATATATTATGAGCCATATAAAGAAGTGTATGCGTTTGATTGTGCCCAATAGTTATTTATCTAAACATATGAAACTTGTTCTTCTGTTTACGGCAATCCCTCTTGAGGCCAAAGGATCGGGCGACCGCTGCCACTCATGGCTTTCTGTGTGAACAACACTACCACTGTGATTCTTGTGGGAATTTTTAAGACTTAAATAGTTTCCCCATCAAGCATCAGCCCGTTTCACCCAGGCAAAGACTAGTTCGTAATGGGCAGAAAGGCATCGGGAAAATGCTCGATGCTAAACTCATCATTTTTGGCATCATAGAGCACTACAATAACATCAAAACGAGTATTATGGTTGTCAAACTGAGGATTTTGCTTACAATATACTTGTGCGACTCTGGTAATGTGCCTCTGCTTGGTGTAAGAGACATTATCAAGAGCACTTTGGATAGAGTGAAAAGAGCGTGTTTTTACTTCAACAAATATTAGGTGTTGATTTTTTTCTACTATGATATCGATCTCACCTTGTTTAACTCGAAAGTTTCTGCAAATCACATTGTAGCTATTTGTTACGAGATAATCAACAGCTCGATTTTCACCCGCCCGTGCTAATTCCTGGTTCGATGTAATCTTCATGGAATCAAGAAAAAGCTTGACGGATAAATTGTCAATGTTAATAAGGACACATGAATAGAATAATCACCGAAAGGTGGAGGGAAGTATGAAAAAAGTTATATTGAGTGTAATCGTTATCGCAGCGATGTTTAGCCTCTTGCAGGCGGCGCCTTTTCAGACGCTTGGCATGTTGCGTACTCCGGATGCCTATGTATTGCCACATAGAGCGGCAGAATTTATGTTGGCCGGCTACTATCGTGATATCGCACAGCCCGTTGAATACGACGGCTTTGCCCCTTACATGATGGCCGGAGTGGGTCTCTTTAACCGCTTGGAACTTGGAATGTTCGTAGGCGACAAGGTTGAAGACGAGCCCTTGGTATATTTTTTGAATTTAAAGTTTAAAGTGCTGCAGGAGACTCCACGTCTGCCGCAGATATCCGTAGGTATGGACAATATCCTTTCTCCGATGACAAATCACAGATCTCAGGACATGGTTCCCGGTGATGATTTCTACACACATCCGGACAAAAGCGGATACGAGAACTATTCTCCTTATGCCGTGGCCTCAAAACAAGCAGTGCTCTTCGGTGTTCCCTGGATGTTCAATCTCGGCATCGGCTCAAACCGCTTCGTAGGTCAAACCGGACGCGCCCGGATGTTGAACGGTATATTTATGTCGGCAGAATTGTCCCCGATCAGAAACCTTGCCTTGCAGGGTGAATTTGACGGTCACGAAGTGAACGCCGGCATCAAATACAGTTGGAAAAACTGGGGCTTCAAGGTTGGAGCACAAGCTTTGGAAGACCTCACCAAAGACAATGGTTACGAAGACAATCTGAGAGTAGCCTTTGCTATCTCCTATCTCTTTGACAAATATGCCGAAGCACAACGACGTCCTGACCTGAAACGTTATGCAGTAGATAGCGATCTGGAAGATTCCTACGCAGTTGAAACCGGCACTTTACCACCTCAGGAAGGCTTGATCATTCCTCCCACCGGCGGCAGCACAGATCCTTCAGCCGGTGAAGTCGTGATCATTCCCCCGGCTGAGACAAAACCTGAAAGCTCAACCGGTGAAGTAGCTCTTGGTACATCCGGCTCCGGAACCACCTTGGAAACTCCTGGTCTTACCGGCAGTGGCGGAAGCACTTCCTATTCTCAGCTATCCCCCGAAGTTCGGGATTTGCTGGAAGAGTTGAAGCAGCTTCGTGCTGAGCGCGAGAAAGCCCAGAAGTCTCTTGATGATCTTCGTTCCTGGATTCAAGAGTTGAAGGCTGAACGAAATTAAAGCTAAAGTAATACATAGCAGTGGAATGTAGGATTCATACTTTCCTATGTTATATAGGCGGTACGCCAGGGTACAAGCTATATCCTGGCGTACTTTATGATACACTGCAACTGAAACAATGAGAGTCTAAAGTGAGCGGGGTTATGAAAAAGAATTTAATAGTGTTTTTGCTCCTTACGTTTGGGATGGCTTGCTCTTCATTTCTATTTGCCCAAACCTTTGAGTACGACGAGAATGTAACAGTTGATCAACTACGAGAAGAGATCCGCATTCAAAGGCAGGAGTTGAAAGGGATTGCCAAAGAATTCCTGGTTGACGCACTCCCGAGTGTCATAGAATTGGACCCTGCGCATGCGAATGCTGAGCTGCAAAATTTCAGCAGTGTATTAAGCACGCTGGACGACAATGAGGTCTTGTATCTTTTAGGGCATATGTATGCGAGGGCCAATGAAAACGACCGGGCCATATCCATTTTTGACTCGCTCTTGAGGACGGATTTGAATTTTGGTGCACGCAAGATGCTTAATATTGTGCTGTACCGCAAATTGACCGAACTCCTGCAAGCCGGAGAACGTCAAACCGCCAGAGATTATTTAAGCGCCATCGTATTTGATAACTACAATACTGAGCAGTATTTCCCTGCTTATCTTTACCTTTTCTCAGATCTCAGCGCCGACACCAGAAACTACG
>Ga0265293_10011803_pt1 | contig 11760 bp, 10 predicted proteins | sample Munlanlewell138R_FD_192505 | JGI IMG/M metagenome (GOLD analysis project Ga0265293, IMG submission 192505) | Leachate microbial communities from a municipal landfill in Southern Ontario, Canada - Leachate well 138R | ecosystem: Engineered > Solid waste > Landfill > Unclassified | place: Canada... | reverse complement strand
GAATCTGTGGCCGGAGGCAGAGGCGGGCGCCGGGTGACAAAGCTCGTCACTCCGCCCGGGGATGTGACAAAAAATGTCAGTTCGAATCGGCTACATCTGTCAATAAATGTCACCGCGGGCCGCAAAACGTGAAGAAAACGGCCTGATAACCACCCCGGCGGGGTTGGCACGAACCCTGCAAGGGAAAAGGCGCAAGAGCGTGGCACCCGGTGGTGGCGCCCTCGTGGCTGCGAGAGCAGGCCCTTTCTTTTTCACTACTCCAAGGAGTTTCTCCATGAAGCGTTCCATGCAGCAAGGTTTCACCCTGATCGAACTGATGATCGTGGTGGCCATCATCGGTATTCTGGCCGCCATCGCCCTGCCGGCGTATCAGGACTACACCACTCGCTCGAAGATTTCCGAAGGCCTGACGCTGGCTGGTTCGGCCAAGACGGCGGTTTCCGAGCATGCCATGACGCAAGGTAGCCGTCCGGCGGACAACGCTGCTGCCGGTTATGAAGCACCCGATACGAAGTATGTGGATGATATTCAGATTTCTAACGGCTTGATCACGATCACCTACAAGGCTGAGGCTGGTGTCGCTGCGGGGTCGACGCTGATTCTGTCCCCGATCTCCGCCACCGGTGGCATCGATTGGAAGTGCAAGCCGGGCACCGTGCTGGCCAAGTATCTGCCCGCCAACTGCCGTTCCTAATTTTTAGGGCATAGCCGCTCAAAGCCCCGGAATTCCGGGGCTTTTTCGTTTGATCAGGACAGTAGACGCGTGAAGACCGAGACTCACCGCCTTGCACCGAAGCATCTGAAGCCGTGGCTGACGGCTGCGGTCTTGACGTTGTTGCTGTTGCTGGGGCTGACTGTCTACAGCCCGGGTTTGTCGGGAGGATTCCTGTTTGATGACTTTCCTAATTTGTCCAAGATGGGGCAATACGGGGAGGTCCGTGGTTGGAATGAGTTCCGGAGTTTTGTTTTTGGCGGATTCGCGGGACCGCTGGGGCGTCCTGTCAGCCTGGCCAGCTTCCTGTTGGACGACTGGGCCTGGCCTTCTGCGGCCTATGGTTTCAAGCGAACCAATCTGCTCATCCATTTGTTGACTGCGCTGGCGTTGTGCTGGGCAACGCTCAATCTTCTTCGTCTGTATGGCGTGGAGGAACGCAAGGCAGCCTGGATGGCCGTGTTGAACATGGGCATCTGGCTGTTGCATCCGTATCTGGTGTCCACCACGCTGTATGTGGTGCAGCGCATGGCCCAGCTGGCGGCACTGTTCATGTTTGCGGGCCTTGCGGGCTACCTGAATGGCAGGCGCCTGCTGCCTGCACGCCCCTTGTGGGCGTACGTGTGGATGACGGCCTCATTGGTCTTGGGCACGGCACTGGCGGCCTTGAGCAAGGAGAACGGGGTATTGCTGCCCATATTGGTTCTGGTGGTGGAATGCTGCCTGCCCAAGGGGCAAAAGAAAGCGTCGCCGGATTGGCGCTGGCGAGCCGTATTTGTGTGGCCGCCGGTTTTGGCCGTTTTCTATCAGCTGGGTCGAGAAATCCGGTTCTCACCAGATCCCTGGCCTACCCGGCCTTTCACCCAAGTCGAGCGCTTGTGGAGCGAGGCGCGCATTCTCTGGGAATATCTGTGGCATCTGTTTGTGCCGCGCATTGAAGGGCGGGGATTGTTCCACGATGGGTACGCCATTTCGCAGGGTTGGTTGCAGCCGGGGACGACGCTGCTGGGAGCTATCGGCATTGCAGTATTGTTGGTGGGCGCCGTCTGGCTGCGTCGGCGCCTACCACTGGTGAGCCTGGCAATTCTTTTCTACTTCGCCTCGCACCTGCTGGAGTCCACGGTGGTGGGGCTGGAGTTGTACTTCGAGCATCGCAATTACGTCGCGTCCGCTTTCCTGTTCCTGCCGGTGGTCGCTGCCATCGTCTGGCTGGCTGGCAAGATCAGCCTCTCGGTTGTGGTCATGCTGACGGCGGCCATCCTGGGGGTGCTGGGGTGGATGACGTGGCAGCGGTCCATGCTATGGGGTGACAACGGGAAGCTGCAGACCTATTGGGCCCTGACGACACCCGATTCACCACGCGCACAGAACTACCTGGCCGTGCAGGCTTTCCGCCAGGGGCAGCCTGCAGCGGGGATGGCCCGCCTGGAAGAAGCCATGGAACGGCTGCCGCACAGTTCTCTGCTGACGATGCAATGGCTGCTGCAGCGGGTGCTGCATGGGGTAGCTACGGAGTCGGACTTCAAGACAGTATCCGCCCGTGTGGTGGGCCAGCGCTTTGATGCCCAAGCCGTGCTGGGCCTGCGCATGATTGTGGAAGATCTGATCCAGCCTAACAAGAGCCCTCAGTACCGGCAATGGACACGTGAGCTGCTGCAGTCCATGGAAGGAAATTCGCGATACCAGAAAGTGCCTCTCTTCCGTCGCATGAAACCTTATCTGGAGGGGCTGCTGTGGGTATCCGATGGCAACATGGAAAAGGCAATGCCATTGCTGGCATTGGCCATGAACCGCTATGCCGATACCGATACATCCTTGTCCATTGTGGCTCATCTGGGAAATACCGGGCATCCTGTCGAAGCACTGCAATTGTTGGATCAGACGCAAAGTATTTACGAACGGCAACCGGTGTCGAAACTGAAACGCCCGAAAGCTGTATATGACGCCGAGATTCCGCGCCTGCGCTTGCTGTTAGAGGAAGATGCGCGAGTGATGCAGAATGCTGCCATCTCTTCCAGGCCAGATCCTGTACCACACGTCCCATGAAGATATCCGTCGTCCTGCCCGCGAAAAATGAGGCGGCTGCCATTGGCATAACCGTTTCGGCCATCCGCCAGCATATTCCTCAGGCCGAGGTACTGGTGGTCAACGATGGCTCCACCGATGAAACATCCGCAGTGGCGGAGCGGGCAGGGGCGAAGGTCATCTCGCACCCCTACGGCAAGGGCAACGGCGCCGCCATCAAGACCGGCGCACGAGCAGCCAGCGGTGAGGTGATCGTGTTCATGGACGCCGATGGCCAGCACGACCCGGCCGACATACACCGCCTGCTCGCGCGGCTGGATGAGGGGTACGACATGGTGGTGGGGGCGCGGCAGAAAGGTTCGCAGGCCAGCGTGGGGCGTGGATTGGCCAATGGCCTATACAACCATTTGGCCAGCTACATGACGGGGCACCGAGTGGAAGACCTGACCAGTGGTTTTCGCGCCGTGCGCGCTGACAAGTTCCGCGAGTTTCTCTACTTGCTGCCCAACGGTTTTTCCTACCCCACCACCAGCACCATGGCTTTCTTTCGGGCCGGGCATTCGGTGGCCTACGAGCCCATCCATGCAGCTAGGCGCATCGGCAAAAGCCACATCCGCCTGCTGCGCGACGGCGCGCGCTTCCTGCTCATCATCTTCAAGATCGGTTCGCTGTATTCGCCGCTGAAGCTGTTTGCGCCATTGGCTTTGCTGCTGTTCGCGCTGGCCACGGGTTGGTATGGCTATACCTATACCCACATGAACCGCTTCACCAACATGAGCGTTCTGCTGTATGTGGGCAGCGTGATGGTGTTTCTGATGGGGTTGATATCGGAGCAGATCACAGCGTTGATGTATCAGGACAAGGGATGAGTGGCGTTGCGGGGCAACGCCCCGTGTTGCTTGTGCTGGCATCTACCTATCCGCGTTGGCAAGGTGACCCTGAGCCAGGCTTCGTGCATGAGCTTTCAAAACGGCTGGCAGATCGCTTTCGGGTGATTGTGCTGGGGCCGCATGCGCCTGGCGCATTGCCCCGGGAAGTGCTGGGCGGGGTGGAGGTGGTGCGTTACCGCTATGCGCCTGAACGTTGGGAAACACTGGTCAACGATGGCGGCATCGTGACCAACCTGAAGTTGCACCGCTGGAAGCTGCTGCTGGTACCGGGCTTCGTACTGATGCAGGCGTGGTGGGCATGGCGGCTGTGCCGCCGCGAAAAGGTCGATGTGGTCCATGCCCACTGGCTGATACCGCAAGGCTTGATTGCGGCATGTCTGCAACTGCTGCCGGGTCGGCGGGTGCCTTTTGTCGTGACCTCGCATGGGGCAGACTTGTTTGCGTTGCGGGGCAGGGTGTTGCAAACGCTCAAACGCTTTGTTTTGCGCCGGGCTGCAAGGGCGACAGTGGTGAGCCATGCCATGCAAGAAGCTGCCGAGATGTTGATTGAAGACCTGGCGAAGGTTGCTGTGATACCCATGGGCGTGGATCTTGACGGCCGGTTTACGCCCGATCCTCGGGTGCAGCGTTTAAGCGGGGAAATCTTGTTCGTGGGCAGACTGGTGGAAAAGAAAGGGCTGCGCCATTTGATCAATGCCATGTCTGCGGTACTACGGAGATTCCCGGATGCCTGCCTGACCATTGCGGGGTTTGGCCCGCAAGAAGCGGCGCTGAAGGCCCAGGCCGATGCCTTGGGGCTGAGTACTGCGATTCGGTTTGTCGGTGCGGTGCCGCAATCGGAACTGCCCATTTACTATCGGCGTGCCGCGCTGTTCGTGGCCCCATTCGTGGAGGCAGAGGACGGCGACCGTGAAGGGCTGGGGCTTGTCACCATTGAGGCCATTGCCTGCGGGTGCCCGGTCGTGGTGGGCGATTTGCCTGCGGTCAGGGATATCGTTGGCAGCCCGGAATACGCTTGCCTGCGCGTGCCCTCCGCCGATGAGGCTGCGCTGGCAGAGGCGGTCATTGCCGTGCTGTCTGATCCGGTCGGTTCGGCGGCCATCGTGTCGCGGCTTCGCGCGCATCTGGCTACGCGTTTTGACTGGTGCGCTGTGGCACATGCGTATGGGGAACTGCTGACACGCGTGTCTGCAAGCCCTGGCACAGATCGCTTGCCAGAAGAAAGCAGAGGTCCGGTGTGACGGCCGAACAGACGCCATTGCCTGCGGGGGTTGTTGATGCCGTGGTGACGTGGGTCGATGGTGCGGATCCGGCGCATGCTAGAAAGCGCGCCAAGATGCTTGACCAAGGCGTGGCTTTGGCGTCTTCCACGATCCCGGCAGGCGTGGACGGGACGCGCTTTGAGGACAACAACGAGATCGAATATTGCCTGCGCTCGATCCGCCGGTTCGCGCCATGGGTGCGCACCATTTTCCTGGTCACGGACGAACAACGCCCCCGCTTTCTCACCGAAGAGCTGCGCCTGCGGTTGGGCGTGCAGGTGGTGGATCACCGGCACATCTTTGCCGGCCATGAGGATGTTTTGCCGACTTTCAATTCGCTGTCGATCGAGACGGCATTGCATCGCATTCCCGGTTTGGCGGCGCAATATGTGTATCTTAATGACGACTTCATCCTGATGGCACCGACGCGCGTGGAAGACTTCTTCACGGCCGATGGTGAAGTCGTGCTGCGGGGCGGGTGGCAGGCGTTGCGCGCTTATGGCCCTACGCGGCTGTCGTTGAGCAAGCTGCTCAACCGTGTGCTGAAGTCGGCGCTCGGCATCAACCGCGCCATGAGTGTGCTGCAACAAATGCGCGGGGCGGAACAGGCGGGCGCATTCAGGCGTTTCTTCAAGGTGTCGCATGCGCCGTATCCCCTGCGCAAGAGCACGCTTGAACAATATTTTGAAGCGCACCCGGACGTATTCGCGCGCAACATCGCCGACCGTTTTCGCAGCCTTGATCAGTATGCGGTGACATCGCTGGCGAATCAGCTTGAAATTGCCAGGGGGCAGGCTGACCTTCGAGCCGCCGACGATGTGTTGATGGTGTGCTTCAACCGCGATTCCCGCACCGAGATTCAACGCAAGATTGAGCGTGTTCGCCGCAATGACGTGCGGTTTTTGTGTGTGCAGAGTCTGGAGCAGGCCAGCGAGGAAGATCGGCAAGCATTGAAAGAGGGCATAGAGCGTGCAATCGGTATGTAACGGGGAAACCGTGGAAACCCGCCTGTCAGAGCTATTGCCGAACCGGGTCAGCGTGGTCATGGCCGCATACAACGCGGCCGCCACCATTGGAGAGACGTTGGATTCCGTGCTGGCGCAGACGCATACGGACATCGAGGTCATTGTTTGTGACGACGCCTCGACCGACGGCACGGCCGACATCGTGCGCGGTTACAGCGATCCGCGGGTAATGCTGCTGCGCAATGAGGAAAACCTTGGGCCTGGGCCTAGCCGCGACCGGGCAATCCGATGCGCCAGCGGAGAGTGGATTGCGTTGGTGGATGCGGATGACATGTTACACCGCGACAGGATTCGTCGACTCCTCCTGTCCGCAGGCCCGGATCGGGATGTGATGGTGTTCGACAACATGCTTGAATGCCATCAGACGCCTCAGGGTTTGGTGCCATGGCGGCAAGTGCGAAAGCGCGGGGAGTTCGGTGTGAAAGACGGGCAGAGCGCCGATGTGGCGCTTGCTGCATGGCTGGATCGACCGAGACTGATCATGCACCCGCTTATCCCGACTCATGTCATCCGGAATGCGGGCATTTTCCACAGCAGCCGGAGATTTGCTGAGGATACGGAGTTTTTCCTGGCCATTCTGGCAAAAGGACTGCGCCTTCGATACGTGGCCAATGCGCTGTATTACTACCGAATTACCCCAGGGTCGCTGTCGTCCTACAACCAGAGATGGGATGGTGTTGCCAAAATCTACCTTGACGCGATCGAGCACTTTTCAGATCGCCCGGACGTGGTGGCTGCATTGAAACGTAGTGTGCGCAGAGCCAATGATCTCCATGACTACCGAAAATGGCTAACAAATATCAGACAACGACGATTTAGTGCATGCGGACAAGCCGCTCTTGCCAATCCTCGATTGCTGGTTCTCACCGTAAAAAAGCTGTTTGCGGATGGCGTGTACTGGGTGCATCGCCTCATCAATTCCGGGCAGGCGCGCACATAGATACTGCTTATTCTCTTGAGCCCTCTTATAGAGATAGGGATTCACGTCAAAATTCACTGGCAGATATGGAGTTCATGATTCTGCCATTGAGAAATTCAAGTACGGCTTCTTTGGTATTATCGGTTGCAAGCTCAAGACTCTGCAAACAAATGAATTTTGTAGTGCTGTTTGCAAGGCGGGGAAGATTTTTTTCTGTATCCGAAGAGTTGCCAAAACTCAAGGTGATGCAATCGCTGCCGTCATGGGGCACCAGCGTGCCCATTGCAGCTTCCAAATGATGTGCCAGCGGGTGCGCCACGAATTGGTCTAGATTTCTGAATGGATATTTGATATTTCTTTCGAATTCGATGGGGTGTCGTTGAAAATATCCCCTTAGTGTTTCTGTTCTAACCGGATGGGGTGCATGAAATGACTTGTAATAACGGTCCCTGAATCCTGCCATCCGTGCAGCATGCATCTGGGCAAGCACATGCGCAGAGCGATCCTTTCTTGAGAGGAAATTGGCCATGCGCAATGCAGCAGCCATCAGAGCCGTAGGTGGGTGGGTGGTGCGTTCATTGATCCATTTCCCTCGAACTACGACACCTGCATGAATAAAAAAATTTTCCGGGACGGACGGCGCAACGGGGATCACGTCATCGTTGAGATAAATGTACTTTGGTGCCAGGCCCGGAATGCGATGCAGGACGGTTCCGATTGATATGGAGTTGAAGGTCGGCAGAGCACCCTCATGGCCGGCGAAGATGTGCCGGTGATCCACGACCTGCACGCCCAACCGCAGGCGCAGCTCTTCGGTGAGAAAGCGGGGGCGCTGTTCGTCGGTGACCAGGAAGATGGTGCGCACCCATGGCATGAACTTGCGAATGCCGCGCAAGCAGTATTCAACTTCGTTGTTGTCAGTAAAGCGGATGGTGCTGCGCCCCGATGGGGTGTACTTGATGTCCAGCTTCTGACATTTCTTTTGAGTTGCTTGCCTGCGTTCAATATGGCGTGGATCGTTGCCATCAACCCACGTAACGACCGCATCTATTTCAGAAGAGTTCATGTCTGGTAGCGCTTGTTCATCGCTGAATGTCGATGACTGTCTGGCAGGTCTGCAAGCTCGCCTGCCGGTGGGCGATGACCACGATGGTTTTCTGCCCGCTCAGGCTGCGGATGGATTCGTTGACGGCGGCCTCGGTTTCGTTGTCGAGGGCGCTGGTGGCCTCGTCCATGAAGAGCACGGGTGGATCACGGTACAGGGCGCGGGCAATGCCGATGCGCTGGCGCTGGCCGCCTGAAAGGCGGATGCCCCGGTCGCCCACAGGGGTGTCGTAGCCCATGGGCAGTTCGTTGGTGACGAAATCGTGGATTTGCGCGGCGCGGGCGGCGCGCTCCACGGCCTGCATGTCGATGGCGTGCGCGGGCACGCCAAAGGCGATGTTGGCGGCTACGCTGGCGTCGGCAATGTAGATGTGCTGCGGCACGTAGCCGATGACCGCCCGCCAGCCGGGCAGGGTTTGCGGGGTGATGGGCGTGCCATCCACGCTGAGGCTGCCGCCCTGCGGGGGCAGCAGGCCCAGCAGTATGTCCATGACGGTGCTTTTGCCGACTCCGCTGGGGCCTTTGATGCCCACGCTGGTGTTGACGGGAATGCACAGGTCGAAACCGTCCAGCACGGGTTTGCCGGGCGCGGATGGGTAGGCGTAGCGGATGCCTTGCAGGCGGATTTCGTGCCGGGGTGCGACGGGCGGCTGGCCGGCGGGTGCGGCGTCTGCCAGTGGGAGCGACATGTCGCGGTGCAGGTTGTCCAGCGTGGCCGATGCGAATTTCAGCCGTGCGAACCCACGATACATGATTTGCGCAGCGGGCAACATCCGATAGGCGGCGAAGCCGTACAACCCCAGGGCGGGCAGCACCTGGGCGACGTCGCCGCTTTGTGTCAGCAGCACCAGGGCAATGATGATCAGCCCGGTGTAGCCCGTGGCTTCCACCAGATAGAGCGGGGTCTGGCTCAGTGTGTCGGTGGCGGCCATGTGGCGCGCCTGGGTGCGGGAAGCCTGGCTGTAGCGTTGCTGGTAGGCAGCTTCGGCATGCGACACCTTGATGTCGCGGATGCCGTGCAGCGCTTCGTTGCAGGCTTGGTAACGCTCTTTGTTGACGGCTTGCATTTCCGCGCCCATGCGGCGCAGGCGCTTGCGCACAAGGCCATAGATGATGCCGTAAAGGGTGCCCACCACCAGCACGATGGCCAGTGCCGTCCAGGGGTTGTAGGCAAACACCAGCGCCAGCATGGCCAGCACCATGATGCCTTGCACGATGAGCTGTGACATGGGCTGGATCAGGTTGCCCATCAGCATGTCCACCTCGGCCAGGATGGTCTTGGACAGCTCTGCGCTGTTGCGGGTCAGGAAGAATTCATAGGGCTGGCCCAGGTAGCGTGCCATCAGGCGGCTGCTGATGGAGTGCCTCAGCAGGTGCACGAAACGGTTGAGCAGGTGTTGTGTGACCGTCTTGAAAGCCGACGCCGCGATGACCAGGGCGATGGAGGTCAGCCCGAGTGCGGTGATGAAGCTTCGTGGTTCGGCGAATCCGAGGCGGCTATAGAGGGTGTGCAGCCATGGATTCTCCTGGATGATGTCGGGCCGCGCCAGCACCGAGAGGAAGGGCATGATAGAGACAACACCCAGGGTCTCGGCCAAGGTCATGAGCAACGCTAGCAGCAGCATCACCCAGGCCCGACGCTGCTCAGTTCGGGTGAAAAGCGACCAGACTTTTCGCAGGGTGTCTCGCATGGGTGTTTTCGCTTACGAAACAGTGGTGCTGCGGTAGGCCGGCAACAGAGAGTTGGGCGCATCCGGCAGCGGTTGCAGGTAATTCTGGCCGAAGGTCTTGACGTAGCGGTTGAGTAGCACAGTCAGTTCATTCGATTTCCGGGACTTGTGTTCGCACAGATGGCGGTGCAAGTGGCGGTGTAGAGAAGCGGTGCTGCGGCCTAGTGCAAGCGTTCCTGCAAAGCCCGGTGTGCCGTGGGTCGTTGTGGCTGTGCGCACCATCGAGTTTTTGTAGCGGAACGACCTTGGGTATGGGGAGATATGACGCGATCACGGGGTGACGGCCATATTGCGCCACATAAGATGGCGCAAATCAAGCATGTAGTGGGTGTTGCGCCTCTTTGGGGGGCGCAGTAATGTGGCGCGATTGGTTTGAATCGCGCCACTATGGGGTTGTCTTTCGCTTTCGATCACGCCGCCACGACATTCGCATCAACGGGCGAGAACCGCCCCCGGGTGTCCACGATCACCCGCGCATGTTGTTGCAGCAGCACATAGTCGAACGCATCATGGTCGGTGGCCAGTACCACACAGTCAAAGTCGGCGATGCTGTCGGCTGAGAGCGGGACCGATTGCAAGTCGAAGTGGTAGTCGCGCTTGCGCGGGAAAACTGGCACATGCGGGTCGCTGTAGGCGATGTCGGCACCTTTGGCCTGCAGCAGATCCATGATCTCGACGGCAGGTGATTCGCGGGTGTCATCGATGTTTTTCTTGTAGGCCAGCCCCAGCACCAGGATGCGGCTGCCCTTGATGGCCTTGCCGCGGTCGTTGAGGGCGTCGCCGACCTTGCCCACCACCCAGTGCGGCATGTGGTGGTTGATTTCACCGGCCAGCTCGATGAAGCGGGTGTTGACGCCGTACTCGCGCGCCTTCCAGGTCAGGTAGTACGGGTCGATGGGGATGCAGTGGCCGCCCAGGCCGGGGCCGGGCTTGTAGGGTACGAAGCCGAACGGCTTGGTGGCCGCGGCTTCGATCACCTCATGGATGTTGATGCCCATGCGGTCGGCCACGATCTTCATTTCGTTGACCAGGCCGATGTTGACGCTGCGGTGGATGTTTTCCAGCAGCTTGGTCATCTCGGCCGCCTTGGTGCTGCTGACGGGCACAAGGGTCTGGATGGCCAGCTGGTACATGGCCTGACCGAGTGCCAGGCAGGAGGCCGTCATGCCGCCGATGACTTTGGGAATGTCTTTGGTGCCGTAGTGCGGGTTGCCGGGGTCTTCGCGCTCGGGGCTGAAGACGAGGGCGCAGTTGCGGCCGGGCTCCAGGCCCCTGCCGCGCAGGCGCGGGGCGAGTACCTCTTCGGTGGTGCCGGGCCAGGTGGTGCTTTCCAGGCTCACGAGTTGTCCCTCTCGCATGTGGGGCAGCATGGCCTCGACCGTGTTGACGATGAAGCTCAGGTCGGGCTCTCGATGACGGGTGAGTGGTGTGGGCACGCAGATGATGAGGGCGTCGGCCTCGGCGGTGCGTGCGAAATCGGTGGTGGCTTCGAAACCCTGTTGCCGGGCCTGCTGGATCAGCTCCGGGGTCAGGCGTTCGATATAGCTTTCGCCGTTGTTGAGCTTGTCGACCTTGGTGGCATCGATGTCGAATCCCAGTACGCGAATGCCCACTTCGGCAAAACGCAGCGCCAGCGGCAGGCCGACGTAGCCCAGGCCGTAGATGCCAACGCAAAGGGATTGGCGTTCGATGCGCTCATGGAGTGCCTGCAGGGCGGCAGGAAGGTGTGAGGGTAATTCGGACATGTCTTCATTGTCCTGCACAGAACGGGCAACGGAAGGGGGCGAGGTCGCGAGGATGGGTTGACGCGCTTTGAAGCCATGCTGCGCCCGTCACCTGGTGCGCGAGGTGGACCGCTTCCGCGTGGCCGCTCGGCCCGACCCCGGCGGTATGATCCGGCGGTGTTTTCATCGCCTGGGGGCTGAGGGTTTGCGCGCATCCTGGCACATGCTGGCCGCGTTCACGGTCGGGCTGATCTTTTTCCGCTGGGCCGGTGCCCACGGCCTGGCCGACACGGCGCTGGCGGCGCGGCTCGTGATCGCGCTGTCGGTGGCGGCGGGGGTGGGCGCGGCCTGGCGCGAGGCGCGGCCCCG
>Ga0265293_10011802_pt1 | contig 11760 bp, 9 predicted proteins | sample Munlanlewell138R_FD_192505 | JGI IMG/M metagenome (GOLD analysis project Ga0265293, IMG submission 192505) | Leachate microbial communities from a municipal landfill in Southern Ontario, Canada - Leachate well 138R | ecosystem: Engineered > Solid waste > Landfill > Unclassified | place: Canada... | reverse complement strand
AGGTTGAAGTGCGGGGGGTGATCTCCATGACAGGCTTTTAGCCCAAGGGGGTAGAAACGCTCACCGCACTTCGTGCTATGCTAGCTAAACATAGCAATGGATTACTTACAAGGGGGTAGCGCAAGATGACCCAAAAAAGTCGATAAGTGACGCATTTTGTGCGACGGTTAAGCGGTTAGCTTAACCGTCGCACAAAATAAAGCGGAACTTATCGAATTTTGAGGGAAGCTTGCGCGTAGGGGGAAACTTCCCCCAGCCAAAAATACAAACTAAAAACTGCCAAATCCGTGACTTTTCTCTTAACTTAGCGCGAAGCATCTTCGCAAAAAGCTAAACAAAGCGAAGACGGCCGCGTAGTCGGCGTAAATGGTGAAGCTGAATTTTTGCTTTCTGAAGGCTTTACGAAACGCGGTGACATCGTTATGATATTTGGCTTTGGGACCGCGGTATTTGGTTGCGGTTGATTTTTTACTTAGGAGATAAGTTCAATGGCGAAAATGCTCTTCGATTCAAATGATATCCGAAACGTAGCGCTTGTGGGACATGGCGCCTGTGGTAAGACGGCGCTTGGTGAAGCGATTTTGTACAAAACAGGTGTAACAACGCGCCTAGGTTCGACGACGGCGGGGACATCGACCTTTGACTTTGAGCCTGAAGAAATGAAGCGCGGTGGTTCCAACGCATCGGCGTTTGCATGGGTGGAGTATGCTGGCAAGAAAGTGAACATCATCGACACACCGGGAGACGGAAACTTTGTGTACGATTCGTTTACGGCGATTCGTGGCGCGGACACGGCTGTTATAGTGATTTCGGCGCCTGATGGGGTTGAGGTACAGACAGAGCGTCTCAATGCTGAGGCGGTGAAGCTAAATTTAGCGCGAATTTTGGTCATTAATAAAATGGACAAAGAGCGCGCGAATGCGGCGCAATGCTTGGCCGATATTGCCGAAGAGCTCGATACAAGAGCTGTGCCGCTACAGATCCCGATGGGGGCGGCGGAGACCTTCAATGGCATCATTTCGGTTCTTGATGATGCGGCCTACACCTACAGTGCAGCCACGGGCAAGTTCACCAAGGGCGAAGTGCCCGCGGAGTATGCAGACCAGCTCGCCGAGGCTTGGGAATTGTTGACTGAAGCGGTCGCTGAGACTGATGACGTTTTGATGGAAAAGTATTTGGATACCCTAGAACTGACAAAAGACGAGGTTAAGGGTGGCCTACCGCATGCTCTGCAAACCGCGCAAATAGTGCCTCTTGTGTACAGCTCGGCAGAAAACCTGATTGGTATTGAGCAGTTACTAGACTTGATCGCCACAGCAGCGCCTAGCCCCTTGCATCGCAAGTCCGTTTTGATCGAAAAAGACGGCGTCGAAGAAACGATGCAACCCTCGGCTACTGGCCCCTTTGGCGCCTTAGTTGTGCGTTCTTTCATCGACGAATTTTCGGGGAAATTGACTATTTCCCGAATTTTTAACGGCAATGCTCCTGCGGATGGCTCGGTAATAAACGTTCGCACAGGCGAGTCTGAGCGATTGGGAACTTTGTATGCACTGCGTGGCAACAATCGTGAGCCCATGGAAAAGGGCGTGTACGGCGATATTATTGCGGTTGCCAAGCTCAAAGACACGAAAACGAACGATAGTTTAGCAGCGAGCGCGAGCTATTCTTACAAACCCGTTAGTTACCCCGCACCGATGATGGAGTTTAACCTCGCGGTTAAAGCCAAGGGTGAAGAGGACAAACTTCGCAGCGCTGTTGATAAGCTTATTGACGAGGATCCGACGCTGTCTATTGGTTACGACGAGTTGGGGCGTCAGTTAACGCTTAAGGGCATGGGACAGCAGCACCTTGATATGGCGATCGAGAAGATGAAGCGTAAGTTTAAGCTTGACGTTTCAACTTCGCTGCCGCTGGTTTCGTATCGCGAAACCATTAAGAAACGCGTACAAAACATCGAAGGCAAGCACAAGAAACAGTCTGGCGGTGCTGGTCAGTTTGGTGTTTGCTTCATCAACGTTGAGCCACTTCCACGCGGTGAGGGCTTCCAATTCATAGACAAGATCGTGGGTGGCGCGATTCCGCGTCAGTTTATCCCCGCAGTTGAGAAGGGAATCATTGCTCGTATGGAGAGCGGTCCGCTTGCTGGCTACCCAGTTACGGACTTAGCTGTTGAGCTTATCGACGGTAAATATCACCCCGTAGACTCGAAGGAAGTTGCGTTCCAAGCGGCGGGCTCCAAGGGTATTCGCACAGCGATGGAACAGGGCGGGATTAAGCTACTTGAGCCCATCTATAAGATGGACATCACGATTCCCAGCGACGCGGTGGGCGATATCATGGGCGATATCAACTCGCGGCGCGGACGTGTTTTGGGTATGGATCCCGATCACAAAAAGACGATTATCCACGCACTTTGCCCCTTGGCCGAGATTCAACGCTATGCGCCTGATCTGCGCGCTATGACGGGTGGACAAGGAACCTTCACCATGGAATTTGTGGGATACGAAGACGTGCCTGCAAACCTCGAAGCCAACATTGTTAAGGAATCGCCCTTCGGTGGTGCCAAGGATGATGACGAAGATTAGTCAAAGACAAGCGATCTAGCTACGGCGAACAGCGGCTAGTATTTTATAGCCCGTCGCTGTAGCCAATTAAGCGCTACGCAATGACTTTTAAAGCGAATTGGTCTTTACCAAATTCGCTTTATTCTTGCCTTTTGTTGAAGAATGCTTAGAGTTAGTACTAGGTTTTGCACGAGCAGCAAGACTTTAGGTGAGGTAGTATGGATTTTTTCACGCGCATGTTTACAACGATGTTTCGCTCTTCTACAAGGCGATACCAAACTCGTTTAACCGCGCAGGTGCGTCGCAATACTGTCGGTAAGGTTCAGGCCAAGGCTATGACGTCCATAGAGAACTTGGATCAAAAAGCCTATAAAATGACCGACAAAGCGACTGGTTTAAACAAAAAGAAAGGCCCACCACCGTCTAATGTACCAACGAGAGCGAGTGAGTCTAAGGCTGGTGCAGAGAAAGCAGCGCAGTTGGGAGGGTCTAAAACTCAGCAGGCGCGTTCAGGCGCACCAGCACAAGGTGGAGGCGTTGGCAGAGCTGCAGCGAGCCCAGCACGCCCGCCTGCTGGAGCCGTTGCCACTAAACAACAGGATTCATCAAAGATGGGTAAGGGAAAGCGAAACAAAAATCAGGCAGCCATGGTTGATATGTGCATGAACTGTGGCTCTGGCTTGCAAGCAGATTGGGATATGTGCCCATACTGTGGAACACAAGTCGGCGTCGTTGGACCGCAGGCACCTGCACCCATCGCTGGCATGCCACAACCACAAGCTATGGATCTGAACGAAAAGACCATGGCGATAAGCCTTGATGAGCTCAATACCAAGGCTACCAAATACGTTGTAGGCTGGATCGTTGCGCAAAACGGCAACCACCGAGGCGAGGATTTTCGCATCTACGATGGGAAGAATATTTTAGGAACTGCGGCAGATTGCGATATCGTCATCACCGACCCCTTCTTGTCCGCAAAACACTGCACCATCCGACACGAAAACGGTGTCTTCCAGCTCACCGATCTTGACTCCATGAACGGAACCTTCGTAAACCAAAAACGCTGCACCAAATCCGACCTCATCGACAACGACACTATTCGCTTAGGAAGAACGGAGTTTAAGTTCAAATCCTTGTTCTAGCATTAAGCCCGATGGGGCTTTGCTTAGATTTGCACAAGCTGTAGTGATATTTACGAAAAGCTTGCCTTTTTTTACGCTTTTTTTTACAATGCCATGCGAGGCGATCTGCGTTGTTTGTGATGGCCGTTAAAGTATGGAGAATTGGATAATGAGGAAGCTAAAACTGGCTTTTGCAATGCTAATGTGCTTTTCACTGCTTGTGCTTGCGAGCTCTTGCAGTCCCGAGGAATATGGTCCCTGCTCAATACCTAAAACCACTGCGCTAAAACTCGCCTGTTTTGATGGACCTAGTCCTACATGTACAAGCGATTATGTCTTTGACTGCGACAGCTTACTTTGTGGGGTTTACGAAGGTTCCGACCCCTTCTGTACGCATCGCTGCGTACCACAGAATTGTCCCGAAGGTAAACATTGCTCTTGCCCCGAGGGCAAGAATTGTAAAACGAGCTGTCCCGAAGATGCCGCTTGCGTAGAGTGGGTACGCGAATCTACGGGCTACTTCTGCTTACCCAAGCAATACAATAACAGGCAAAGTGAGTAGATTTTTTGCTGGGCGTGTAACTTTACTTTTGCCCAACGCACTGCTGCTATCTCTTATGAGCAACAGCGGTAGCGCTGGGTTTTTGTAGCTGCAAATGAGCAAAGAAGAACTAGCACCCCTGTACGTGAAACAGTCTGCTTTGAACTACTGGGAAGTTACAGACGAATTTCCTGGTCTTGAGTACTGTGATGGCCGTGGGATTATAGCGGTAGGCGGCGATTACTCGCCTCAGCGTTTACTCCAAGCCTATAGGCGCGGAATATTTCCGTGGCCGCACTCAGAGGAAATGCCGATATTTTGGCACTGTCCGGTGCAGCGTTATGTTTTGCGAACCAGCGAGTTGCACATTCCGCGTAGTCTAAAACGCGTCATGAAGAAGACGCCCTTTCGCGTGACGATGGATACTGCGTTCTCGCGCGTCATCAACGCCTGCGCAAGTAGAAAACGGCCAGATCAGCATGAGCAAGCCACAGACGAAGGTGAAGAAGAGACATCAACTTGGATAACCAAGGATTTAATCGAAGGCTACTGTAGGCTGCACGACTTGGGCTACGCGCATAGTGTGGAAGCGTGGCTAGAAGATGAACTGGTGGGCGGATTTTACGGCATTGCTATCGGTCGCATGTTCTATGGTGAATCCATGTTTACATACGTATCGGACGCGTCGAAGGTGGCGTTCGTTCACTTCGTTGAATGGCTACATAGACACGACTTCCCTCTTATTGATTGCCAAGCCTATACCGAACACCTTGCACGTTTCGGAGCTAAGCACTGTTTGCGAAGCACATTTTTAAAACGTGTAGAAGAGCTCACTGCGCTCCAACCGCTCTCTGGCCCCTGGTCAAAGTATAGCTGTGTTCGTGCAAACTAGAAGCCAGAAATCGAATTGAGGACGAAAGGCAAATACTCAATAAAAAGCCTTACTTATCTTCTAGAACTTGCTCATGCTTTGCTAAAACTTTACGTATTTTCGCCAATAATTCTTCGAGTTTAAAGGGCTTATCGATGTAATCATCCGCTCCATACATAGGAGAAGAAAGCTCGTTGAGTGTAGGACCGATAGCCGTAAGCATCAGCACACCGATATCATCGTACTGCTCTTTGGAGCGAAGATAGCGCAATATTTCCCAGCCCGTTAGTTCGGGCATCATGACGTCGAGAATGACGAGTTGGGGGTGCTCTTCAATAAGAAGTTCCAAGGCTTCCGCGCCATCACTAGCTTCCAGTACATCGCACTCTGTCATCTCCAGATGTAAGCGCACCATCTGACGCAGTTCGGGATCGTCGTCTGCCAGTAAAACTAAGGGTTTGTTTCTAGATACAGTATTTTCCATGAACATTAAGAATAAATTAGAGTATGCCGCGCTCGATTTGAGCGAGGCGGATGAATTCTTCGACGCCATCCACTGATAAGATGTACCAACGCAGCTTTTCGCGTTTCATCTCAAACACCCATGGCGTAATGAGCGGATCACGTTGGGTACGTGGAACCTTGACATCGACGTATACAAAGACGGTGTCGGTATCTTGCACCTTCTCCATGCTAGTAATGCTGTAAAAGCCCTCACGAGCGTTGTACCAATCAGACGCGATAAGCCCCCCAGCCTGCTCGAGTTTGGGAAGCAAATCCTTGTTTTGCTCGCACAGATCGCGCGTAACTTGGTGGTAACCGCTGGCGAAACCCGCAAAGAGGCGCTCTATGGCTTTAGGAGCTGGTTCGAACACTAACGAGCAGGCACTAAGCGTCGTAAAGAGCCAAAGTGAGCTAAAGAGTAAGAAAACCGAGCTTCGACGCATATAGCACCTACATCAAAAGATAAAGTTTATAGGCCAGAAGGGGATCGACATGTTCAAAGGGCAACAATTCGTCGAGGATAAAGTCGCCTAAATTGTAGTAACCACGTGGAATACTAGCAAAATGCGTCTTGGAGAGCTTACGCACAGTCGCTCGCCACGCGCTCTCGGATTGCTCTTTAGTGATGTTGACCTTATTGAGGCTGGGGCCAAAAAACCGATCCACCGCAATATCCATGACCTCCTGCAAACACAAGCCCTCCATCACGCTGCTGCGATGTACAAAGGGCAGCACCTCACGCGCTTCGACGTTAAAGTGCTTCAAACTCCACTCCGAGAATGAAAAAATAAACCACTCCACCCCAGTCTTTCCGCTCGCAAGAAGCAAGAAGTAGCACATACGCAACTTGAGTTGCACGTGCCTACGCAACATCTCAAAGGTCATATGTCGCTGTACCTGCGAGCTGATACTCTCATCTTTGAGCGTCCCTAGCCTACGCCAGCGCGCCACTGGCACATAATCCGAAATACACGAAGCCGAGCTTTCCTGAAGTCGTTCAAACTGCGCATGCCACTTTGCCAGCTCCGCCTGATCCTTCAAAAATAGGCAAAAGCGCAAATCACTCTCGTTAGCCAAACTCTGCGACATCTCATTCACAGCCGCATCTTCAAAGTCTTCTTCATCAAACTTGGCAAGAACGCTGCTAGGCAATCCCTTGGCGTTAGAACTCGCCAACGACAAACGCGTAATCATCTCCTCGTAAAAAAGGTTGCGCTCGTTGTTTTGACGCGTCTCTTCGTCAGTTTCGAATATTTGTAGCAAAATCCGAGCTTGCGAAAACTCCCCTCGCATGAACTTGCGCTCAATCAGGCTCAGCACCTCCGCGCCCTTCTCGTTCACATTGTCGTTGCCCTTAAAATACCCCATCAAGAGGTCACGCAACAAGGTCAGCTCCGCATCCGAAAGCTGCTGCCCAAGCGGTAAATGCTCGTTTTCAAGAAGCACCGAAAAAAACGCACGCGCCGCCGCCGGTTCGCAACTCTCCCCCTTCAACAAATCCTCGACAATAAAAAGCGATAACAGATCCAAGCAATCCGAATGCGGGTTCTCGTCTAAAGCCTTCAGAAAGTGCTCGACCAAGCGCGGCCGCACTCGCTCCAAACACCCATCCAGAAAACTGCCGCGGTTCACAACAGGACGGCTGTTTCCCTTCATTCTCTCTACCAAACGACCTAACATTATGAACTCTCATTTCAGTAGCTTGGCCAAAAACCTCGCCAGTGCTAGCCAATTACCACGCATCACGACAAATGACAAGTTTTTTGGATTTGCATTGCAGCTGCGGTTCATTCATTATTTCCCTTGGGTGGGGGGCTTAATGCCCCCCTACGCGCGGGCTTCCTCGCAAAATTCGACAACGAACGCAAAATGCTGTGCGTTGTTTGCGCTGAACGCTTAACCACCGCACAGCATGCGTTCGTAGCGACTTTTGTTCGGCGATCCCGCGCTACCCCCCTTCCAGCGCGTAAGCCCTATTCACCATTATTTAACAAAACTACGCCCCGAGACTAAACAGCAAGCAAAGTCAATCACGGCTCGTAACTCCATGCACAGCAAGGGCGTTAATGATTGACATCGCCAGCGCGTTTTTCTATGCGTATCAAGTTGTAAGCCACACGCCATAGTGGTGGGGACTTACGTTTTGAGTTCTATTGAGCCAAGAATTGGCACAAAGTGCAATTGAAGATGCCCAGCAAAACACTGAATCTATTCATTATTCTATTATGCACCATACTCTGTTTTGCTTGCGAAGCGGCAGTGGGCGATAAATGCGACACCACCAATGACTGTCCCATCGGCATGGTCTGCGATCGCGAATCGCCAGGCGGTTATTGTTTGAGTTACAACTGTGAACTCAATGAAGACTGCATGCAAGGTGCTGTTTGCGTCGCTTTTACGGAGCAAATCAGCTATTGTCTAAAGAAGTGTAAGAAAAACTCAGATTGTCGTAAAAACTATGTTTGTCGCGACGATTTTGCCGACAAACGATTTTGCTACGTTGAGAGCGATGCGACCTACGGACGCGATCCCGACAATGAGTTAGAATTCCAAGCCCCCGACCAAGAACAAGAGGAAGAAGCTACACCGTAAAAAGGCTTTAACCATCATTTTCACCCTAAAAAAGCGTGTTATGGCAAAGCAATTTTGGCAAAATGGAATACGTTTTAGCTGCCAACAATGCGGCAACTGCTGCCAAGGAGAGCCAGGCGAACTCTACTTTAGCCCAAACGAATTAAAAGCACTCGCCGAGGCAAAATCCATGAACGAAGACGCGCTGATTGCGCAGTATTTTACGCAGTCTGAGGTCTTTAGCAAAGACAAAGAGCGTTACAAAGCGCGCAGCAACGAGAGTACGAAGATGTGCATCTTTTACGATGAAGGTTGCAGCATCTACGAACAGCGCCCCGCACAATGCCGCGCCTACCCCTTTTGGCGCGTGCTCCTTGGCGACAAAACGCTGTGGGATCGCTACGCACAGCATTGCCCAGCAATGAGAAGCAATGAGGGTAAATTATTTACGCCCCAGGAAATCGTCGCCATTGCGTCAAAAAGCCCGATTTAGCGCTAAGGATGTTTTGATTCATTGGGGCTTGCTAATAAAAGCTCCTTTTTCTTTGCACCGAAAATGCGCATCAAACATGCTAATAGCATCTTTCGATTTTTTGACTGAGTTCAAACTACCTAAAATAGCTTTTATTGCCTTACACTAGCTAGTTTTTGACTGCCTTTGCGTTAATCAGAGCATCCCTAGGCGTTGCTTGCGCAATTTTGGCTTTAACAGGAGTTTTTTAACGTCGATTTTAGCAAAAAAGCCCCCGATCCTATTCAGGAGAAGGGGCTTTTTGCTATCGACGATCCAAGTTATACTTGAGGCGCGATATATGGAGCAACGTAAATCGCTACAACTCTGGGTTTACCCAAGGTTACACCCGTTGTTTGGTCGTAAAGTTGAATGTAGGCTTCAAAGACTTGACCTTGCGGTAGCTGTTTTAAGCCTCCAGCGGCGCATTTTGCCCAGCTCGCGTCGACATCGAATTTGAGCTGCGCGCTTTCGCGGCTCGTTGACGATGTGCCCGTAGCAAAGTTCGTAAAACCATCGTTGTAGGTGGCAGTGAACATCGCGGGTTGCGCAACGGGGTTACAGGACCTTTCGGGTTCAAGTGGCGGGGCGACATATTCTTTGGCTTCGACTTTATCGAGGAAGCACTGCGTAGTTACGCTTGTCCCTGCAATAGCGTTACCGCTAAAGCCTGCACGTACGTCAAAGGTCGTGTATTTAACGAGTGCATCCACGCCAACTACTGCCGAAGTACTTAAACCTGAGCCGGTACCAATCTTAAACTTGAGCGCACACTGGCCATCTTTGCCATTAACGGTTTGTGGTGCTTCACCCGTAGAATTGTTTGTGGTACAGCATTTGTTTTCTCCGCAAATCCACGCATTGCTAACGTTCTTGAAGGCGCAAACAGGTACAACGGCGTTGGTCTTCTCGGCGATCTCTTGGAGTTGTGAGTGATTAATTGTGGGGTTATTGCTTTGATACGCAGTGATAATGCGAACACCCTTGTTTTTAGCCATCTCGTAAACTTGGCTACTTGTGGGCGCATTATATACATAGGTACTACTGTAAGGTTGGTATGTAGCATCATGTGAGTAAGTATCGGTTATATGCACGATAACGGGCAAGGAATTATTTCTAAATCCCACTGCACCCCATCTACCACTGGGCACTGGCCATGGACCTACGGAGCCACCATTCCATTTAAGCGCGGTGTTTGTCATAATTGCATAAAGCGAAGGATAACCTGACTCGGGGCCATCGGCTCCATAGTGCAGAGCATATTTATTGACGTTAGTTTGGACGGTACTCTCATCGTTAGAGACTTGGCCGTAAACATGCAAGGGCAAATCCCCAGCTCCACCATAACCAGAAACAGGATAGTCATCAAAAGCACAAACACCAAAAGCGCTATCTTGTACAGCATCGCGAACGCCCGGTATCACAACGTCGCGGATGTTCGTTTTAATGTTGTTGACCGAACCTGCCATGCTCCCTGTAGTGTCCATGTTAAAGACCAAATCGAGGCTGTTAACGGTGGGCTTAAAGGTGAGCAAGTCCTTTCCTGTCACTTTTCCGTTGTGGGGGTCAAACTCGAAGTAGAACTCGACTTTGTTGCCATCGCTCGTGGTGGCATCGGTAACCTTCACACTGGGGTCACACATCATTGTAATAGCACCAATGCTCGTGGTCATGCTTCCAAAGCTGTGTTCAATGGGATCGGAATAACCATCCGCGTCGACGTCGCCCGTATACCGCGAAAGCCTTCCATCAGGGCATAACACTTCGAGTCTATCGGGTAAGCCGTCGCCGTCGCTATCGAAATCGAGAAAATCAGGAATACCATCGCTATCGGAGTCGGGAAGCTTTGCCCAGAGTTCTGTGCGCTCTGCTTCAAAAATAACGCGTCCATTGGCGTCAAGCAGACATCCACCAGTCCCCATGGGATCCTTCTTACAAACTATTCGCGCTTCCTCGGCATCTGGAATGGTGTCGCCGTCGCTGTCGAGATCCAAGGCATTGATAAGAGTATCGCCATCGGTATCGATACCTACCCATGCAGCGAGAGTTTCGTCGTAGCGCGCCACTCCATCGACGCCATCAGGGATCGTGTCCCCGTCGGTGTCGGGATTGTTGGGATCAGTGCCAAATTGGCGCTCAACGCTATCTTTTACGGCGTCGTTGTCGGAGTCATCATCTATGAAATCGGGAATGGTATCACTATCGCTATCGCGGGCAAGCCACGTTTTGTCCGAAAGGTCGTCGGGACCGCCACCGCTCTCAACGCTATCGGGGATTGTGTCATCGTCGGAGTCCGTGTCGAGGTAATTGGGAATTCCATCTAAATCGACGTCTTCAAATTCAGTGCCGTAGTATTCAGCCCAATCGGGGATTCCATCGCCGTCGCTATCAAGATCGAGGTAGTTGGGAATAGTGTCGCCATCGACATCATCAGCCCCTTCAACAAGATCGGGAATCCCATCGCCGTCGCTGTCGAGATCGAGGTAATCGGGTACGGTGTCGCCGTCGCTATCGACTGGGTTTTCTGGATCAGCTCCCGCTTCAACGCTATCGGGAATCCCATCGCCGTCGCTATCGAGATCGAGGTAATCGGGAATAGTGTCGCCATCGCTATCTTTAGGTGGATTCCAAGTACTACCGCCGTTTTGCGCTTCGACGCTGTCAGGAATAGTATCGCCGTCACTGTCGAGATCAAGGTAATCGGGAACCGTGTCACCGTCTGTATCGCGACCTTCGTCCCTGCCCTCAAGTTCATCGGCAATCGTATCGCCATCGGCATCGGGTAGCGGTTCTCGTGTATCGCGGCAACGCTTGTCGCACCAATCTTCACCATCGCATTGCTCACCGAGGTGGGTGTCGATGACGCCGTTGCCACACCGCTCGTTACTCAGGCAATCTGCCCTGCAACCATCATTATCATCATTGTTGCCATCATCGCAGAACTCGCCTTCGTCCACAATACCATTGCCACAACTTTCGTCGCTTAAGCAATCCGCACTGCAACCATCACCGCTTACTCGGTTACCGTCATCGCATACCTCGCCTGCATCAAGCTCGCCGTTACCACAAAGCTCGGT
>Ga0265293_10011799_pt1 | contig 11761 bp, 12 predicted proteins | sample Munlanlewell138R_FD_192505 | JGI IMG/M metagenome (GOLD analysis project Ga0265293, IMG submission 192505) | Leachate microbial communities from a municipal landfill in Southern Ontario, Canada - Leachate well 138R | ecosystem: Engineered > Solid waste > Landfill > Unclassified | place: Canada... | reverse complement strand
GAATAAAAAATATGGTAATGGCACTTTTAAATTAGAAATGAAAGACCAATACTACAATATGCGAAAGCAAATAGAACCACACTACCATATTGTAGAAAAGGCAGTTGATGCCATGAAAATGGCCGGCATAGAGCCCAATATTAAACCCATACGTGGCGGAACAGATGGAGCTAGACTCTCTTATATGGGGCTCCCATGCCCTAATATCTTTGCAGGAGGCCACAACTTCCATGGTAGATATGAGTATGTTCCATTAGAAAGCATGGAGAAAGCAACTCAAGTAATTTTAAACATAGTAAAGCTATATGCACAATAGTAGATATGAAATATGATTTCAACAAGATAAACAATAGAAAAGGTACTAACTCAATAAAATTCGATAGATTAAAAGAGGTCTTTGGCAAGGAAGACCTCTTACCTATGTGGGTAGCCGATATGGATTTTCAATCCCCTCCAGCAGTAATAGATGCTATTGAAAAAAGTGCACAACATGGAATATTTGGCTACTCCTTTAGAGATTCAAATTCTGTAGACCATTTTATAAGCTGGGTTAAAAGAAGATACAATTGGGACATTACTCCTGAACAAGTGGGTAGCTCTCCAGGCATTGTAACAGCACTTGCACTCTCTGTTAGAATATTTACTAAGCCTAGTGCTAAAGTTCTTATCCAAACACCAGTTTATCCTCCTTTTCACTCTCTAGTAAAAGAGACAGGGCGCACACTTGTTACCTCCCAAATAGAGATGACACCAAATGGATACTCTGTAAATTGGGAAGACTTTGAATCTAAGTTAGCATCTGGAGTAGAAATGTTTATCCTATGCAACTCTCATAACCCTCTTGGCAAAATGTGGAGCATAGAAGAGCTTCTTAAAATGGGTAATCTTTGCCTAAAACATGGAGTTCTTATCTTTTCAGATGAGATTCATGCCGATCTTGCCCTCTATGGAAACCAGCATATTGTAATGGCATCGGTATCAGAAGAGATAGCCATGAACACCATTACCGCAATGGCTCCCAGCAAAACCTTTAACATAGCAGGTCTACTCAACTCTTTAATAATTTCGAAATCTCCTGAGCTACTTAATAAATTCAATAGCGAGATTAACACTCTCCACCTTGGAATGGGGAATATATTTGGGCATGTAACACTAGGCCCTGCCTACAAAGAGAGTGAAGAGTGGTTAAACTCTCTAGCAACATATATTGGAGAGAACGTAGATTATGCATATGACTTCCTAGCCAAAGAGCTCCCAACAGTAACCTTCATCAAACCAGAAAGCTCATTTTTATTATGGCTAGATTTCAGAAAAACTGGCCTAACTCACGAACAAATAAAAGAGAAGCTAATTAATGAAGCCAAGGTAGGCCTTAACGATGGTACCACATTTGGAGAGTGCGGCCGAGGCTTTTTCCGTATGAACATAGGTACCCCAAAAGCCATTGTAAAAGAAGGCCTTGAGCGAATAGCTGCTGCATTTAAACCCTAGACCACTTCCGTCTAGCTTATTATATATAGAGCTTATAGCTTTAGCAAATAGCCTATTTGTAATATAATAGCTACGAGATAGGCCAAAAACAATAAAACTATGCTGCAATTCAAAGATATTATCAATGCCCAATCTGTTTTAAAAAACGTTGTGAAGTTAACGCCACTAGAGCGTAGTAAATCTTTTTCAACCATGTGTGAGGCCCATGTTTATCTGAAACTAGAAAATTTTCAGACTACTGGCTCCTTCAAGGTAAGAGGCGCCTATTATAAAATTAAAAATCTCACCCCAGAAGAAGCAGAGAAAGGTGTGCTCTGCGCTTCGGCTGGCAATCATGCTCAAGGAGTAGCTTATGCAGCCTCAAGCCTAGGTATAAAAAGCACTGTATTTATGCCCATATTTGCACCTCCTCTAAAGGTAATAGCCACACGTGCTTATGGCGCCAAAGTAGTGCTTACAGGCGACACATTCGACGATGCATTTAATGCAGCTGCTGAATTTGGCAAGGAGTCTGGTGCAACTTTTATACATCCATTTGACGATCCTTATATTATTGCAGGACAAGGCACAATAGGGCTTGAAATATTTGAACAGCTACGTGAGGTAGAAGATGTGGTAGTACCAATTGGAGGTGGAGGGCTAATTGCTGGCATTACCATTGCGTTGAAAGAATTAAACCCTAACATACGTATAATAGGAGTAGAGGCACACGGTGCACAGTCTATGAAGGCTTCCATAGAAAAAGGAGAGCCGTTCACTCTAAACTCGGCTAACACTATTGCAGACGGTATTGCCGTTAAATCGCCAGGTAACCTCACATTTGAAATTACTCGTAAATTAGTAGATGAGCTAGTAGTTGTTAATGATGCCGAAATGGCTCGAACAGCATATATGATGCTACAACGCGCAAAAATTCTCACTGAGCCAGCAGGAGTGGCAGCAATGGCAGCAATACTTTATGGTAAATTCAATATAAAAGGCCGAAAAATAGTTCCAATAGTGAGCGGAGGTAATGCAAATATGTCTATTTTAGAACAAATCCTAGACAAAGGTGTAATGGACGAAGGGCTACGCGCTCGTATTCAAGTACTAATCCCAGATAGAGCCGGGAGATTAAAAGAGATAATCTCTATCCTAGATAAAATGAAAGCAAATATTCATGATATAGAGCATGAACGCTCAACCACAAGTGTGCCTGTTGGTTATGTACAGGTAACTATTACTTGTAACCTACAAGACACTAGCCAATTGTCAATTATATGCAAAGAGCTTAAAAAGAGACAGATGCAATATCAAGTATTAAGTTAAGGCAGAGAACCTATTTTAATAAAACTAAAAAACATATCTGTTTAATAATGATTTTTTGGAAAAACCACATTCCTGCCTTAACCTGGCTTGAGGCTTATAATTTTAAATTTTTGAGGAAAGATGCTCTTGCAGGTATAACACTGGCCGCCTATGCCATACCAGTTTCCCTAGCTTATGCCTCTCTTGCAGGGTTACCCCCTCAATATGGTATATATGGGTATCTACTAGGTGGATTTTTTTATGCTTTTTTTGGCAGCAGCAGGCAACTTGCCATAGGCCCTACTTCTGCAATATCTTTGATTATAGGGGTTACTATTGCAAATATGGCTCAAGGTGACCCTCAACGTTGGGCAGATATCGCCTCACTTACAGCACTTGTGTTTGCTGGAATGAGCTTATTAGCTTATTTTTTACGTTTGAGCGGCATAATCAACTTTATAAGCGACACTGTAATGCTTGGGTTTAAAGCTGGAGCAGCACTAGCTATTGCCACAACTCAGTTGCCAAAACTATTTGGCGTTCATGGTGGAGGTGAAAAGTTCTTTGAACGGTTGGCAATACTTACTCAACAATGGCCACAATACAATTACTATGTACTTGGTTTTGGAGTGGTTACTCTTATTTTGCTTTTCATGGGTGAAAAATATTTCCCTGGAAGGCCAGTAGCCATTCTACTGGTAATTGTCTCCATTTTGGTTATCTCATTTACACCTTTAGGAGATATGGGCTTCAGTACAGTGGGATCAATTCCTTCTGGCTTACCTCAATTTCACATACCTACTATATATGCTAAAGATATTGATGGTGTATTCAGGCTTGCTTTTGCCTGTTTTTTATTGGGTTATATTGAAAGCATCTCATCTGCAAAAACAATGGCCCAAAAAAACGGATACAAAATTAACTCTCAACAAGAGTTGCTTGCACTTGGAATTGCTAATCTAGCCACTGCTTTTGGCCAAAGTTATCCAGTAAGTGGGGGCTTATCACAAACTGCAGTTAATGATAAGGCTGGTGCAAAAACCCCCATATCACTAATATTTGCTTCAATAACTATTGGTGTTTCTCTAGTGCTGTTTGCTGGCTTGTTAAAAAAACTACCTAATGTGGTTTTGGCTTGTATTGTAATTGTGGCTATAAAAAGCTTAGTTAATGTAGAAGAGTTTGTTCATTTATGGAAAACAAATAAAACAGAGCTAGCTATTGCCCTCATTGCATTAATTGGAGTACTTATTTTTGGCATCCTAGAGGGAGTTATGATAGCTTCCGTAGTTACTCTAGTACTGGTGGTAAAGGCGGTTTCAATCCCCCATATAGCTACTCTGGGGAGGATTCCGAATAGCCATCGCTACTCAGACGTTGAGCGAAACCCAGATAATATACTATTTCCACAGCTTCTACTATTCAGAGTAGAATCTTCAATCTACTACTTTAATACAGACTATATAGAAAACCATATCCTAACAAAAGTAAACTCTGCCAACAACTCACTAAAGACAGTTGTATGGGATTTAAGCACCTCACCAAATGTAGACAGAGCGGGTGCTAAAATGATTGGTCAACTTTATTTAGAAATAAAAGAGAAAGGAATTTTGCTGCGCATAGCGAATGCACGTGCCAATGTGCGAGATATACTTCGTAACGAAAAAATAGATCTATTAATTGGTGAAGTGAGCCGGCAGATATCTCTTAACGATATTGTAGACCAAGAGCTAAGTAAATAGAGCGAGCCACAATAAAACAACATTACAGTTAAAGTTTTTTTGTTTTGTCTGACTTTGCTACGGAATGGGCAGCCAAAGGAGCGGTAAGATAGATAAAAACTACTACCATAAATGCTTTTAACCACACAGTACCAGTATTAAAAAACAGACTTACACCTATTATAAGCAACAACAGTCCAAAGCTAGTTGCTTTGGTAGTAGCATGCATCCGGCTATAGAGATCGTTGAAGCGGATAAGCCCTATCGCAGCCACAAGTATAAATGCCGAACCCAAAAAAATTAACGTCAACAATACAATATCTATCATTATTTTTGCTTTAAATAAGTGGAGGTGGCAACTGTACCAATAAATGAGATAAGTGAAATAACAATTACTATATCAAAATAGATGGCATTGTTTATTACCACGCTATATACCAATATAAACCCCATGGTAATAGATGCAACTAAATCCAATGCAACTATCCTATCCCTTGCAGTTGGGCCCTTTACAATACGTATAAAAGCAAGTGCAAAAGCTACCAAAAGCATAGCAAAGGAGAAGGTCAAAATAATATTACAAAATTGATGTCCCATATTCTATTCGGTTATTCTCTTTATTTTATCTTGTATCTCTTTAAATTCCTTTAACATCTGCTCTTCTGTTTTTAAGTACAGAACATGTACCACCATGGTTTTTTTATCGTGAGAAATATCAATAGATATAGACCCTGGTGTCATAGAGAGTAAATTACTAAAAAGCAACATACCAAAATTAGATTTTAAGGTTAACGGCACCTGAATAAAACCCGGATTAATTTTTAAATTAGGAGTTAAAATATCATAGGCAATATATAAGTTAGCTTCAATCAACTTTGTTAAGTATAAAAGAATAAAAGCAAAAATATAATAAAATTTAAAAATTAATTTCATTGCATATTTATATTTAAAACAGTGTTGATATAGATCTCGGGGTCAATAAGCTGATTAGCTGCCTCGGCAATAAATTGATATACAGATTGTGCAAACAAACCCAAAAAAACAGTACCAAGACCTAAAATAATAGAGGGTAAAAAATGTATAAAACTGAGTTTATTAGGGATCTTTAAAAGCACTCCTTTTGCAGAAAACTCCTTGGTTGGAGATTCCTTTAAAAAAGCTTCGTTCCATATTTTAACCATAGAATAAAGAGTTAGCATAGCAGTAAAAACTGCCACTGCCACTATAGCATAATGCTCACTTTCTGCTCCAGCTTTAAAAAGAATAAACTTAGCAAAGAAACCAGATAAGGGAGGTACTCCCGCCAAAGCAAAAGCAGGTATAATAAACAGCACCGCCAACAATGGGCTCTGCTTAATCAAGCCACCAATATCTTTAAGATAAAAGGTTCCCTTCAATTTATTTATCATACCAGCTATTAAGAAGGTATTCGTTTTGGCTACCATATTATGTATCATAAAAAAAATGGCTCCAGCTATAGCCAAAGGGGTAAAAATAGCCAATCCCATAATCATATAGCCTATTTGACTAATTATATGATAAGAGAGAATGCGTCTTATATCGTAATGTGCCGAGGCAGCCATGCCCCCAACTACCATAGTAAAGCCTGCTACCACTAATAATACGTTAAGCCAAAAGACCTGGTCTTGAATAAAAAAGAGAGTAAAAAACCGCATTAGGGCATACACTCCAACTTTTGTTAGTAAACCCGCAAAAAGGGCAGTGACAGTTATGTTTGGAGTGTGATATGAGGCAGGTAACCAAAAAAAGAGTGGGAAAACCGCAGCCTTTATCCCAAAAGCTATAAAAAACAGCGTTGTAGATGAGTTTATAAGTAAAGAGTGTTCGCTTGTTCGTAATATCTGTGCAAGATGTGCCATGTTTAACGTTCCAGTTTCACCATATAATAGGCCCAACCCTGCCAAAAACAGTAAAGAACCAATTAGGTTCAACGCCATATACTTGATACCCCCCTCTAACTGCTCTTTGGAATCTCCAATAACTATGAGCACAAACGAAGAGATTAAGATCACTTCGAACCAAACATAAAGATTAAATACATCTCCCGTTGTAAAAGCACCGTTAACCCCCATTATAAGAGCAAAGAAAAAAATATAAAACTTATTTGTTTTATGATTGCCCACCATAAACCCTATGGCATAAATAGAGATAGCAAAAACAATAAATGAAGTAACAATAAGCATAATAACGCTTAGATGATCTACAACTAAAGTTATACCCATAGGAGCCTCCCAACCTCCCACGTTTAAAGTCAATATACCCTGCTCATTCACTTGTATAAACAGAAAAAGTGAAATAGCTAGCAAAGAAGCACTGCCAAGCACACCAACAATTTGAGCTGCACGGCTAGATTTTATTACTACAAATACCAATATTAGTAGAAATGGAAATAATATGGGTAAAGCTACAGTTGCCATAAGACTAATTATCTGTTTTTTTAAGTTGATCCAAATCGTCTGTACCTGTAATTTCAAAAAACTTAAGTTTTAGCGCAAGTGCAAAAACCACTAAACCAAAGCTTATGACCACAGAGGTAAGCACAAAGGCCTGTGGAAGCGGATCTGCCATTTGACTGGCATTTTGAACTGAGCCATCTACAAAAGCAGGCTCTCCAGCAACAATGCCCGAAGCCAAAAAAACTATTAGATTAGTGGCATTACCTATGAATATAATTCCAATAATAAATTTTAAGATACTACGGCGTAAAACCATGTAAATCCCAGTAGTATAAAGCACTCCAACTAATAGAGCTAATAATATTTCCATTATTTACGATTTGTTAAGGTGAAAAAAAACATTAATGTAACCCCTATAACCGCCATAAAAACACCTATGTCAAATAACAGCGGAGAGCCCACATTAAGCTCGCCTAATATTCCCATGGGTATGGTCACCCAAACTCCTTCCATTAACATTTGTGATTTTAAAAGGCTAGGAGAAAAACTCAATAGCAAAAAAACTAAGCCCATTGCCACATACCCTCCGGGTTTAATTTTTAATTTCCTTTGAACTGGGCGCCTATCAAACGCAAAACTAGAAAACACAATAGCAAGAGCTGCCAAAAGCCCACCTATAAAACCACCACCTGGGTTGTTGTGCCCACGCAACAAAGCAACAAAGGCAAAAAATATCAATAAGCTCCTTACATAGGGGGTTGCCAACTGAAGAATAACTGAATTCATGCTTTTTTAGTTTTAAGTAAAATAAAAACACCCATAGCTGCAATAACAAGCACAGTAACCTCTCCCAAAGTGTCTAGTGCCCTAAAATCTACCAATATTACGTTAACCACATTTTTACCATGGGCCTTTACAAAACTGTTTTCCAACATTAAGTTAGAGATAGGCTCGCTAAGTTCTACGTGTAAAGCTTTAATTGCTAACACTGTCATTACACTACCAAAGAAAGCTGCAATAATCAAATCGCGTACTCTGGTTAGTTTAGAAGAGAGTGTAGAAAAATGTGGCATACGTTGTAATACCAAAACAAACATAACCACAATAAGCGTTTCTACTAATATTTGCGTAATTGCCAAATCAACAGCACTATAATAAAGGTATATCAAAGAAATTCCATACCCTGTAACCCCCATTGAAATTATGGTTGCAAGTCTAGATTTGGCTATGGCAGCATATAAGGCAGAGCAGGCAACAATGGCCACCAAGCCCGAAATATACAATGGAGTTAGACTAAATTGAATATCGAATACCCAGTTGCGAGTGACATAAACCTGGAACCAGAGTAAAACGGAAGCAAACAATACTACAGTTAATATATAGTAGCGATGATAACCATGCTGTAGCCGCTTTGTGTTACGCTCCGAAAAATTCAAAAACCCTTCTAGAGATTTGCTAAATATATCTGCAAACTTAATGGAAAATATATAGCTATTAATAGATCTCCACTTAACTAAGAGCTGCTTTCTTTTATACACAATAATAAAAATTGCCATGCCCATCATTACTGTGAGCAAGCTTAGTAAAAAAACATCGTTGAAACCATGCCACAATTTAAGCTCTATATCTATAATCTCTTTTCTAATACTACTGATTGCTGGTTCTACTAAAGCATGGCCAAGAACCGCAGGGGAAAGGCCAAGTAGTAAACTTAGCAATGTGAGCACTCCTGGTCCCAATAAAAAGAGATGCCCCTTTTCGTTAGGCTGCTTTGGATAGTTACCCTGTTTCCCTAGAAAAACTTTAACCATGAAGTACATAGAAACTGCTACCATAAGAATATTGCCACCAACGCCCAGAATTAAAACCAATGACGAAATGCCTGGCGATTGCATCTTAGCTTCATAAATAAGCTCCTTGCCCAGAAATCCAAGCGTGGGCGGTAGTCCCGCCATAGAGAGCAAAGCCAACACACTTATTACAAAAGTTATGGGCATATGTTTATAGAGCCCCCCAAGTTTAGACAACTCCCTTGTGCCTGTCTTTTTATCAATAAAACCAGCCACCATAAACAGTGCTGCCTTATAAAAAGCATGTACAAATAAAAACAAAATGGCTGCTTTTATAGAGAGGGTGGTATCAATACCAATAAGCAACACTAACATACCCAGCGAGCTTATGGTAGTATAAGCAAGTATAGCCTTAAGATCTGTTTGTGTGATAGAAAAATAGGCTCCCAAAAACATGGTTGTCACGCCCACAAGAGTAATAATATACGTCCATTCGTCTGTTCCACCAAGCACGGGACTAAGCAGTGCTAGCAAAAAGACACCTGCTTTAACCATTGTAGCAGAATGAAGATAGGCACTCACAGGAGTAGGAGCCTGCATGGCTCCTGGCAACCAAAAATGGAAAGGAAATTGTGCCGATTTTGTAAATGCTCCCGCCAATATAAGAAGTAGGCCAGGAACATATAATTTACTATTTTTAATACTTTGAGCATGCTGCAACCAATCTCCCACAGAGTAACTACCCACAACGCTACCAATCAACAAAACTCCTGTTAATAATAATAACCCCCCAAATGCAGTAACAAAAAGCGACTGGAATGCAGCCTTACGCGCCAACTCTTTTTTGTGAAAAAAAGCAATAAGTAAGAAAGAGAGAAAACTAGTGAGCTCCCAAAAAACAAAAAGCTGAATAAGATTTGCAGAGAGCACTAAGCCCAACATAGCACCACCAAAAAGAAAAAGATAAAAATAAAACTTATCTGTTCCCTCATAGCTTTTCATATAGGCCGAGGCATATAAAAACACCAAAGTGCCTATGCCTGTTATAAGTAAAGCAAAGACTAAGCTTAAACCATTTAAAGAAAACTCAAGATTCAGCCCTATCTGAGGTAACCACTCAATTACAGTCAATAACCCACTGCCATTTGTAGCATCAGATATTCTTGAAAAGAAGTAAACGAAAAAGAGAGCTTGAACAACTGCTAAAACTATACCCACATGCTTCTTAAGCCACCTAGGTATAACAAATATTCCTAAAGCAAATACTAAGTATACTAACAATATATATTGCATAGGTTATAAATAATTGGGTTAGGAGTGCAAATTTATTTCCAAACTTATAACAACTACTCCCTTTTCCTGAATTATAGTTTATTCAAACTTAATTACCTCTACCGGGCACTCCTCTGCTGCTTCTTTTATGCATTTTTCATTTTCATTGAAATCTGCACCCTCAATTACAGTAGCTTCACCTTCTACCACAAAAACTTTTGGGCAGATATCTTCGCAAACTCCACAGGCTATACAGCCCTCTTCTATCCAAACTTTTTCAATTGACATTTTACTTAAAATTTAATTAATAGAATTCATTCAGATACACAACAGATAAACAAAAGCTTTTGTTTTAAATATTGTTTAGAAAGTTAATAGAGATAATATTTTTGAGATAAGCTCTTAAACTCCTCTACATCTTTGTACCAATATTCTTTTATATCTTGAAACTTATGGCGTTTAGAGAAAAGAATTCTAATTTGGTCGCTACCACATACTTGATCGAACATCCTATATCTTTTTTCATTTGCATTATCAAAAACAGCTCTCTCTGGATAGAGATTCGCAATTGCCTCCATTACATAAAACTGAACATCTGTAAGTGCTGCATTACTGTAATCCATTATATGAACCTGAACTCCCTGCATATCTGTTCCAGCACCAACTGAGTAGAATGGTTTCAGATGAATGGGCCTAAAAGTAATACCCGGCAAAGAGTATGAGTTTAGCTCCTGCGCTAACTCCTCTGCATTTAGCCACTCGGCAGCAAACATTTGAAAAGGAATTGTATATCCTACTCCTATAGATAGATAGCCTAGCTCCCCCAAAATACCAGAAATAGGATAAAAAGCACTAGTAGATGGATGAGGGATATGGGGAGAAGAGGGTACCCACTGTAGGCCAGTCTCTTCAAAGGTCATATCTCTGCTCCAGCCTTCCATGGCAACTACATGCAAATCGCATCTATTCTCAAGCATACCCTCTTGGTTAAGCAACATAGCAAGCTCTCCACAAGTTAATCCATAGATATATGGGATTTTGAATTGGCTCACAAAAGAGATAAATTCTTCTTCAACTAAATTTCCTTCTACTTTAATTCCTCCCAACGGGTTGGGTCTATCTAAAATTACAAACTCAATCCCCTGCTCTGCCGCAGCCTCCATTGCCAAACCCATTGTACTAATATAGGTAAATGAACGGCTTCCAATATCTTGAATATCGTATACTAATACATCTATTCCTTGAAGCATCTCTGGAGTGGCTTTTCTAGTAGAGCCATATAGAGACAAAACGGGAATACCTGTCTTGGAATCAACTATATTCTGAACCTTATCTCCTGCATGAGCATCGCCTCTAACTCCATGCTCTGGACCAAACAAAGCAACTAAATTCACATTTGGTGCCTCGTAAAGAATGTCTATTGTAGATTTAAGAGAGTTGTCAAAGCCTGTTGGATTAGTAATTAAACCTACCCTCTTCCCTTCAAGAATCTTAAAATTATCCCTTTTCAATACCTCTATCCCAGGTAGTACCTGTTGAGCATATTCTTGTTGCCCACATCCTAAAACAGCAACCATACTAAAAAGCAACAATGCAATTGTCTTGTAAAATTTCATCTCTTTTTCTATTAAAATATTAATATTTTTCTGGCAGTACATATTGAGTTCAATTAGCTTACAGCCTTCTCTTTTCTTCCAAATGAAGGGTCTACTTTTATAAATGCCGTAACAATAAATGTTACACTATAAGAGATCATAATCCAGTAGAAAAAGTGCTTATAACC
>Ga0265293_10011798_pt1 | contig 11764 bp, 12 predicted proteins | sample Munlanlewell138R_FD_192505 | JGI IMG/M metagenome (GOLD analysis project Ga0265293, IMG submission 192505) | Leachate microbial communities from a municipal landfill in Southern Ontario, Canada - Leachate well 138R | ecosystem: Engineered > Solid waste > Landfill > Unclassified | place: Canada... | reverse complement strand
ATTAGCTAATATGTGTCCGGGTCTGATTTTTTGGATGGGTTTTTTTAATATTTCTATAAATAAGCACAAACTTTTATCGCGTAAAGTAACTTTGAATATTATTTTTGTGAAAACACCCAAAAGTTTTGCCCGGCACAATACATAGAAATAAAGCACAACAAAACACACGGATTGCCTATCTGGAAGGATGGGTGTCGTTTGGTGTCAACCTGTTTCTTTTTGCCATCAAGCTTTGGGCTGGACTGGTAACGGGTTCGGTAGCTATTGTAGCCGATGCCTGGCATACATTGTCGGATTCGTTGAGTTCGGTGGTGGTGATCTTTGGTGCCCGTGTGTCGGCCAAGCCGCCCGACAAAGAGCATCCTTTTGGCCATGGCCGCGCCGAGCTTATCGCCAGCGTGCTGATAGCCGCGCTGCTCGGCTTTGTGGCGTATGAATTTATCAACCAGAGCATTGTGAAGCTCGCTGGACACGAATCAGTGAATTTTGGCACTATCGCCATTGTTGTTACCATCATCTCTATTGTTGTAAAAGAAGGCCTGGCGCAATATGCTTTTCGCGCCGCCCGAAAAACCAACTACAGCTCCCTGCGCGCTGATGGCTGGCACCACCGCACCGACGCCATCTCATCGGTGATAATCCTGGTAGGGATTTTCGCGGGAAAATATTTCTGGTGGATCGATGGCGTGATGGGGATATTGGTTGCCATCATGATCTTTTGGGCTGGCTACGGGATTTTGAAACAAGCCATGAGCCGCCTGCTGGGAGAGGCGCCGCAGCCCGATCTGGTGCATCATCTTACCGCTTCCGCTAAAAAAATAACACAGCTCGATTTGCGTATTCATCATATCCATCTGCACGAATATGGCGACCATAAAGAATTGACCTTTCATGTGAAACTGCCACCCAAAATGACGGTGGAAGAAGCCCACGATCTTATCGAAAAAGTCGAAAATCAGATCTGGGATGATTTGGGATTGGCAGCTACCGTTCACATGGAACCCCGCCGGCACTGAACATTTTAAATTTTATTTTTTCTTTTTGTAAAATATGCCAGCTTTATCATCGCGGTGGTAAAGTCGAACTCCTGGAGTGCAATGTGCTCCGGCAGATGCAGACTGGCAGAAGTGAGGTTCATGATGCCTTTGATGCCAAAGGTGATAAGCAGGGAGATGAGATTGTCGGTATCTATTTCGTCATCGGCCAGGATAGCCAGGCTAATATTGTGGCGGTTGATAATTTCCGCAAGGTTTTCCATCGAATAACAGGGCACCTGTTCAAAAATTTTCCCGATAGATTTGTTTGAGTTGTCAAAGATGGCAGCGATTTTCACGGGGCTGGTCTCGTTGCCAAAGAGTTCCAGTGCAAAACGCCCGGCGTGTCCAAAGCCGATGATGCAGGCTGGGGTGGTTTCGTCGCAGTGCAACTGTTGCGTTATTAATTGGATAAGTTGTTGCACATCGTAGCCATGCGTGCGGCTGCCGGTAGCTCCAAGAAGCATCAAATCGCGGCGCACGTGAGCCACGTTGATGTGGAGCATGTTGGCCAGATCGCCGGAGAAGATAAAAGGTTTTTCCTGATATTGATACCGCAACAAAAGCCGGCGGTAACGGCTGAGCCTCTCCACGGTTTTTTCGGGCAGCAGGGTCATGCTTTGACTTCTTGTGCTTTGTTTTTTGGCAGGATGCAATCGGTTGCAACCAGACCGTCATCGGCGATGCGATAGCCTTTGGCGTTGCGGCCGGACTTCACGATATTTTTGCCTTCACAAGCGCTGATGCCTGTCCATTTACAATTCTGGCAATGCCGCAGCCCGTTGATCTGTACGCCCCAGCATTCGGTGGTGGAGAGCAGAGAGGTGTCAATGTGTTTCATCAGATGATTTTTTTTAGGTGCTAAAGTAAACAAATTTTGAAGAATTCATTATGCTTTCACACCAATTCTTGTCATTTCGAGAGTTCGCCCAAAGTTTTTGGGTATAATGAGGTGATGTTGAGCGAAGCGAAATCCCGCACGTGCGGGAACTTGCTGAATAGATTTCTCCCGGCGACACACCGCTTCGCGATGTGTCTTGGTCGAAATGACACGGCTGCGATTGGGGGGAGGTCACAATCACCATTGTCACCTCGAATGATCCGCCGGCTGGCGGAGATTGAGAGGTCTATTTAATACACAGAATTTCAGTCTCTTATAAAAATCCGTCATTGGTATCCGCCAACCGGCGGAGAGAAATCTATCTCATTAAAAATGGATAATTTTATCAGAACATTTACGACTTAGTAACTGACTACTTTTAATTCTATGGCTCTGAAAAGCAATTATTGTTTTCCCCGTTCAAAATCAATAATCTTCCTGCTGCCGTTTTACCAGCTCTTTGGTCGATAGCAGGCCGCAGGCAGCAAAGATATCCTGTCCGCGTGAGGCGCGTAAAGTGGTGCGTATATCCTTCTCGTTAAGGGCGACCATAAATTGCTCAATCACCTCATCGGTCGACGACTCCAATGGCGTACCCGGGATGGGATGAAACCTGATAAGGTTGATGCGGCACCTGATTCCGTTGAGGATGCGCGCCAGCTCTTTTACATGGCGCGGTGTATCGTTGATGCCTTTAAACATAATATACTCAAACGACACCCTGCGTTGGCGCCCCAGGTCGAAGTTGCGGATGATCTCGAGCACCTCGCTGAGTTTGTATACATTTTCGATTGGCATCAGCCGCTGCCGCTCCTCCTCGAAAGGCGTGTGCATGCTCACGGCCAGATGACACTGGCTTTGCGCCAAAAAAAGCCGCATCGCCGGGATGATGCCTATGGTAGAAACGGTGATGCGCTTGGGGCTCCAGCCGTAGCCCCATTCAGCTGTCATTATCTCCAGGCTTTTCATCACTTCGTCGATGTTATCCAAAGGCTCTCCCATGCCCATATAAACCAGGTTGGTAAGCTTATCCGTTTCCGGAATGCTGCGCACCTGGTTAATGATCTGTCCGGCGGTGAGGTTGGTCTGAAAACCCTGCTTGCCGGTCATACAAAAGAGGCAGCCCATCTTGCAGCCCACCTGCGACGACACACACAGGGTAGCACGCTCCACTTCCGGGATGTATGCCGTCTCGATAAACTTCATGTCGCCGGCAGCAAAAAGGTATTTGCGGGTGCCGTCGGTCGAAGTCTGCACTTTCGTAAATGGCGTCAGGCCAAACGCGTAATGTTCGTTGAGCAGTAGGCGCGCATTCTTCGACAGGTTACTCATCTCGTCAATGGTGGTAATATCTTTTTGGTAAAGCCATCCGGTGATTTGCCTTGCCGTATAGGCTGGCAGTCCGAAGTCGGCCACTATCTTTTGCAGCTCGCTGAGGGTTTTTCCAAAAAGGGCTTCTTTGGCCATGTTATTATTGGTTTTTTAATTTTTAAAAATAAATTTCCGCCACGATGTTATCGTACGAGATTTGTTTTTCGATAAGGATGTCGCGCGTCTCCACCACCATTTCGGCGCTGCCGCAAAGGTAATATTTCCTGTCGGTGGGGAGGTGCTGTTGCTTCTGGAGCCAAGTGGTTAGGCGCCCGTGGAAAACGCCGTCGCCGCTATCGTTGGAGCAGCAGCGAATATAATTTTCGCCCAGGATTTCTTTAAATTGTTCCTCAAAATAGAAAGAGTGCAGAAACCTTCCGCCGTGTATCAGGAGCTTGTTGCGGCGGATGCCCGAGCGCCACATCGAGACAAAAGGAGCGATGCCGGTGCCGGTGGCAATCCACACTGCCGGCGCTGCTTTGCCATAAAAACTGCCCGTGGGCGCTGAGGCAAAGATGCTGTCGCCGGCTTTTGCTTCCGAAAGCGGTGGCGTAAGCTCGCCTTGCGGGCGGATGTTGTAAAGCAGCCAGACGTCGTCATCCTGCATGCCGCTGGCGATGCTGTAAAGGCGCGGCTGATGTGCCGGATGGAGCGCCACAGCCACCACCTGCCCCGGAATAAATGTAAAATTGCGCCGGTAGCGCAAAACAAATACCCCAGGCGCTATCTCGTCGTTGGCAATAACTTTATACTCTTTTAGCGACAATGGATTTCGTTGTTCCATTTTGTTTTTTTTGAATTTGTTATTTTACTGAAAGTTAGTTTTTTGTAATCAGCGTTTCAGTTTGGTTTTTTGTGTCGGCGGAGGACGGCATCCTGCGGTACCTTCTGTAGCTGACTAAAGTACCCTGCCCCCACAAAACCCACAAAACTAAAAATACCAGTACACTGCATCACTTCTGCCGCCATTCGATACGCATGCGGGTCATACGTTCGCGCATGCCGCCGTGTTTCAGGAAATCGTCGCCCAGAGCTTTTAGTTGTTTATGTAGCAAATAGTCGTTTTGCTTGATCAGGCAAATGGCCATGTTGGCAATAGTTTCAGGCGGACGCACTTTGACCAGGGGCATATAAAAAGCGGTATCGTTGTGTTTGCGGCCAAGTTCACGCATCTTTTGCAATTCTACCGAGCCATCCTCCCATTGCCGGTGGTTGCGTGTACGCAAGTAGTCTTCATAATCCAGCAGCAACTCCTGCGAACTGGCTTTAGCCACATTCACCAGCTTTATCTCCATCTCCTTGGAGGTGGCCGAAGCCGCAGAGCCTTCGGCAATATTTTGCTTGCCCGAGCGGGCTGCCTGAACCATCTGGTAGATGGTGCGGTCGCCGCGGCGGAGGTATTTTTCACAAAAATAAAAGGTGATGTCAAAAATGGCCTCCGCCTTTTGATAGGTAAACAATTTGCGGTAATTACCACCAACCGGCAACAACGATTCGCCATCACTTGGGTTTTTGCTCATGACTTACTTTTATTTGATTAGCATTTTTTATTTTCACTTTACGCAAAGTTAGCCTTTTTTGTAATCAGCGTTTCTGTTTGGTTTTTTGTGGAAGTAGCTGCTGGTAACAACCTTAAAGTCGTTAATGACTTTAAGTTTATTACCTGATGAAGAAACTTGCTTAATCCTTAAACCTCATTTTCGCCGCCCACCGTGTGGTGAAGGTGACGAAACTTACTACTGTGACGGAGCTGAGCGGCATAAGGATGGCCGCGATGATGGGCGAGAGCAATCCCTGCACGGCGAAAGCCAGCCCAACGAGGTTGTAAAGGATGCTGATGCCGTAGCTTACTTTTACAATGTTGAGCGAAGTGTGCGTGAAACGGATAAACTGTTCGAGCTGGTCGAATCGTACTGCTTCGAGGATGGCGTCGCAGGCGGGTGAAAACTGGTAGATGTCGTCGGCGATGGAGATGCCCACGTGGCTGGTGTTGAGTGCGCCGGCGTCGTTCAGGCCGTCGCCGATCATCAGCACATGGCGCCCGGCGGCTTTGAGCCGCGCTACATATTCGAGCTTTTGCTGCGGCGACATGTTAAAGTGAAGCCGGTTTTCGTTCCCGAAAATCTTTGTCAGGTGGGGGCGCTCCGCATCGTTGTCGCCGGAGATCAGGTGCAGTTCTTTATCGCGCCCCAGCGCCATTACAATTTGCTCCATCCCTTTGCGGTAGCTGTTTCTTATGGCATAGCGCGCTTTGAATTCTCCATTGATGGAAATATAAATCTGCGAAGCAAAGACTTCCTCTTCTTCGTGCTGTTGCAAAACAAATGCTGCCGACCCCAGCCGGATGGCCATCCCATCAACCACACCCTTTATTCCCGACGAAGGTATCTCCATATAATCCATCACATTTGCGTTGGATTCGCTTTGCAGCCATTCAAACAACGCTTTGCTTAGCGGATGCGCCGACTGCCGCGCCAGCGAACGTACTGCGATGCGTTCGGCCTCCGAAAGGTTATCCATCAGCACGGTTACTTCGTGGCGATCGTTGGAAGTGATGGTGCCGGTTTTGTCAAATACCACCGTATCAACATGGCTAAGGCGTTCGACCACATCTGTGTTTTTGAGATAAAAACCATTAAAACCAAAAAAGCGCATGGCCGCTCCAAACGAGAAAGGCATCGACAACGCAATGGCGCAGGGACAAGCCACGATGAGCACCGAGGTGAAAGCCATCAGCGCTATGGAGGGATCGACGATGTACCAATATATTGCGGTAAGCAAAGCAATAATTAACACCGATACCGTAAAGTTACGGCTTAGGCGGTCGATGAGCGAACGGATGCGCGAAGTGGATTTTTCGGTGGATGTGTTTTCGTTCCACAATTGCGTAAGCTGGCTTTGCGAAACCTCTTTGTGCACCTCCATTTCCAGTGCACTGCCTATCTGACGGCCGCCGGCAAACAGATCGTCGCCTTCGTTTCGGGCCACCGGCAGCGATTCGCCCGTTACAAACGAATAGTCGATGTTGCCCTGACCTTTTACTATTTTTCCGTCGGCGGGGATTAGCTCATGGTTGCGGATGAGCAGCCGGTCGCCGGTTTTTATGCTGTGCAGCGGCACACTTTTTTCGGCGCCATGCTCCAGCACCGTTACGGCCACAGGAAAATAAGAGGTATAATCGCGGTCGAAGGCCAGGCTTTGATACGTTTGGTTTTGGTACCATTTTCCTATTAATAAAAAAAAGATAAACCCCGCAAGTGAGTCGAGGTAGCCGGTGCCAGTGCCCGAAAAAATCTCAAAATAACTCTGGCCGGCCAGCGCCACGATGCCGATGCTTATCGGCAGGTCGATGTTGACCATGCCGTGGCGCAGGTTTTTCCATGCTGATAAAAGGTATTCGCTGCTGCTAAATAGCAATACCGGCAGCGACAGCAGTACGCTTACCCAGCCGAAAAAGTTCTGAAAATTGCTGTCGAGATCATCACGAAACGAAAGGTATTCGGGCATGCTTAAAAGCATGATGTTGCCAAAAGCAAATCCGGCCACGCCAATCTTTGCAATCAGACGCGTATTGGAAGCCCGTTTGCTTTCCGCCTGGGTTTTCTGAAGATTGATTTGCGGGATATAATGTACCGAAGCCAACAGCTCCACCAGTCGCCGCAGCGAAATCTGGTCGTGATTAAAAGTGATGCTGACCTCTTTTTTGGTAAAATGCACCAACGAGTTTTTGATACCGGCATCCATGATGTGCAGGTTCTCGAGCAGCCAGATGCAGGAGCTGCAATGGATAGAAGGGATGAACAGCGTTACCTTTGAAATCTCACCCTGCGAAAAGTCGAGGATTTGCGTTTTGATCTCATCATTATCCAAAAAAGCATATTTATTACCATAGTCGTGGCTCTCCGTGCGGATGCCGGGTGTGTCTACAATAGTGTAATATTGGTTGAGTTTGTTTTGATTTAAGAGTTGATAAACGGTAAGGCATCCCTGACAGCAGAAATTTTTCTCGTCCCACACCACGGGATATCTGCCGCAATCGTCGCCACAGTGTATGCATTTGATTGTTGAGGTTGTAGCCGTATCTTTCATTAAAACCCATAAATGGTAAATCCGCCATCTACTGCCAGGCATTGCCCGGTGATGTAAGCTGCTTCGGGCATGGCCAGGAAAGCTACTGCGTTGGCTACTTCGGCGGGCGTGCCCACGCGGCGCATTGGTGTGCGGTCGAGCACCGACTTTAGATAGTCGAAGTCGCTAAGCACCTGGCGCGCCAGTGGTGTTTCGATGTACCAGGGAGCAACGGCGTTTACACGAATGTGATCTTTGGCCCATTCCACCGCCAGATTTTTGGTCATCTGTATCATGGCGGCTTTGGCCATGGCATAAATGGCACCGGTTTTAAGCGCAGTTATCCCGGCAACGGAAGCCACGTTTACGATGGCACCCGCCCCTGAATTGCAGAGCGGCAGGTGGAACTTACGCGATAAATCCAACGCCGATTTCAGATTTGTTTGTAAAAGATATTCTATCTCCTCTTCGGTGTAGGCTAAGGTTTTTTTGCGGATGTTGGTGCCGACATTATTCACAAGGATGTCGAGCTTGCCCCACTTGCTGCTCACCAGCGCTGTGAGTTCTTCGCGCTCGGCAGGAAGCGACAAGTCCAATGCGGCGCCATCCACCTGGTTTTCATATTTAGCGAAAGCGGCTAAAGTAGCTTCGAGGGTTTTCGGGTTGCGTCCGCAGAGAAATACGGAGGCGCCGAGCTGCAGGAATTCTTCGGCGATAGCTTTGCCAATGCCTTTGGTACTACCTGTAATCAATGCTGTTTTTCCGCTTAGCGTCCAGCGGTTATTATCGAAGGGTGGTTGTGTTTTCATCCAACAAAAGTAAGATATTCCGACAAAAAATGGTTGTCGGCCTAAGGTTGATCAAGAGATGGTTCAGGGTGGAATGCTAAGAAAGCCTCTATTGCTTGTAATATTTCATAGCCTTGGGCATGTATTCTCTGAGGTTTTTAACGCGCGTTTCGTCGGCGGGATGCGTGCTGAGAAATTCGGGAGGCTTTTGGCCGCCAGCCTGCGACATGCGCTGCCAGAACGCGACAGCTTCGTGCGGGTCGTAGCCAGCCATGGCCATAAAAATCAGACCCAATCTGTCGGCTTCGGTTTCGTGGGTACGGCTGTAGGGCAGGCTAATGCCCACCTGAGTGCCAAGGCCGTAGGCCATCATAAAAAGGTTGCGGGTTTGTTCGGGTTTTTGGTTCAGCGCCAGATTTAGGGCGGTGCCGCCGGTTTCGATCAGCAGCGCCTGGCTCATACGTTCGTTGCCATGACGGGCTACGGCGTGCGCAATCTCGTGTCCCATCACCACGGCCAGTCCGGTTTCGGTTTTGGTGTAAGGCAAAATTCCGGTATAAATCACCACCTTGCCGCCAGGCATCGCCCAGGCGTTGGGTACATTGTCTTCTTTCACCAGGTTAAATTCCCACTTATAGCCGTCAATACGGTCGCTCAGGCCATTTTCGCGCATGTAACGCTCTACGGCTGCAGCAATCTTTTGCCCTACGTTTTTTACCATCGCCACTTTGGAGGCATCGTTGCTGAGGGGGTTTTCTTTAAGGAATTCGTTGTAGTTCGCCACGCCCATCGACATCATCTGCGACTCGGGGAGCAATGCCAACTGTTGCCGCCCAGTAATGGGAACTTTGGAGCAGGAGGTCATGAAACTCCCGGAAATCAGCGTGGTCGCTACAAAAAGTATTGCAATTATCAGCTTTCTCATTATGTATTCTTTGTTGGTTTTTATTAAAAACATTGGATTGGTAAAAAGGTTTCATAGCAGATGGCAGGGTATTGTTTTTTAATAAATCCCAAGTTCCAAATCCGAAATGACAAATAAATCCCAAAATCCAAAACTCAAACCTCGGAGCAGTTTGGTTATTGAGATTTCCATATTGAGATTTATTTGGAACTGTTTACACCGGCTACTGACGGTTGATTTATTGATTTTTGGAACTTGGACTAAGAAGACCCAGATCCTATCCTTTCTTTTTCAGAAATTCAATCAGTCGGGCAGTCGCCTTGGCGCGGTGGCTGATGCTGTTTTTGGTGTGCTGATCCATCTCGGCAAAAGTTAAATTGTAGCCTTTCGGCTGAAAGATGGGGTCGTAGCCAAAACCGTGCTGGCCGCGTTTTTCGGTGATAATGACACCTTCCATGACTCCTTCAAAAAGATAGTTTTGGCCATCCATAATCAAAGCAATCACAGTGCGGAAGCGGGCGGCGCGATTTGTCTGGCTTTGCATTTCAGTCAAAACTTTGTTCATGTTGTCTTCCGGGTTGCACTGCGGGCCGGCATAGCGTGCCGAATAGACGCCGGGGCGCCCATTGAGCGCGTCAATTTCCAGGCCGGTATCGTCGGCAAAGCAATCCATCTTGTAGCGCTCATTGATGAAGCGAGCCTTTTGCAGCGCGTTTTCTTCAAGGGTTTCGTGCTCTTCGGGAACTTCACCGTGGAAGCCAAGTTGGCCAAGCCCGATAATGGTAAAATTCAACCCCCGCAGGTGGGTTACCTCATCGAGTTTGTGTTGGTTGTTGGTAGCGAATATAAGTTGATGATTTTTCATCCGGCGAAGATAGCGTGATTCTATTATTACAGGCTTTACCTGTTTTAATTGCATAAAGGTTGGTAATTTTCAGCCTACTGCTTACGACCTTTTTTCTTCGGCACCCACACCGAGACTTTTCCTGCCAGGCATTTGAAATCGGCCCAACCTTCGTTGTTGGTGGTAATTGTTTCGCGGATATGCCGGGTCAGATCGTAATAGTTGGTATCGGCGTTAGCCTGCATATGTTTTGTCCCGTTATCGCCATTGCTCATAACTACGGCCAGGCCGCCTTGATGTTTTTCGTCGCCGGTTCGTGTCCATCCGATGCAGTTAGGATGATCCAGATAATCGTATTGATCGCCGTAGGCTTGCGTCCGCCGCACACTTAGAAACTGATTGATCATCCATTGGTGGCTTGGCATCACAATATGATGGGTGTTGCCATCCGTTCCGGTGTCGCTGTATTCGGCACCATAGTAGTCGGCGACAAAAATGCAGGGATAGCCATCGCGGCGCAGCAGTATCATAGCGTAAGCGAGCGGCTTGAACCATGCTTCTACCACCGACTCGAGCGCCTGTAACGGTTGCGTGTCGTGGCTACTCACCATAGTTACGGCTTGTTGCGGCATAATTTTTACCAGTGTGCCATCAAAGATTTTTTGCAAATCATAATCTTTTCCCTGTTTGCTGGCCCGGGCAAAGTTGTAATGGAGTACCGAATCGAAAAGCATAATATTGCTTTCGGTGACTTCGATAAAACGTAGGAGCGTCTCGGAGTTGTGCGACCAATATTCGCCTACAGCAAACAACTTCCGCCTGGTAATTTTTTGCATCTCCTTGAGCCATTCCATGAAAAAGCGTGAGTTGACATGTTTCACAGCGTCGAAGCGAAACCCGTCGATGGCGGTAGCCTTCAGAAACCATTTTCCCCAGTGCAGCAATTCTGCGCGCACTTCCTCATGGCTGGTATCGATATCGCAGCCCATGAGGTAGTCGAAATTTCCAAATTCCTGATCCACGTTTCCGTCGAAGGTTTTGCCTTCAAACAGATAGATGGCATTGCTGTTTTCGTCGTGCAGGTTGTAGTCGGCAGCGTTAAAATGCCACCAATGCCATTGCATTTCCGAGTACTTGCCTTGCCGCGCGGGAAAGGTAAAGTTAGTCCAGCACTTTACCTTCTGCATCTCACCAGTGGCTTCCTTGCGGTTCATCTTATTGATAGGCGTTGCCATAAACTCTTCGGGATGGTCGGCACCCATTTTATGATTAAAAACCACATCGGCATACACCAGGATATTGGCTTTGTGTGCTGCCTGAATTGCCGCGATGTATTCGTCGCGCGTTCCGTATTTGCTGCGTACGGTGCCTTTCTGATCAAATTCTCCCAGATCGAAAAGGTCGTATAAACCATAACCGGGATCATTGATGCCCGCTGTGCTTTTACAGGCTGGTGGTAGCCACACAGCTGTGATTCCTGCTTTGGCAAGCCTTTGAGCGTTTTCTTTAAGATGTTTCCACAACACACCTTCATTTGATGTGTACCAGTGGAAGTATTGCATTATCACTCCGTTGTATTCTGTCATTTTCGTTTTTTTTTAAAATACGGGTCATGGACACTGGGGGATTCTTGCCCGGAGAAACAATCGGGCAAGCGGGCTCAAAAGTAGAATAACTTTGGTTTGCTAATATATAATCTGAATGGGCTGTAACCAATTTTTAGAATTTTTTGGAAGTCGCTTACCATAATGTCGCCTCTACGAGGCTTCTGGGAAAATTGGCGCATCGGTTCTACCATAATGTCGCCTCTACGAGGCTTCTGGGAAAATTGGCGCATCGGTCCTACCATAATGTCGCCTCTACGAGGCTTGTGGG
>Ga0265293_10011797_pt1 | contig 11766 bp, 9 predicted proteins | sample Munlanlewell138R_FD_192505 | JGI IMG/M metagenome (GOLD analysis project Ga0265293, IMG submission 192505) | Leachate microbial communities from a municipal landfill in Southern Ontario, Canada - Leachate well 138R | ecosystem: Engineered > Solid waste > Landfill > Unclassified | place: Canada... | reverse complement strand
AGGCGAATCTCTCCCAGCGGGAGCCAGCCATGCTCAAGGGCTGGCAGGACATGGATCTCTATCGGGTTATGCGCGATGCTCGACAGGGTCGCGAATTATTCGTTCTGCACGACGGCCCTCCCTACGCCAACGGCGATATCCATATCGGCCACTCCGTCAACAAGATTCTAAAGGATATTATCGTCAAGTCGCGGGTACTGTCGGGCTTTGATGCTCCCTATGTGCCTGGCTGGGACTGCCACGGCTTGCCGATCGAACACAATGTCGAGAAAAAGTACGGCAAAGCTGGGGTCAAGGTCGATATGAAAACCTTTCGCCAGCACTGCCGCGACTATGCCCACAAGCAGGTGGAAGGTCAGAAGAAAGACTTTATCCGCCTCGGCATAATCGGCGACTGGGACAACCCCTACCTGACCATGGCGCCCGAGGTAGAGGCGGATATCATTCGTGCTCTGGGGCGCATCATCGACAACGGCCATCTGGTGAAGGGCTACAAGCCCGTGTACTGGAGTGTGGTGGGGGCGTCGGCCCTGGCCGAAGCGGAGGTGGAGTATCAGGACAAGACCTCGTTTTCCATTTATGTGAGCTTCCCGGTGGCGGAGCCCGCTGCCCTCGAAGCGGCAATTGGCCCTGTCACCGGCAGCGGTGAGCTGGCAATGGTGATCTGGACCACCACGCCCTGGACACTGCCTGCCAACCAGGCGGTCTCGGTCAACCCGGAGCTCGACTATGTGGTGGTGGCCTGCTCTGTAGAGGGGCGCGATCAGCGCCTGCTGCTAGCTGAGGCGCTGCTGCCGCAGAGCCTGGCTGCCTGGGGTATCGATGAGCACCAGGTAGTGGCGCGCTGCCGCGGCGAGGTCCTTGAAAACTTACTTCTCCAACACCCCTTTTACGACCGCCAGGTGCCGGTCCTGCTTGGCGACCACGTTACCACCGAGGCCGGGACAGGTTGTGTACACACTGCCCCCGACCACGGTATGGACGACTTTGTGGTCGCGGGTCGCTACGGTATTGGTACCCTCAACTATATTGACGATCACGGGGTCTACAGGGACAGCGTCGAGCTGTTTGCTGGCGACCACGTCTACAAAGTAGACGAAAAGGTCATCGGAGTACTGCGCGAGCGCGGCAAACTGTTGGCGCAAAACAGTATTACCCATAGTTTCCCGCACTGCTGGCGCACCAAAACGCCGCTGATCTTCCGCGCCACCCCGCAGTGGTTCGTAAGCATGACAGCCAACGGTCTGTTGGACAGCGCGCTGGCTGCGGTGCAGGACGTGGCCTGGTACCCCGGCTGGGGGCAGGCGCGCATCAAGGCAATGCTGGGCAACAGCCCCGACTGGTGCATCTCCCGCCAGCGTACCTGGGGGGTGCCCATTACCCTGTTTGTGCATCGCGAGACGGGCGAGCTTCACCCCGAGACTGCCAATCTGATTGAGACGGTGGCCAAGCGGGTGGAGAGCGACGGCATCGACGCCTGGTTCGACCTCGACCCGGCTGAGTTGTTAGGAAGCGATGCTGCTCATTACGACAAGGTGACCGATACCCTCGATGTGTGGTTCGATTCCGGCGTGACTCACTTTTCTGTGTTGGGTCGCCGCGAGGAGCTGCACTATCCGGCAGAGCTCTATCTAGAAGGTTCCGATCAGCACCGCGGCTGGTTTCAGTCGTCGCTAAAGACCGCCATCGCTATCAATGGCAACGCCCCCTACCGGGCAGTGCTCACTCACGGCTTCACCGTGGATGCTCAGGGCCGCAAGATGTCCAAATCGGTGGGCAATGTGGTGTCTCCCCAGAAAGTGGTGAATGAGCTCGGTGCCGATGTACTGCGCCTGTGGGTGGCGGCTACCGATTTCAGTGGTGAGATGAGTGTATCCGACGAGATTCTCAAGCGGACTGCTGACTCCTATCGCCGCATCCGCAATACCGCCCGCTTTCTGCTCAGCAATCTGGACGGTTTCGATCCTGCGACCCACAGTGTGGCGGTGGACGACATGGTGGCCCTCGACCGCTGGGTAATGGATCGCGCGGCACAGCTGCAGGACGAGATCGTAGCCCTGTACCACGACTATAATTTCCACATGATTTATCAGAAGCTGCACAACTTCTGTGTCAACGAGTTGGGCGGATTCTATCTGGATATCATCAAGGATCGCATCTATACCTGCGGCACCGACAGCTTGCCGCGGCGTTCGGCCCAAACCGCGATACACCAGGTGGCGGAGGCTTTCGTGCGCTGGATTGCGCCGATCCTGAGCTTTACTGCCGATGAAATCTGGGGCTTTATGCCCGGTGAGCGGGACAGCACGGTTTTTACCGCCGAGTGGCACCCGCTGCCGCGCCTGCCCGCTGATGCCGTCCTTGGCGCTGGTGAGTGGGAGCGGATCGCCGAGGTCAAGGAAGCCGTCAACAAGGTAATCGAAGATGCCCGCAAGGCCGGTGAGATCAAGGGTGCCCTGCAGGCAGAGGTGACCCTCCACGCCGCTCCGGAAATAGCTGCGCTCCTGTCGCGACTCGGTGATGAATTGCGTTTTGTCACTATCACATCCGGGGCCACTGTGGTGGACGCGGGCCAGGCTGGCGAGAGCAGCAAGGGTGTCGACAGTCCTCTGAAAGGCCTGCGGGTTGGCTTGCGCTTATCTGATGACCCCAAGTGTGTGCGCTGCTGGCACTTTCGCGCCGATGTGGGCAGTCAACCGGAACATCCGGAGCTGTGCAGCCGCTGTGCCGACAACGTCGATGGCGCCGGTGAAACGCGGCACTTTGCCTGATGGATGCCTGATGGAGCGAGACGTGCGTGCGACTGGCTGGCGAGCTGGGGCCCTGCCGTGGCTGTGGTACGGCCTGGCGCTGTTAGTGCTGGTGCTCGATCAGTTCAGCAAGGGGATCGCTAGTGAGGCACTGGACTATGCCAGGCCAGTGGTCGTGACCTCTTTTTTCAATTGGACACTACTGCACAATCCCGGTGCTGCCTTCAGTTTTCTCAGTGATGCCGGCGGTTGGCAGCGCTGGTTTTTTGTCCTTATATCGGCGGCGATCAGCCTGGTGATTCTGATCTGGATGGCGCGCCTGCCAGCGGCGGCCCGTCGCCAACACCTTGCCCTGGCACTGGTGCTGGGAGGTGCGGTGGGCAATCTCTGGGATCGTGTGGCGTACGGTTTTGTGGTGGACTTTATTCAGCTCCACTACGGCGGTTATTACTGGCCCGCTTTCAATATTGCCGATTCCGCTATTTGTGTAGGAGCGGCTATCCTTATTATCGACTCCCTGTTTACCGGCAGGGAAGGTGCCGAGCCCTGACAGGTGGGGCAATGAGATGGGAGACGCTACGGTGAGTGACTTAACGATTGGCCCCGGTACTCGGGTGACCCTGCATTTTTCCCTCGCTCTCGATGACGGTACCGTGGTTGACTCCACTCTCGAGGGAGAGCCCGCGGTATTTGAGGTTGGCGACGGCAGTTTGCTGCCGGGTTATGAAGAGATGCTGTTCGGATTGCGCAGTGGTGACGAATCAAGTTTTGAGATGAAGCCGGAACATGGCTTTGGCCAGCACAATCCCGTCAATATCCAGCAGCTGCCGAGGGCGGACTTCGATGCCGGCATGACCCTGGAGCCAGGGCTGGTGCTGTCTTTTGCCGATGCCAACCGCGCTGAACTGCCGGGGGTGATCGTCGCGCTCGATGACGACACCGTGACGGTGGATTTCAATCACCCCCTGGCAGGACGTGATATCACCTTTCAGGTATCTATCCTGGCGGTGGAGCCGGTGGTGACCCATTGAAGGGGGGCAAAGCTGAAGGCAGCTTTGTGGCTGTGCACTCGCCCCTGTCTCAACCTGTGGAGTGTCCTCCCATGGAGATTGTACTGGCCAATCCGCGCGGGTTTTGCGCGGGTGTCGACCGTGCCATCGATATCGTCAATCGCGCTCTGGATATCTTTGGTGCGCCGATTCATGTGCGTCACGAAGTGGTGCACAACCGCTTTGTGGTGGAGTCCCTCAAACAGCGGGGTGCAATTTTTGTCGATGAGCTCGACGAAGTGCCCGACAACAGTATTGTGATTTTCAGTGCTCACGGCGTGTCTCAGGCGGTGCGCAGCGATGCAGCCCAGCGCGGCTTGCGGGTTTTCGACGCCACCTGCCCGCTGGTGACCAAGGTGCATATCGAGGTGTCCCGCTACAGTGGCGAGGGGCGTGAGTGTGTCTTGATCGGCCATGCGGGGCACCCGGAGGTGGAGGGCACCATGGGCCAGTACGACACCAGCACGGGCGGGTGCATTCATCTGGTGGAGACCCTTGAGGATGTCGCCAACCTGCAGGTGAGCGATCCGGACCGGCTGGCCTATGTGACCCAGACCACCCTGTCGGTGGACGACACGGCGCGGGTGATCGAGGCACTGCGGGAGCGTTTTCCCGCCATACAGGGGCCGCGCAAAGACGATATTTGCTACGCGACTCAGAACCGCCAGGATGCAGTGAAGCAGCTGGCACTGGAGAGTGATCTGGTGCTGGTGGTGGGTTCCCCCAACAGCTCCAACTCCAACCGTCTGCGGGAGCTGGCCGAGCGCTGTGGCGCCGTTGCCCACTTGATTGACGGCCCCGAAGATATTCGCCCCGACTGGTTTCAAGGCAAGCCTCGAGTCGGCATTACCGCCGGTGCTTCTGCGCCTGAAGTGCTGGTGCAGGCAGTGGTGGAGCGGCTCAGGGTAATGGGGGCAGCGGAGCCTCGGCAGATGGCCGGGCGAACGGAAAATATCAGCTTTTCGATGCCCAGAGAGCTGCGCTAGTACATTCTTTTCTACGTTTGAAACAAAGCGGACGAAGTATTATTTGCCTCGTCCGCTTTCGCCTATTCGATCCCCAGTTTGCTCAACTTGTAGCGCAGCTGTCGAAACGTCAGCCCTAATTTGGCAGCACTGGCGGAGCGGTTCCAGCGGTTTTCCTCCAGCGTCCGTTCGATGATGGCGCGCTCGATATTGGCAAGGTGCTGGTCAAGGGAAATACCCGCATCGGGCACAAAGGAGCTGACCGCTGGCGCAGCCGAGGGTTCAGTGAGTTGAGCCTGAGGAGTCGGGGCGGGGGAGGTCAAGCCGAGATCACTGGCGCTGATAACGTTGCCACTGCATAGAGTAAAGGCTCTTTCCAGAATGTTTTCGAGCTCCCGCACATTACCGGGGAAGGGGTAGGCGGCCAATATTTTTGCCGCTTCGCTGTCTAGACGGGGTGCTGAACTGCCCGCCTCACTGGCAAAGCGGGCAAGAAATATCTGTGCCAGAGCCGGGATATCCTCGCGTCTTTCACGCAGGGGAGGCACCGCAATCTCGATCACATTGATGCGATAAAACAGGTCGCCACGAAAGTGATCCACCTGCACTTCGTGTTGCAGGTTTTTGTGGGTGGCGCTGAGAATGCGGACGTCGATGGGTTTTTCTTCCGAGTCGCCAATGGCGCGCACGGATTTTTCCTGGATCGCCCGCAGTAGCTTCACCTGCATGGGCAGCGGCAGATCGGCTACCTCGTCGAGGAACAAGGTACCGCCATCTGCAGCCTGGAAGAGCCCCTGTTTATCGCGAATGGCACCGGTGAAACTGCCCTTGCGGTGGCCGAAGAACTCGCTTTCCATCAATTCAGCGGGAATGGCACCGCAGTTGACGGGAATAAAGGGGCCATTGGCCCGTGGCCCCAGGTAGTGAATGGCGCGCGCAACCAGCTCTTTGCCGGTGCCTGACTCGCCGCTGATAAAAATAGGTGCCTGGCTGCGGGCGACACGACCAATTTGTTCGCGCAGCTGGGTCATAACTGGCGAGCTGCCGGTGAGTCCAGCTTCGTCGACAGGCACGGCCTGCTCGCTGCGCAGTTGCAGGGCCGTTTTTACCATGCTGCGCAAGCGCGTCAACTCCACCGGCTTGGAAACAAAATCAAAGGCACCGGCTTTCAGGCACTCCACGGCCAGCTCAGTATTGCCGTGGGCGGTGATCATTGCCACTGGCATGGCGGGGCTGTGTTGCTGGATATAGTTCACCAGCTCCAGCCCACTGCCGTCCGGCATGCGCATATCGGTGAGGCAGAAATCAAAAGCCTGGGCTGCGAGCAGTGCCTTGGCCTCGCTGAGATTGGCGGCTTCGGTGACCCCGAGCCCTAGCTGGCTGAGAGTGATGTTCAGTAATTCGCGAATGTCCGCTTCGTCATCGACGATCAGCGCTTGATGAGCATTCATAGGTTAACAGGCCCTGGTGCTATCCATTGTCTTGTCGGGATGAGCGAAACTGATCCTGAAGCAGCCGGCTTCACTCGGCTCCCGGGCTTGGTATTTGAGCGTGGCGTAGTTGATGGCACACAGCTGTCCGGCGATATACAGACCGAGGCCGGAGCCATCGCTGGAGGTGGTATAAAAAGGTTCGAACAGCTTTTCCCGGTCTTCCTCGGCCACGCCGGGGCCTCTGTCAATAATATCCAGTAGCGGCAGAGTATCAATACGGCTGCGGAAGGCGTGCAGTTTAGCCCAGGCCGCGCCACTGTGGTCGCGGCTGTGGCGCACGGCATTGTCCAGCAGATTGTCCAGCACCTGCTGCAGATGACTGTTGTCGAAGGCAATGGCGATATCATCGCCCTCGATTTCCACTTCGATTGTCGGTGATGGGTCGCGGGTCTCGCAGTAGTCGCGCACATAATTGCGCAGCCAGCTGCCCAGCTCGATCTGGGTCAGGGCATGGGAGTGGGGGCGGGATAACTCCATTACATTCTCGACAATCTGATTCATGCGGCGCACCTGCTTGGTGATGATGGCGGTAAGCCTGGTGGCAGTGGGCCTGGTGGTGGCATGGTCGTCGCAGAGCTGCTCCTCCAGCAGTTGTGAGGCGTGGCTGATAGCGCCCAGGGGATTGCGTATTTCGTGGGCAATACTGCCGGCCAGCCGCCCCAAGGCGGCTAACTTAAGCTGCTGGGCCTGCTGTGCGGCAGCGCGAAAATCCTCAAGAAAAATCAGGGTGCGCCCGCTCGCCTGGTCGAGCGGCTTGAAGCTGGCCTGCACCTGGGTGTTGCCAAAGCGGGGTGTGAAGGGTGGCAGACGGCGTCCAGGCGTGGAGCGCCACAGCCTCAATTGATTGTTGAGAGTCGCTTCCCTGGCCAGTTTGTCACCCTGATGAAAGGGAGGAGTATCGCTGCTACCCCCCAGCAGCTGTGCCGCTGCCTGATTGATCAGCTCGATGGTGCCGCCGCTGTCCACGACAACGACACCGGTGAGCATGCGGGTGATGATGCGCTCATTGAGCTTCTGGAGGTGGGCGGCTTGCTCTGCTTCCTGGTCGGCGGCTTTTTCAGCACGGCGCAGGGCGCGGTTGAGGCCCTGAAACAGCAGGGCGGTGATAAACAGCAAAATACCGAGCAGCCCCGCCGGGAAGAGCGAATCCCTGCCGGTACCGAGAAACAGTTGGCTGATACTTTCGATAATGATACCGATGCTGGCGATAGCAGCGATCAACACGGCGAGCTGGCCGGTGAAAAAAATCGAGCCCGCCGCAACCGTTACCAGCATCAGGTAACCGATGCCGCTGGCCAAGCCGCCACTGGTATTCATCAGCACTGTATTGACAAAGATATCCACCAGCAGCATACAAAACAGGTGGCTTGGGTGCAGACGGTAGCGGCGCAGGAGACAGACCACAGCATCCGCCATCGTGACCAGCAGATAGGCACTGGCGGTGTAAAGGTAGGCGCTGGGGTTGAGGGAGCCGATGATGCCCGAGGCCAGTTGTGCGACGAAGCTGACAAGCAATAGCAGCGCCAACAGCAGGCGATAAGACAGGTATAGGGGTAGGAGTCGGACCGACAGCGTATCCGTGGTGTGGCCCGGACTCAGTGCCGGTGGGTTGCCGGTTTTTGCCATGTCCTTGCCGGTTCCAGTGCTTTGCTATTGCCGCCATTTTATCTGAAAATGCCAGCCCTGTTCATTGCGGTGGCTTTCCCCATGACGACAATCACCGTTGCCCTGGCCCAGGTCAACCCTTTGGTGGGAGATATTCCCGGCAATACCCGCATCACTGTTGAAGCTCTGGATGCTGCTCGTGCAGCGGGTGCACGCTTGGTGTTGCTTCCCGAGCTGATGCTGACTGGCTATCCGCCAGAGGATCTCTTGTTGCGCTCAAGCCTCGACAGACGCATCGAGGCTGCGCTTGCTGAGGTAGCGGCGGCAAGCGAGGGCATCACTGCGGTAGTGGGTTATCCCCGCCGCCGCGATGGCCAGCTGTTCAATATGGCCGGTGTGTTCAGCGAGGGTCGGTTGGTGGCGGAATATACCAAACAGCTGCTGCCCAACTACCAGGTCTTCGACGAAAAGCGTTATTTCGGCCAAGGCACTGCACCTTGTGTCATTGATATCGACGGCACTCCGATGGCCATCGCTATCTGCGAAGATATCTGGCAACCGGGGCCGATGGCTGCAGCCCGCGATGCCGGTGCCCGAGTGCTGCTTGCCATCAATGCCTCGCCTTTCCACCGCGGCAAACAGGGCGAGCGCGAGGCGGTGGTGGCGCAACGTGCCCGCGAGGCCGCCATGCCGGTGGTCTATCTCAACCAGGTGGGCGGTCAGGATGAGCTGGTCTTCGATGGTGGTTCAATGGCCGTCGACGCCAGTGGCGAGGTGTGTTGGCGTGCGCCGCTATTTGAGCAGGGCCTTCACTATTGCCAGCTTCACCTCGCTGCCGAGGCGGTCACCATTGTGCCAGGAGAGCTGGCGCCTGTTCCCGATTTACTGCCATCAGTGTACCAGGCGCTGGTGGTCGGGGTGCGCGACTATATCAACAAGAATCACTTCAAAGGCGTAGTGCTGGGGTTGTCCGGCGGTATCGATTCCGCGCTCACCCTGGCGGTGGCGGTGGATGCTCTGGGCCCCGAGCGGGTGAAGGCGGTAATGATGCCCTTCCGCTACACGTCACAACTGAGCCGCGACGACGCTGCCGAGCAGGCGAAGCGTATGGGTGTGAGTTATCAATCCCTTAGCATTGAGCCCATGTATGAGGCTTTTATGGCGACGCTGGCCGAGGAGTTTGACGGTCTGCCGGTGGATCTCGCCGAGCAGAATATTCAGGCCCGGGTGCGCGGTATCCTGCTGATGGCAATTTCCAACAAGAAGGGATTGTTGGTGCTGACCACCAGCAACAAGAGCGAAGTGGCGGTGGGCTACAGTACCCTGTACGGCGATATGGCGGGGGGCTTCGATGTACTCAAAGACGTCCCCAAGACACTGGTGTTCGAGCTCAGCCGCTACCGAAATACCCTGTCGCCGGTGATTCCCGAGTCGGTGATCAGCCGTCCCCCATCGGCGGAGCTGGCGCCGGATCAGAAGGACGAAGACAGTTTGCCCCCTTATCCGGTGCTAGACAGGATCCTCGAACTTTATATTGAGGAGGACTGGAGCGCCGAAGCCATTGTTGCAGAAGGTTTTGAGCGCGATGACGTCTACAAGGTGGTCCGCCTGGTGGATCTCAACGAATACAAACGTCGCCAGGCGCCAATCGGGGTGCGTATCACCCGGCGCGGCTTCGGGCGTGACCGCCGCTACCCGGTGACCAATGGCTGGCGGGCTGGGGATTGAGGCCATTTATGTCATCGCGACCAACGGGAGGCTCGATGCTTTTGGCGACTCGACCTTGTGGAGGGATCTGGCAGGTTTTTATGTCATCCCGACCAGCGGGAGGGATCTTCACCACCGAGGCCTAAGATCTCTCCCGCTGGTCGAGATGACAGAGAAATATCAGATCTCTCCATTGGGAGAAATATCGAGTTTCCCCGCTGGTCGAGATGACAGAGAAATATCGAGTTTCTCTATTGGAAGAAATATCGAATTTCCCCGTTGGCCGAAATGACAGGGGCGAAATGACAGGTGAGCGTACCGTGAGTAAACCGGCGATGATTGACAAGGAACAGCTGCTCGAGGTCGTCAATACCCTCATGCCCTTCGGCAAATATGCAGGACGGGCGCTGGTGGATCTGCCCGAGGAGTACCTGTTGTGGTTTGCCGGCAAGGGCTTTCCAGCGGGTCGGTTGGGAGAGTTGATGGCGCTGGCCCTGCTGATCAGAAGTGAAGGGTTGGAAGAGTTGGTGCGTCCGTTGCGCCAGGGGTAGCGCCCCGCCGAACCGGACGAGGCGCTGCTGGTGGTTATCGATCGTCACTGCTCCGGGCCAGGAGACGCGCCCGGATTTCTCCTTTATGCCACACCAGCAACTCTCCCGGCACCATGGTGGTCCACTGCTCGTTGCCGGTCAGCGGCTCAGTGGCAATGACTGAGACCATGTCATTTGGCGTGGTGTGTTCGCTAAAGTCCACGGTCAGCTCGGTGTCCGTCAGCTGGGCCTGTCCAAAGGGTGCACGGCGGGTGACGTGGGTAAGCTTGGTGCTGCAATAGGTGTAGAGGTAGTCGCCGTCGGACAGCAGCAGGTTGAAAACGCCCAGCGCCCGGAGCTGCTCACAGCAGCGGTGCAGTGTTTCCCATAGCGGGGCACGGTTTTCCGGCAGATTGGGAAAGGCCCGGTGCAGTTCACCCATCAACCAGCAAAACGCATGTTCGCTGTCGGTGGTGCCGATGGGTGTATAAATGGATAGTGGCAGGCGCTCCCAATTGACGAGCTGGCCGTTGTGGGCGTAACACCAGGGTTTGCCCCACAGCTCGCGATTGAAGGGGTGGGTGTTGGCCAGGCGGATCTGGCCGACGTTGGCCTGACGAATATGACTGATCACAATGTTGGACTTGATTGGATAGTCCTGAATCAAGCGGGCGATGGGCGAGTTGGCAGAGGGGTGGGGATCGCGAAACTCCCGGTAGCCGCCCTCCTCGTAAAAGGCGATGCCCCAGCCATCCCGGTGTGGCCCGGTGCCGCCGCCCCGGTGCAGAAAGCCGGTAAAGCTGAAACAGATATCGGTGGGCACATTGGCGGTCATGCCCAGCAGTTCGCACATGGTTTGCTCCCCTGTTGACACCTGTTTGATTGTGACTGCCTCAGCGGTCGCTATCAAGGCTGTCGCGATAAGCCAGTCAGTCGAATGAACCCACTGGAGTGTTCTCGGGTCTGGCGCAGGGCAAGGTCCGAGCCCTGTGCTCTGAGCCCTGAACAAAGCCTTTCGACACTGTCAGTGTCGGTGCCAGCGAAACAGCACGGCTGCCAGCCCCAGTGTCACTGCTGTCATGGCCGCCAGCCAGAGCAGATGATGACTGATTTCCACCAGGGTGGCGCCTTCAATCATTACCGCTCTAAATCCTTTGACGATGTGTGTGAGGGGCAGAACATTGGACATCATTTGCATCCAGTGAGGAGCATCGTCGAGGCTGAACCACACTTCGGACATGAACAGCATGGGCCAGGTGGCAACGTTGAGCAGGCCGCCAGCCAGCTCTTCGTTGGCAGTGCGGCAAGCCACCAGCAGACCCAGCGAAATCATCGCCAGGCCTCCCAGAACGGTGATCAGCAGCAAGTCCAGGTAGCTGCCCAATACGATCAGGTCGAGAAACACCAGGCAGCCGATAAAGATCAGGCTGTTCACCACCACCACGATAATCAGTCGCGACGCCAGCTGGGCGCTGAGAAACTCCAGGGCACTGACCGGGGTGGCCTGAAGTCGCTTGAGTACCCCGTTGTGGCGGTAGCGCACGATGACATAGCCGACCCCGAACAGGGCGCCGAACATCAGGTTCATCCCCAGCACACCGGGAATTACCCAGTCCACATAGCGGATTTTGCGACCGCTGATCTGTTGCCGCTCAAAGTCGCTGCCA
>Ga0265293_10011796_pt1 | contig 11769 bp, 10 predicted proteins | sample Munlanlewell138R_FD_192505 | JGI IMG/M metagenome (GOLD analysis project Ga0265293, IMG submission 192505) | Leachate microbial communities from a municipal landfill in Southern Ontario, Canada - Leachate well 138R | ecosystem: Engineered > Solid waste > Landfill > Unclassified | place: Canada... | reverse complement strand
GTTCATGATGCGGGTGTAAATGTTGCCAGCCACTTTCAGGTCAAACAAATCAGCCCCGTGCCGGGTGTTGTCAAACGCGTAGGAAGTGGTTTGGTAAATGGGTACTGCCACGGCTTTGGTGGTGGGTTCGGGTTTATAGCCGGCGTGAATCGCCAGTGTTTCTAACTTCATGCTTCCTCCGGGGGATAAAAATTGCGAATTATTAATCCGTAGACTAGCAGATTTTACATAACTTCCAGTTATTTTGTTATTGCAAATAGGGGTTTCTGGTTCCCTTGCTCCTGCGTTGGGGAGCTATATAGTTATTTGCTTATCTAGAACAGGGTTTATGGGTTTTTAGCCAGTCTTTAAGCGCATTATCCAAGCGAGTTTGCCAGCCCGGCCCGCCAGAGCGGAATGACTGGACAACTTCAGCAGAAAGCCTGATTGTGATACGTTCTTTTGTTGGCGTTTTTTGCGCGCCCCGGCTACGGACTCCAAGCTTGGTTTGCAGGGAGGCGGGTAGCACTTCACCTGCCGGTTTGAAGTGTTTTAAATCATCACGGGTAAGTTCCCGTACTTCGCCATCAGCATCAAGTAGCGGTTGTTTTTTAATGGTTTTCATAGTGTTTAACCTCCCGTTGATTAGCTTTTCGCAAACTGATTACGCGGATGCCATTTTCCGTTTCAGTAAAAACCAGAACATACAAGCGATCACTAATATATCCAATAGCAATATAGCGGATTTCTCCATAATCCTTGCGGTTATCTATACAAACCAAGGCAGAGTTGAAGTCGAATAATGAAACACTGTTAAAAGAAATACCTCGTTCAGCAATGTTCTCATTGTTTTTTATTGGATCGTAAGTAATTTTCATTTATATTGTATGCACGATTTGCCTGTTTCGCAATGAATATTTAATCTTTCCGATTTCCACGCGAGAGCGTGGGAACGAAAATAGATACTAGGCTCTTTGCAAATTTTTTTCTTTGCCTCTGTGACAAGATTGCGCACTGTGTTTTTTCAGGCTCCCATGCTCCCGCGTGGGAACCAGAAAGAAAAGTGCCAGGCCAATGTCATTGCAAACTCTTGGTTTGATTTATAATGGTTGTTTTATTATTACCCGCTTGCCGTATGTCCAACTTTACCATTGCCGCTTTATATAAATTTGTTGAATTGCCCAATTACCAGGCAATGCGTGAACCCTTGCAGGCTTTTTGCGAGCAGCATGATGTGAAGGGCACGTTGTTGCTGGCGCTGGAAGGCATTAATGGCACGATTGCCGGCCCACGCGAGGGGATTGATGCGGTGTTGGCTTATTTGCGCAATGACCCGCGCCTGGCTACGCTGGCGCATAAAGAATCCTGGTCGGAAGACCGCGAGCCGTTTCACCGCATGCGGGTGCGCCTGAAAAAAGAAATCGTGACCATGGGCCAACCTAATGTGAATGGGCAGAATGCGGGTACATATGTGAAGCCCGAAGACTGGAATGCCCTCATTTCCGACCCTGATGTGGTGCTGATTGATACCCGCAATGATTATGAAGTGGATATTGGCACCTTCAAGGGGGCGGTTAACCCTGAAACGGTTACCTTCCGCGAGTTTCCGCAATGGGTGCAAGAACAGGCCCAAGAGGGTGGTTTGCTGGATAAAAACAAGAAAAAGAAAGTGGCCATGTTTTGCACCGGTGGTATTCGCTGTGAAAAATCCACCGCGTACATGAAGTCGCAAGGTTACGATGAGGTTTACCATTTGGAAGGCGGTATTCTTAAGTATCTGGAAACCATTCCTGCGCAGCAAAGCCTGTGGGATGGTGAGTGTTTTGTCTTTGATGAGCGGGTTTCTGTAGGGCATGGGCTGGTGCCGGGGCCGTATATTCAGTGCCGGGCCTGCCGTCATCCTTTAAGCGATGAAGACCGCGCCTCTGCCCATTATGTGCGTGGCGAAAGCTGCCCGCATTGCTGGGACACGATTACTGAAGAGCAACGCGAGCGTTTTCGGGAAAGGCAACGCCAGGTGGATTTGGCCGAGCAGCGTCACGAGGGCCATATTGGTGCAAAAATGGATGAGCAAATCCGCAAGCGTCGTGAAGAAAAACGGGCGCAAAAAGAAAAATCCCGCCAATTGGCGCATGAGCTTGATCAACAAAAGAGCAAATAGTTGTTTTTTGTGTTGAAAAAAGGTAGAAACTAGTGCATACCCTAAGTGTGAATTGTCATATTGTGGTGCATAATTCATTCCATGCAGGTGAGGAGACAAATGCTCGGCAAAGACTGGGCAACTTGCTGGTAACGGCTCATAAGCAGTAAGCGGTGCCAAAATAAATACAAGAAAGGGCGATTAATGTCACAAGCATTAATCGCCCTTATTAATTTCAGCGCGGTTATGCGTTCCCACGCAGCAGCGTGGGAACAAATCGCTTAGGTTTTGGTGTTTAACAACACCAGCAAAGCACCGGTGCCCCCCAGGCTTTCAGGGGCCTGGATAAATGCCTGGGTGGCTTCCAGTTGCCGTAACCACGCGTTCACCATATCTTTTAACACCGCCTGCCCGTCTTTGGAGCCGTAGCCTTTGCCGTGAATAATGCAAACGCAACGTACCTGATGTTGCAGGCAAGACTGAATAAACCGGTCGAACCGTTCGGCGGCCTGTTCTGCGGTAGTACCATGCAGATCAAGGGTGGCAGAGACGGGCCAGGTGCCGCGGGCCAGTTTTTTCAGCAGGTCTTTACTGTGGGCATGCTGGACGTAAGAGGAATCATCGGTCGGCAGGTTTTTGTCCACTTGCACGGGGCGGGTATCTTGCCGGGCACCGGGAGCCGGGTTAAGTGCGGCAACCGCCTTGCCTTCTGCCTGCGCCCGTCTGGCCAGTACCAGGGCACTGGCTGATTTCGGGGTGGCCACATGGGGAATGCGATTGCTGCCGGGCAAAGGGGTCACCCCCTTTACCGATTGCCGGAACAGGGCGGCGTCTTCGCTGGAAAGGGCCGCGGTAGCGGCACTGCCCGAAGCGGATTGTTTTTGCCGTGCCTGTTCCTTTGCCTGTTTTTCTGCCTTGGCCTGTTCCGCGCTATGTTTTTTCTGCATGCGCTTCAGGTCTTCAAGGCTACCTTTAATTACCTTCATTTTCCAACCAACGCTGTGCATCAAGGGCTGCCATGCATCCGGTACCTGCGCTGGTAATGGCCTGGCGGTAAATGTGGTCTTGCACGTCGCCGGCCGCAAAAACGCCGGGTACGGAAGTCATGGTGGCAAAGCCTTGCTGGCCGCTACGGGTTTTAATGTAGCCACCGTGTTCCATGTCCAGCTGGCCTTCGAAAATGCCGGTATTGGGTTGGTGGCCAATCGCAATAAAGGCACCGGTAACGGGTAATTCCTTGGTGGTATCATCTTGCGTGTTGCGAAGGCGCACGCCGGTTACGCCGCTGTCGTCACCCAGTATTTCTTCAAGTGTGTGAAACAGTTCCAGTTCCATATTGCCGCTTTCCACTTTTTCCATCATTTTGTCAATTAAGATGGGTTCGGCACGGAATTTATCACGGCGGTGAATGAGCGTGACTTTGCGGCAGATATTAGACAGGTACAGGGCTTCTTCAACCGCTGTGTTGCCACCGCCCACCACCACCACGTCCTGGTTGCGATAGAAAAAACCGTCGCAGGTGGCGCAGGCAGACACGCCTTTACCCATAAAGGCTTCTTCGGAAGGCAGGCCCAGGTATTTGGCGCTGGCACCGGTGGCGATGATTAAACTGTCGCAGGTGTAAACATTGCCCATTTCGGAATACAGGGTGAAGGGGCGTTTGGACAGGTCCACGCGTTCAATCTGGTCTAGAATGATGTCGGTGTTGAAACGTTCGGCGTGTTGTAAAAAGCGCTGCATCAGGTCTGGGCCTTGCACGCCTTCGGGATCGGCCGGCCAGTTGTCAACGTCGGTGGTGGTCATGAGCTGGCCGCCTTGCGCCATGCCGGTAACCATGACCGGATTCAGGTTGGCGCGAGCTGCATAAACCGCCGCAGAATAGCCAGCCGGGCCTGAACCCAGAATCAAAACCTTGGAATGTTTAACATCGCTCATTTATATTCATCCTATAATGGTAATCCACAATTATAATATGACTTATGGCACGTTCTACTAATACACTTTCAAATCGCACCGCTGGTCGTAATAAACGCAACCAGAAAAGCGGCTCTTCTCCGGCAACCGATCGCGTGGTTTCCCTTTTTGGCGAGGCCAAATGGGTGCTGTATGCCGCATTGGCGGCGGCGCTGGCATTTACCTTGTTTACCTGGCATCCTACAGACCCGGGCTGGGTCAGCACCTCTTCCAGCCCGCTTGTCCAGAACAGGCTGGGTATTGTGGGGGCTTATGTTTCAGATATCCTGTATTACCTGGTGGGGGTTTCCGCCTGGTGGCTGGTGGTTTGCTTTGTGCAAAGAATGTGGGTGGGCTATCGCCGCTTAATGAAACGCATTGTGCTAGACCCGGAGCTTGATTTACCCCGGGTGCACTGGGAGCAGGGCATTGGTTTTGTGATGCTGTTTTTGGGTTCAATGGGTTTTGAGGCCAGCCAGATGCAGCATCTGGGCGAGCAACTCCCCGGGGGCGCTGGTGGGGTGTTGGGGCAGCTTTTTGCCAATAACCTGCATATGCTTATTGGCCCCAGCGGTTCGGCCATTGCGCTGTTCCTGTTACTGGCATTGGGGATTAGTTTCTTTTTTGGTTTTTCATGGTTGGCCGTGGCCGAAAAAATCGGTTTTGCCATTCAGCGCGGTATGGGCAGTATTGGTGATTTTTTCAGTGCCCGCAAAGACCGCAAGGCTGGAGAGGCCGCCAAGGCAGTGCGTCAGGAAAACCTGGTTGAGCAAAAAGAAAAATTAACCCACGAGCAGCCGGTAAGAATAGAGCCGGCCATTACAACGATTCCCAAGGCAGAGCGGGTAGTTAAAGAAAAGCCACAAACCCCAACCCCTGTTGTGCGTGCTGCATCAGCAAGGGGGGTGGAAGACGCTTTGCCAGCCATCGACTTGCTAGACCCGGCCCAGGATAATATAGAAACCGTTGCCCCCGAAACCATTGAATATACGTCCCGCCTGATTGAGAAAAAACTGCGTGATTTTGGCGTAGAAGTAACGGTGGTGGCGGCCCAGGCCGGGCCGGTGATTACCCGTTATGAAATAGAACCCGCGACCGGGGTCAAGGGCAGCCAGATTGTTAACCTGTCCAAAGACCTGGCCCGTGCGCTTAGTTTAATTAGTATTCGGGTGGTGGAAACCATTCCCGGCAAGAATTTAATGGGGCTTGAATTGCCCAACCCGCGCCGTCAAATGGTGCGTTTGTCTGAAATTATTGATTCCAAGACCTATCACGACAACCCTTCAGCCCTGACCATGGTGCTGGGTAAAGATATTGCCGGTAATCCGGTGGTGGCCGACCTGGCCAAAATGCCGCACTTGCTGGTGGCCGGTACGACCGGTTCGGGCAAGTCGGTGGGCATTAATGCCATGATTTTGTCCTTGTTGTACAAGGCCGATGCCACTCAGGTACGCCTTATTCTGATTGACCCGAAAATGCTGGAGATGAGCATTTACGAGGGGATTCCGCATTTGCTGGCACCGGTGGTCACTGATATGCGCCAGGCCGCCAACGCGCTGAACTGGTGTGTGGGCGAAATGGAAAAGCGCTACAAGCTGATGAGCAAAATGGGCGTGCGTAATTTAAGCGGTTATAACGCCAAAATTCAAGAGGCGATTAAAAAAGGCGAACCGATTCCCAACCCGTTTTCTTTAACCCCCGAGGAACCCGAGCCCTTGACCACGCTACCCTTTATTGTGGTGGTGATTGACGAGCTGGCCGACCTGATGATGGTGGTGGGCAAGAAAATTGAAGAACTGATTGCCCGTTTGGCGCAAAAAGCCCGGGCCTCGGGCATTCACCTGGTGCTGGCGACCCAGCGGCCCAGTGTGGATGTGATTACCGGTTTGATCAAGGCCAATATTCCCACCCGTATTGCCTTTCAGGTGTCTTCAAAAATAGACTCGCGCACTATTTTGGACCAGATGGGCGCTGAAACCCTGCTGGGCCAGGGTGATATGCTGTTCTTGCCACCGGGTACCGGTCTGCCACGTCGGGTGCACGGTGCTTTTGTGGCCGATGATGAAGTTCACCGCGTGGTGGATTACCTGAAAGAGCAGGGCGAGGCTGATTATATTGATGGCATTCTGGAAGGCGGGTTGCCGGGTGAGACCGGTGATGGCCTGGGTAGTGTGACCGGCTTTGCCGATCCTGAATCGGATCCTTTATATGACCAGGCAGTGGCCATCGTGCTAAAAAACCGCCGGGCCTCCATCTCTTCAGTGCAGCGTCACCTGCGCATTGGCTACAACCGCGCCGCCCGCTTGTTAGAGCAAATGGAGCAGTCTGGCGTAGTGTCTGCCATGCAGTCTAATGGCAACCGGGAAATTCTGGTACCGGCGGGGCAGGAAGAGGGTTGATTATTTCAAGGCCGTAATTGGATTTACGCTTATGAAACAGTGTGGTGGGGATAATTCTGTTAAAAACAAGGCGAAGCCTGACGGGGTGGTTGTGTAAAGCGGGGTGGTTGTGTAAAGTTCAAACCCCACTGAATGACTCACGTTCCTTCGGGAATTAACAAACCAGATTTAGGACAGCCTGGCTAACAGTGGCGGGGTTTTTCCGGAGAATATGAATGAAAAAAAATGCGTTGCTTGTTACCGTTACCCTGGCATTGACCATTTCAGGCTGGGGGGTTCAGGCGCAATCCATTACCGTATCGCCTACTTTTCAGCTGCCCGAGGCAGGCCTGAATACCGATTTGCAGAACTTGAAGTTTGAGGAAATTCCAGCCGTTAAAAACACGGTGCAAACCGATGCCAGCCAGCAATTAAAAGATTTTATACGTAATGTGAAATCGGCCAGTGGCCAGTTCGCCCAGCAAACTACGGGTTCGGCTGCCCAAACGGGCTCATTCGGCTTCGAGCGGCCTGGCAAATTTTATTGGAATGTGGCTACGCCTTACGAGCAGCAGGTTATTTCCGACGGCAAAACCGTGTACCAGTATGACCCTGATTTAATGCAGGTTACGCAGCGCCCGGTTAACCAGGCGGTGGGGGCGTCACCGGCGGCTATTTTGTTTGGTTCGGGGTCGCTGGATGAAAGCTTTAACGTAAGCGTGTTGCCAGAACAAAATGGTCTGGTGTGGTTGCGTGCCACGCCCAAAGTGCCCGATGCCGGTTTGTCGCATGTGGATATCGCGTTTGCCAACAACTTGCCTGCCGAGTTGGTGATTCTGGATTCTTTCGGACAAACCACCCGCATCAAGATGCGCAATTTCAAGGCCAATGCCAAAATTCCGGCCAGCCAGTTCCAGTTCAAGGCACCAGCTGGGGTGGATACCGTTAGAATGTAATTTAATGAACGACAATGATTTATTTCAATCCCAGGCATTAAGTTCAGCGCCGCTGGCCGAGCGTTTGCGCCCGCGCTCGCTGGATCAGGTGGTGGGACAGTCGCATTTGCTGGCGCCGGGCAAGCCTTTGCGGGTGGCTTTTGAGTCTGGCCGGCCGCATTCCATGATTTTCTGGGGTCCGCCGGGGGTGGGCAAAACCACGCTGGCGCGTCTCATGACCCGTGGTTTCGATGCCCAGTTTATTGCCATTTCCGCCGTGCTGAGTGGGGTGAAAGATATTCGCGAGGCCGTTACCGCCGCGCAGGTGGCGCAGGGCCAGGGGCGCAAAACCATTTTGTTTGTTGACGAAGTGCATCGTTTCAACAAGGCCCAGCAAGACGCCTTTTTACCGTATGTGGAAAGCGGCCTGTTTACCTTTATTGGCGCCACCACCGAGAACCCTTCTTTTGAAATGAATTCGGCCCTGCTGTCCCGGGCTCGGGTGTATGTGCTTGAGTCGTTGGGGCAGGAAGAGTTGCTGGAACTGGTGAACCGGGCGGTCGAACTGGTGAATAGCGACCGTCCTGAGCATCCGGTAAATATGGATGAAGAGGCGCGTACGCAGCTGGCCGCCTGGGCTGATGGCGATGCCCGCCGCCTGATTAATGCGGTAGAGGTGGTGCTGGATTCGGCCATTGCTTCGGGCCGCGATCAGGTGGACAGTGCCTGGCTGGAAGTGGCCCTGTCACAAAACCTGCGCCGTTTCGACAAGGGGGGCGATGCTTTCTACGACCAGATTTCCGCCCTGCATAAATCGGTACGCGGTTCCGACCCCGATGCCGCCCTGTATTGGTTTACCCGCATGTTAGACGGCGGCGCCGATGCCAAATACCTGTCGCGCCGCATTGTGCGCATGGCCTGGGAAGACATTGGTCTGGCCGACCCGCGCGCCATGCAGATTGCCAATGACGCGGCGGCCACGTACGAACGGCTGGGTTCACCCGAAGGGGAACTGGCCTTGGCACAGGCGGTGATTTATCTGGCGGTGGCCGCCAAAAGTAATGCTGGTTATATGGCCTACAACCAGGCCCGCGCTTTTATTAAACAGGACAAAAGCCGCGAAGTGCCGCCTCATTTGCGCAATGCACCCACTAAATTAATGAAAGAACTGGGCCATGGCCACGCTTACCGCTACGCCCATGACGAACCGCATGGCTATGCCGCGGGCGAAAACTACTTCCCTGAAGGCATACGCAAACCCGGCTGGTACCGACCCGTGTCCAGGGGGCTGGAAAGTAAAATCGCTGAAAAAATGGCGTTTTTGAAGGAGCTGGATGACCAGGCGCGGAAGAAGTGACGGCCAACCACTCGTTCCCACGCTCCCGCGTGGTAACGAGTGAAATAGTAACGCAAATAAGTTGATTTATTATGAGTTTAAAGAAATTGAAAGTAGTGAAGTTGAAAACGAGTACGATAAATTGACAGAAGAGTTTGCGCTGGTGGATCAGTTGCTTTCCATGCGTTGCAACGCTACTTCGCGTGTTGCGATGCTTGACGCCATTTTTTGCGAAGAGAAAGTGAAAAGGTAAAAGTCATGATTGAAATCGTGCAAAATAATTCTAATTCAGATTTATTTCAGGCTCTTGGGTTTACCTGGGATCGCCCAGCGGTGCCAGATAATGTACCGGTGCATGATGTAAAACGTGCCTGTTTTCGTCTTCAGAAAATGCTGGCCCAGTATGTTTTTGATGCTAGTGTGCTAGAGGGCAATCCTTTTACCTATCCTCAAGTCCAGACTATTCTTGATGGCATTACGGTAGGTGGACATAGGCTTTCTGATCAAGACCAAGTCCTCAACCTTGCGGAAAGCACAAAAAAACTGCTTCAGCTGGTAAAAACCGGCACTTTCAGGTTGGATAAAGAAATCTTCACGACGCTGCATGCGATTGTTGCCAAAGAAGAGGCTTTTGAATGGGGGCATTTTCGTGGTGAGGGTGATGAAACCAATTACACTCCTCATGTAGGTCTTGGTACTGTTGAAAATTATATTCCACCAGCCACTCAGCCAGGTGCGCCTAATCTGAACAGGATTTTTTCTGAAGGTTTGGGGCAGTTGGAAACGTTGACGAACCCGCTTGAAAAAGGATTGGCCTTTTTTTTGTTTGGGGCACTGCAACAGTTCTTCTTCGATGGAAACAAACGAACATCCAGAATGATGATGAATGGGGTGTTGATGAGTAATGGTATTGATGCCATTTCCATTCCGGCTACCCGTGCCCAGGAATTCAATGAGAAAATGGTTGATTTCTACGTAAACCGTGATGCGACTGTCATGATGGCGTTTATGGTGGATTGTCATCCTGATGCCCGGTTGATGCAAATGGTAAATGAAAAGTAAGGTGTGTTCGTTACCACGCTCCCGCGTGGTAACCAATACCTTCTTGATCTGTTCTTCCCTGGATAATCGCCGGGCTGGCAGAATGCCGTTTATAATGGTAGCCTTTACTGCTCACGCAGCAATCAGGCGTGAAGCAAAATCTTCCGGCTTTCTGCCCGGAATACCAACATACTTGAACCCTGTTTAAAAAGAAAATTATGTTAGATCCTGTTTTACTGCGCAAAGATTTACCCCGGGTGGTGGCGGCGTTAAAACGTCGTGGCGTTGAATTTGATGAAGAACGCTTCAATGCTCTGGAAGCCCGCCGCAAGGCGGTTCAGGTAGAAACCGAAACCCTGCAGGCACAGCGTAATGCGCTGGCCAAACAAATTGGCAAACTCAAGTCGCAAGGGCAGGATGCCAGCGAGGTGATGGCCGAATCGCAGGCCATTCCCGGCAAGCTTAAAGAACTTGAAGGACAGTTGAACGAGATCAAGCAAGAGTTGGATGCATGGTTAATGTCCATTCCCAACCTGCCCAATGAGGCCGTCCCCGATGGCAAAGACAGCGATGACAACGTTGAAGTGCGTCGCTGGTTACCGGGCAAGGAATATGTGAAAGACGAGATGCCGGCCGCGCTGGGCTTTGAAGTGGCCGATCACGTGGCGCTAGGCGAAAAACTGGGTATGGAGTTTGATACCGCGGCCAAGCTGTCGGGTTCACGTTTTGTGTTCATGCGTGGCCAAATGGCGCGTCTGCACCGAGCCCTGGCGCAGTTCATGCTAGATTTGCATACTGCCGAACACGGATACACTGAATGCTACACCCCTTACATTGTGAACAGTTCCACCCTGTTTGGCACGGGCCAGCTGCCCAAGTTCAAGGAAGACATGTTCTGGGTCACCAAAGGGGGAGACGATGAACCGCAGGTGGACGATCAGGGCAACCCGGTAGCCAAAGAAGAGCTGTATCTCATTTCCACTTCTGAAATTACACTAACCAGTACCGTGGCCGATGAAATTGTGCCCGGTGCCAATTTACCCATCAAGTTAACCGCCCATACGCCTTGCTTCCGCTCCGAGGCCGGCAGTGGTGGCCGTGATACCCGTGGCATGATTCGCCAGCACCAGTTTGACAAGGTGGAAATGGTACAGGTGGTTCACCCCGAGAAATCTTACGAGGCCCTTGAAGAAATGGCCGGGCATGCTGAAAAGGTATTGCAGCTGTTGGGTGTGCCTTACCGTGTTGTGTTGCTGTGCGCGGGCGATATGGGTTTTGGGGCGACCAAAACCTATGACCTTGAAGTATGGATTCCCTCTCAGGATACCTGGCGCGAGATTTCTTCCGTTTCCAACTGCGAAGCATTCCAGGCCCGCCGCATGCAGGCGCGTTTCCGTAACGAGCAGGGCAAGACAGAATATGCCCATACCCTGAATGGTTCCGGCCTGGCCGTGGGCCGTGCCTTGGTCGCGGTACTGGAAAACTATCAGCAGGCCGATGGCAGCATTGTGGTGCCCGAGGTATTGCAGCCTTATATGGGCGGCATCAGGGTGCTTCAACCTTAAATGTTCGTCCCCACGCAGGAGCATGGGGACGAGAAAAATCCTGCCCCTGCTCGTTCCCATGCTCCTGCGTGGGAACGGGAAGACTCCACGTGGGAACGGGAACGTAAAATGCTCCGCGTGGGAATGGGACCGTAATATTCTTGGTTAAAGTTGATGCTGAAAAGGCATGTAAGAGCGGAATAAGTTTTGCATATCAAGGCCTTGTCTATTTTCAATTGGACAAGGCCTTATGTTTGGTTTAAATATAAAGACATCGTCAGATATTTTTCCGTGTTCAAATTTAATTGCCGGCCCGGGCACAAAATCTGCCGGGCAGCATTTTTCACAAAAGTAGATTGAATTTATGTTATTTGTTTTATCTCCCGCCAAAAAACTGGATTACGACACACCGCTGGCTATTCAAAAACATACCCAGCCCTTTTTTGTTCCGCAGGCCGCCGAA
>Ga0265293_10011794_pt1 | contig 11774 bp, 7 predicted proteins | sample Munlanlewell138R_FD_192505 | JGI IMG/M metagenome (GOLD analysis project Ga0265293, IMG submission 192505) | Leachate microbial communities from a municipal landfill in Southern Ontario, Canada - Leachate well 138R | ecosystem: Engineered > Solid waste > Landfill > Unclassified | place: Canada... | reverse complement strand
ATGGGCAGAGCGTTCGCGGCCGCCGGGGCGCGCTGCGTTGCCCGTGGCGACCGGCGTTGCGGGGGTGATGCTTACGGATGCGCACGTCCACGAGCGCTCCCTGATGGAGAATCGGCAGCACGCCTTTTCGGGTGAGAAAACCGTAGTCAACGGCCGCGCCCTGTACCAGCTCGGGAGGCATGCACGTGGAGGCCCTGCGCAGCCGGCGCAAACCAACGCGCCGGAGCGGACAACGCGGTCGGTTATAATCGCGGCTTCGCTCACAGGTACGTCCATGTCACGCCGCCGCGCCCGCCGCCCACGCCGCCCACGCCGTTCTTCCGGTTTCCGCTTCCTGCTTGCCGCCGTACTGGCAGTGATGGCCATTACGGCCGATTACCTGTACGAGCTTGATACCGCGCGCCCCGCCATGACGTGGATGGGCATTCCGCGGGCGACGGGTGATGCGTTCACGTGGGCGCGCGTGCTGCGCAATCCGGGATTCATGCTGGGCTGGTCCGACCTGCGCGGCAATGCCTTGTGGGTGACTTACCGCCTCACCGCGCTACCGACCGAGGTACGGCGTCTGCCGCGTCCCGAGCGTTTCAGCGCTGACTGGCGCGCCTTCGGCCTGATCCATCACGATAGCTACACCCGTAGCGGTTATGACCGGGGCCACCTGGCACCCAATCACGCCATGGCACAGTTGTACGGGCGCGACGCGCAACATGCCAGCTTCCGCATGACCAACATCTCGCCGCAGCGCAGCAACCTCAACCAGCGCGTGTGGCAACGCCTGGAGCAATACGAGCTCAGCGAACTGACGGCCCGCTTCGGCGAGGTGTGGGTGACTACCGGCCCGGTGTTCAGCGGCGAGCGTGAGCGCTTGCGCAGTCACCTGCTGGTGGAGATCCCGGATGCGTTTTACAAACTCTTTGCCGTCACCGATACGGGCGGTTCGCCGCGCCTGTTCGCCTTCCTCATCCCACAGCAGGTGCACGGCGATGAACCGCTCGCGCGTTACGTGGTGAGCGTGGACGAGGTGGAGAAGCTCACCGGCCTCGACTTCTTTCACGCCCTGGAAGACCCGCTGGAAAACCGCCTGGAGGCCGCGGCATTGGCACCGCCCGGGATCTGATCCCGCGGGGTTGGACGCGGAGGACGTGGAGGCGCCCTCCGCCTTCATCCTTCAACCCGAGCCACTCACTCCACCACCCACGCCCACGGGGCAACTGACACCCGTGCCGCCGTGGCCGCAATAGCCCCCGGGGTTCTTGGCCAGGTACTGCTGGTGATAGTGCTCGGCATAGTAGAACTCGGGCGCATCGCGGATCTCGGTGGTAATGGGCCCGAAGCCGGCCACCTGCAGGCGTTTTTCGTAGAGCAGACGTGAGGCCAACGCAGCCTGCCGCTGGGTTTCGTCATAAACGTAAAGACCCGACCGGTACTGGGTGCCCACGTCGGCACCCTGACGCATACCTTGGGTGGGATCGTGCCCTTCCCAGAACACTCTCAAGAGTTCCGCATATTCGATTACCTTCGGATCGAACACCACGCGCACGACCTCCGCGTGGCCGGTCATGCCCGTGCAGACTTCGCGATAGGTCGGGTTGGGCGTGTAACCGCCTGCATAGCCCACCATGGTCGAGTACACGCCCGGCAACTCCCAGAAGCGCTTTTCCGCCCCCCAGAAACAGCCCATGCCGAACATGGCCATGGCCATGCCCGCAGGAAACGGCGAGACGATGCGGTTACCATTCACATGGTGGATTTCCGGCACGGACATGGGCGTGGAACGCCCCGGCAGGGCCTCTTCGGGACGGGGCAAGCGCTGCTTGGAAAACTGCGAGAGCATGTCATTTATCCTCCGGGGAACCTGGAATCCGGCTTCCGCCGGGACGGCGCAGCGACGTGACGCCCCCTCTCCGGCAAGCTGCGAATGCGGCGCTCCCGAACACGGCAGCGGCGGTGTGTACCGCCGGCCGATGCCCTGGCTCAACCCCCTTACCCAAGCTTAGCGCGCACGCTTTCCACCTTTTGCTCCAGCGTCTGATCCTTGTCGGTACGCGTGCCCGCATAGATCACCGTTGAGATACGCGGTGCACCCATGGCGTGAACGCGCTCGTGACAGGCCTTGATAGCGGCGAACACCGCATCCCACTCCCCTTCCACGTTCGTTCCGTTGGCGTGGAGTTCGTACTTCACGCCCGCGGCCGCGAGCACGCGCTCGCATTCGACCACGTAGTCGGAAACGGATACACCCACGCCCATCGGAACCACGGAAAAACTCAACAGAACCTTCATCTAGCGCTCCTTCTGTAAGCAGAGAATGATCCACCTCTGGCGTGGACTGAAACCCAATCCGGTCGCCGATGTCGCCCATCCAGCGGCTTTACGCCCGAAGGGTGCACCGGCCGCGCTGGTTCCAACCGCCGTGGGTAAAGCTCGGGCGGGGCCCGCTCCCGCGCTACACCCGTTCCAGCAAGACCAGTGTCTCCACATGGTGAGTTTGAGGGAAGAAATCATAGGGTGCGACACGCACGACCTTGAAGCCCGTTGCCTCAAGCACCGTGAGGTCGCGACGCAGTGTCCCTGTGCTGCACGCGAGATAAGCCAGGCGCCGCGGACGCAGCTCGCCGGTTATCCAGGCGAGCACCGCGGATTCCATACCCGTGCGAGGGGGATTGGCATAGACGAAGGTCTCGCCGCCTGATCGCGCAGCCCCCCAGGCGCGCAACTGCGGCAAGCGCGTCTCGCAGGTGCCGCGCAGCAGGGTTGCCCCCGGTGCGTTGTACGCGGCACAGGCGAGTGCGCCACCCTCTGTTTCGACACCCACACAGACGGCGCCGCGCGCCTGCCAGCGTCGCAGTGTGTTGCCGGCGCCGCAATAGAGATCGGCCACTGCATCACCGGTACGCGGTGCAAGCCAGGCCTCGGCCTCATCGATGGCCATGCGATGCAGGCGCGGGATGAGTTGTTGGAAGGCGGCGGGTCCGTAGCGCACACCGTCCACATCGTACGAATGCGGCTCGCCGGAAACGAGCCGCCAGGTGTTCTTGGCGAACACGCGCCGACCCACGCCGCCATGCCAGTGCAGCCACAACCCTTCGATGCCGATGGCCTGCAAGGCCTCCCGGAGTGCCGGGCTCAGCCAGTCCAGCGGCGGCACTGTGCGCGACTTGAGCACCAGGGTGAGTTGTGCGCCCGATTGCACGTGGTAATGCAGGGGAAAAACTTCTGCTGGCGGTAATACTGGCGCGAGCAAGGCAATGGCGGCATTCACCCGTTGCGAGTGCACCGGGCAGGCGGGAATGGGCAGTATCTCATCGCGCACCCTGAGCCCGAACTGCCAGCGTGCACCGTCCCAGGCCGTGGCGAGACACACCTTGTCGCGGTAACGCCAGCGCTCGTGTTCTACCGGCGCACGCAACTCCGCCAACCGGTCCACCCAGGGAGCCAATGCCCGTGCCAGCCAGTCCCGCTTCTGCACCGCACTCGCCGCCGCATCCAGATGGCGATGGGCACAGCCGCGGCATCGCGGTTCACAGCCTTCGTGCAGGTTCATTGGAGGAAGATGATCAACGCAAAGTCGCTAAGGCCGCAAAGAACGCGAAGATGGACCTGGTGCCCTCCATCGATTCCTTCCTTTGCGTGCTTTGCGCCCTCTGCGTCTTTGCGTTGGGCTGTTTTCCCCGGGTCAGCCGAGATAACCCTTGCGGATGTCATAGGCCTGGGTACGCGTCTCGCCGCCGGCTTTGTGGTTGACCTGCCAACGCACGTTCACACCCACCTGATAGCGCGTGTCGGAATGCAGCCGCAACATCACCTCGTCGCCGGGCGCTACGTGCAGCGGATGTTGCAAAGGCAGATACAGCTGCTCCCAGTGGGTACGCGGCGCATCTGGGGCGGTGGCGAGGCGCACACCCTCCACCAGCTCGCATTCCCACCACAGCGCGAAGCCGTAGATCGTTTCCTGCCGCGCGGGCTTCCAGCGCACCTCACCCTGGCGCACGCTCTTGTTCTTGCGCGAGAGTTCCACGCTGTCCCAGGACTGGATCGCATCGGGCGCAGCGAGCAGGTCGGAGGGCAGGATGCTGCGCACGTACATGTTGTGGAAGGTCATTTCCTTCGCCGGCGCGAAGTCGAGGCCCAGGTCCGTCTCGTCCCACACAGTCAATTCACGGTGGAAGCGATCGCTCACCACGGGGGCAACCAGCTGGGTGATGCGCCACGGGATCACGATGCCGCCGGGCTTCAGAAAACGCAGCGCATCGTTGAGGGTCTCGATGATGTTCTCTTCGTAGGCGAAGTTGCCCAGGGTCTCGGAGACGATCACGTCCACCGGTTCGAAGTCGAGGACGTTGGTGGAGTGGTCGTGATAGAAGTGACAGTTGCGGACCTTGTTGAGCCTGGCCAGCTTCACCGCCAGTTCCATCACATCCGCCTGCTCGAACAGATGCACCGCGCGCGCGCCCAGCCGGCTCGCCAGAAACCCGAGCACGCCGGTGCCCGAACCGATATCCGCCACCACGGACTTGCCCGGCACCACCACCCGCTTCAGCGCCTCATGGAACGCCTGGTTGCGCACCCGATCGGCGAGCATGGTGCGGTGGTAATCGATCAGCATCGAGTGGCTCCTGCAAACGGGGGAAAAGATCAAACCACGGGGGACACGGGGAACACGGGGGGAAATGAATTCCTGTTAAGGAGCGCCTCAGGTTGCGATGGCGCCGGTTCCGACGAAAATCGCGGCCTGAGGCCGCTCCTACAGCTAGGGGTAACCCATTGATGGATCCCCGTGTTCCCCGTGTCCCCCGTGGTTAAAGCTTTTTCTTCACCGCGGCAGCGGCGTCTTGCGGCCTTCCTCGTTGACGCGGACAAAGCTGATGCGGGTGGCGAATACCACTTCCTCGCCGCCGGTTTCGATATCGTCGGCATACACGGTGGCGGTGTATTGCACGGAGGTGTTACCCACCGCCGTGCGCTGGACGTCGAAGCGCAGGATGGCGCCGTTGCGCACGCTCTTGCGGAATTCCAGGCCATCCATGCCGATGGTGACGAACTTGCAGCCGGGATATTCCAGGCTCGCGGCGATCCAGGCGTATTCGTCGATCCACTTCAGCAGATTGCCGCCGAAGAGATAGCCGTAGTGATTCAGGTGTTCAGGCAGTACGAGCTTGTAACTTTCCATACGACTCACCCTCGCGGGCACACTACATCGAAACGCGGAGGCCGCGGAGGCGCGGAGTACGCGGAGAAAACCGAATATCTTGATTTCTCTGCGTCCTCCGCGCCTCCGCGCTCTCTGCGTTTAACCCGTCATTGGTGGTAAGACCGGCTGAGTTCGTGGACGGCTTCCACGAAGGCCTTGGCGCGATCGGGCTCCACGTGCTGGTGGATGCCGTGGCCAAGGTTGAAGACGTGGCCGCTGCCCTTGCCGTAGCTGGCGAGGATCTCTGCCACTTCCTTGCGGATGCGCTCGGGGGAGGCGTAGAGCACGGACGGGTCCATGTTGCCCTGCAGCGCGACCTTGTCGCCTACGCGGCGGCGCGCATCGCCGAGGTCGGTGGTCCAGTCCAGGCCCAAGGCGTCGGCGCCGGTCTCGGCCATGGCCTCGAGCCACTGACCGCCGCCCTTGGTGAACAGGATCACCGGCACCTTGCGGCCTTCGGCCTCACGGGTGAGGCCGGCGACGATCTGCTGCATGTAGCGCAGCGAGAATTCCTTGTAGTCGCGCGGGGTGAGATTGCCGCCCCAGGTATCGAAGATCATCAGCGCCTGAGCGCCGGCGGCCACCTGGGCGTTGAGGTAGCTGGTGACGGAACGCGCCACGGTGTCGAGCAATTGGTGCAGCAGGGCCGGCTGGTCGAACATCATGGCCTTGATGATGGCAAATTCCTTGGAGGAGCCGCCTTCCACCATGTAGGTGGCCAGGGTCCAGGGGCTGCCGGCGAAGCCGATGAGGGGCACACGGCCGTTCAGCTCGCGACGGATAACGCGCACGGCGTCCATCACGTATTTCAATTCACCTTCCGGATCGGGGACGCCCAGTTTGGCCACGTCTGCCGCGCTGCGCACCGGGTGGGCAAATTTCGGGCCCTCCCCTGCGCCGAAGGACAGGCCGAGACCCATGGCGTCGGGGATGGTGAGGATGTCGGAAAACAGGATGGCGGCATCCAGCGGGAAACGCTCCAGTGGCTGGATGGTGACCTCACAGGCCAGTTCGGGATTCTTGCACAAGGCCATGAAGTCGCCGGCCTTGGCGCGCGTGGCGCGGTACTCGGGCAGATAGCGCCCGGCCTGGCGCATCATCCACACGGGTGTGTAATCGACGGACTGCTTGAGCAGCGCGCGCAAAAACCGGTCGTTTTTCAGTTCGGACATGAAGATTAACCACGGGGAACACGGGGGGACACGGGGGTATGAAAGCCCGCGCCTGCCGCATCGCCGTTCAGAGAAAAATCAGGAGTCCGAGAGAATACCTTAATTCTTCCCCGTGTTCCCCGTGTCGCCCGGTGGTTAACCGTCTTTTTCTTCAAACGCCCAGAAAATCCAGGATGCCCTCGGCGGCCTGACGGCCCTCGTGGATGGCCGTGACCACCAGGTCGGAGCCCCGCACCATGTCACCGCCGGCGAACACCTTGGGATGGCCGGTCTGCTTCTTGAATGTCTGGCTTTCCCCGGCAAGCACGCGCCCGCGCTCGTCGGTGGCGATGCCGTGCTCGGTGAACCACGGTTGCGGGCTCGGGCGAAAGCCGAAGGCGATGAGTACGCGGTCGGCAGCGATGATCTCTTCTGAACCAGGGACCACCTGCGGTGTGCGGCGGCCGCGCGCATCCGGCGGGCCGAGCTCGGTGGTCACCAGCTTCACACCCTCCACCTTGTCCTTGCCCACGATCTCCACCGGCTGGCGGTTCCACAGGAACTGCACGCCCTCCTCCTTGGCGTTGGCCACCTCGCGCTTGGAGCCGGGCATGTTGGCCTCGTCGCGGCGGTAGGCGCAGGTCACCTGGGCGGCGCCCTGGCGGATGGACGTGCGGTTGCAGTCCATGGCGGTGTCGCCGCCGCCCAGCACCACCACGCGCTGGCACTTCATGGAGATGTATTCATCCACGCTGCGCTCGAAACCGAGGCAGTGGTTCACGTTGGAGATGAGGAAATCCAGGGCGGCATGCACGCCCGGCAGGTCTTCGCCCGGGAAACCGCCCTGCATGTAGCTGTAGGTGCCCATGCCGAGGAACACCGCGTCGAACTCTTCGAGCAGGCGCGCGAATGCCTCCGCATCGATCTCGGTGTTGAGCCGGAACTGCACGCCCATGCCCTCGAACACGGCGCGTCGGCGCTGCATCACCTGCTTTTCCAGCTTGAACTCGGGGATGCCGAAGGTGAGCAGGCCGCCGATCTCGGGGTAGCGGTCGAACACCACCGGCGTCACGCCCGCGCGCACCAGCACGTCGGCACAGGCGAGGCCCGCCGGACCTGCACCCACCACGGCCACGCGCTTGCCCGTGGGCTGCACCCGCGACAGGTCCGGGCGCCAGCCCTGGTCGAAGGCGGTATCGGTGATGTAGCGCTCCACGGCGCCGATGGTCACTGCGCCGAAACCGTCGTTCAGGGTACAGGCGCCTTCACACAGGCGGTCCTGCGGGCACACCCGTCCGCACACCTCGGGCAGGGAGTTGGTGCGATGGGACAGCTCCGCCGCGCGCTCGATGGCGCCTTCGTGCACCAGCTTCAGCCAGTGGGGGATGTAGTTGTGCACCGGGCACTTCCAGGAGCAATAGGGATTGCCACAGGCAAGACAGCGGTCCGCCTGGGAGGCGGCGCCCTCCGCGTCGAAACTGCAATAGATCTCGCGGAATTCCTTGACGCGCGCAGCCGCGGGCTTTTTCGCCGGGTCGATGCGCGGCACCTGGATGAACTGGAAATCGTTGGCCATGTTGTCAGAACCTTTTGCCGCGGGCACCGATTGCGGGGTGCCTCTGTGCGCCGTCGGCTGATGCCTACTTACGCCGCCTTCCGCAGGGTGTCGAGCAGCTCGCTCAGGCTCGCCGCCTTGGGCTTCACCAGCCAGAACTTCTCCAGCACGTCGGAGAAATGTTCGAGGAGATACCGACCCCAGGCGGAACCCGTCTCGCGCACGTGTTCCTCGATGGTCTCGCGCAGGTGCGCACGATAGGCGTGCATGGTCTTGGTACCGATGCGATGGATGTCGATGAGCTCGTGGTTGTACCGATCCACGAACGCGTTGTCGAGATCCAGCACATAGGCGAGGCCGCCGGTCATGCCCGCACCGAAGTTTACGCCGGTGGCGCCCAGTACGGTGACACAGCCGCCGGTCATGTACTCGCAGCCGTGGTCACCCACACCCTCGACCACGGCAATGGCGCCGGAATTGCGCACCGCGAAGCGCTCGCCCGCCAAGCCCGCCGCCAGCAGCTTGCCGCCGGTGGCGCCGTACAGACAGGTGTTGCCGATGATGGTGGTCTCGTTGGACTTGAAGCGGCTGCCCTTGGGCGGGGCGATCACCAGCTTGCCGCCGGCCATGCCCTTGCCCACGTAGTCGTTGGCATCGCCAGCCAGGTACATGTGCAGGCCGCCGGCGTTCCACACGCCGAAGCTCTGTCCGGCGGTGCCGGTGAGCCGCAGCACGAGGGGTGCGTCGGCCATTCCCTGGTCGCCGTGACGCCGGGCGATCTCGCCGGACAGGCGCGCGCCGATGGAGCGGTTCACGTTCTTTACCGTGTAGACGAACTCGCCGCCGGTCTTGTGCTCGATGGCCGGCAGGCAGTCGCGCACCATCTGCTCGGCCAGCTCGCCCTGGTCGAAGGGTGCGTTGCGCGGCACCACGCAATACTGCGCCTTGCCGTCCACCTTGGCGACGAGGGGTTTGAGGTCGAGCTTGCGCTGGCGCGGTGTCTCGCCCTCGAGGATCTCCAGGAGGTCGGTGCGGCCGATGAGTTCCGCCATGGAGCGCACGCCGAGGCGCGCCATCCACTCGCGGGTCTCGCGGGCGATGAAGCGGAAATAGTTCATCACCATCTCGGGCAGGCCGATGAAGTGCTCCTGGCGCAGCACCTTGTCCTGGGTGGCGACGCCGGTAGCGCAGTTGTTGAGATGGCAGATGCGCAGGAATTTGCAGCCCAGCGCCACCATGGGGCCGGTACCGAAGCCGAAGCTCTCGGCGCCGAGGATCGCCGCCTTGACGACGTCGAGGCCGGTCTTGAGACCGCCGTCGGTCTGCACCCGCACCTTGTCGCGCAGGTCGTTGGCGCGCAGCACCTGGTGCGCCTCGGACAGGCCCAGTTCCCAGGGCGAGCCGGCGTGCTTGACCGAGGTGATGGGGCTCGCGCCGGTGCCGCCGTCGTAACCGGAGATGGTGATGAGATCGGCGTAGGCCTTGGCCACGCCCGCGGCGATGGTGCCCACGCCGGGCTCGGCCACCAGCTTCACCGACACCAGCGCCTCGGGATTGACCTGCTTCAGGTCGAAGATGAGCTGAGCCAGGTCTTCGATGGAATAGATGTCGTGGTGCGGCGGCGGCGAGATGAGCGCCACGCCGGGCGTCGCGTAGCGCAGCCGGGCGATGAGATCGTTCACCTTGTCGCCCGGCAGCTGACCGCCCTCACCGGGCTTGGCGCCCTGGGCAATCTTGATCTGCAACACCTCGGCGTTGACCAGGTAGGCGGGCGTGACGCCGAAGCGCCCCGAGGCCACCTGCTTGATCTTGGACATCCTCTCGGTGCCGTAGCGGGCCGGGTCTTCGCCGCCTTCGCCGGAATTGGAGCGCCCGCCCAGGCGGTTCATGGCGATGGCGAGGGCCTCGTGGGCCTCCGGCGAGAGCGCGCCCAGGGACATGCCGGCGGAATCGAAGCGTGGCAGGATCTTCGACTCGTCCTCCACCTCATCGAGGTCGATGGGCGTGATGTCCGCGCGCACCTTCAGCAGGTCGCGCAACATGGCCACCGGGCGCTCGTTCACCACCTTGGCGTATTCGAGGTAATCGTTGTAATCGCCGCTGCGCACGGCCTTGTGCAGGGTGCGGACCACGTCCGGGTTGTAGGCGTGGTACTCGCCGTCGAACAGGTATTTGAGCACACCGCCCTGCTGCAAGGGCTTGCGCATATTCCAGGCATCGCGGGCGAGCAGGCGCTGGTCGTCTTCCAGGTCGGTGAAGTCGGCGCCGGCCAGGCGGCTGGTGGTGTCCCTGAAGCAGGTGTTCACCACCGCCTCGGCCAGACCGATGATCTCGAACAGCTGCGCACCGCGATAACTGGTGATGGTGGCGATGCCCATCTTGGAGATGATCTTGTACAGGCCCTTGTTGATGCCCTTGCGGTAGCTGTCGAGCAGCTTGGCAACCGGCTTGCCGCCGATCTCGCCGTTGCGTGCCATTTCGTCGAGGCAGGCGTAGGCGAGGTAGGGATAGATGGCGGTGGCACCATAGCCGATGAGCACGGCGAACTGGTGTGGATCGCGCACGGTGGCGGTCTCCACCAAGATATTGGAATCACACCGCAGGCCTTCGTGCACCAGGCGCTGGTGCACCGCGCCGGTGGCGAGCAGGGCGTGGACGGTGAGCTTGTCCGCGGCGATGCCGCGATCGGACAACACCAGGATCACCTTGCCTGCCTTCACCGCGGCCACGGCCTTCTCGCACACGTCTGCAATGGCCGCTTTCAGCCCCACGGCGGCCGGATAGTTCAGATCGATGCGCTCGCTGGCGTATTCGGGACCACCGATGGCAAGCAGGCGTTCAAACTTGCCGCGCGACAGCACCGGTGAGTCGATGAGCAGGCGCGCGGCATTCTCCGGCTTTTCCTCGAACAGGTTCTTCTCACGCCCCAGGCAGGTCTCCAGGGACATGACGATCTGCTCGCGCAGGGGGTCGATAGGCGGATTGGTGACCTGGGCGAACTGCTGGCGAAAGTAGTCGTAAAGCGGACGTACGCGGCGGGACAGCACAGCCATGGGCACGTCGTCGCCCATGGAACCCACCGCCTCCTGGCCGGCGGCGGCGAGCGGCTTGAGGATCTGCTCGCGCTCCTCGTTGGTCACCTGGAACAGCTTCTGGTACACGGCCAGGCGCGCGTCTTCGAGATCGCAGCCGTCGTCCTGCTCCGCCACCTCATCGTCGAGGCGCCGCACGTGCCTGCTCATCCAGGCCTTGTACGGATGGCGTGACTTGAGTGCGTTGTCCACGTCCTCGGGCAACAGCAGGCGGCAATCCTGGGTGTCCACCGCCAGCATCTGGCCGGGCTTCAGGCGCCCTTTGGCGAGCACATCCTGCGGGTCGTAATCGAACACGCCGATCTCGGAGGCGAGCGTGATCACACAGCCCTGATAGCCGTCGCTTTCCGGCGCGCCGGGCGTGCGCAGGATCACGTAGCGCGCGGGACGCAGGCCGTTGCGGTCCAGGGTGCAGGCGGCGTAGCGGCCGTCGGTGAGCACGATGCCCGCGGGACCGTCCCAGGGCTCCATGTGCATGGAGTTGTATTCGTAGAAGGCGCGCAGGTCCGCGCCCATGGTCTCCACGTTCTGCCAGGCGGGCGGCACCAGCAGGCGCATGGCGCGGAAGATGTCCATGCCGCCGGCGAGCAACGCCTCGAGCATGTTGTCCAGGCTGTTGGAATCGGAGCCCGTCATGGAGACCAGCGGGCGCACGTCCGCCATGGACAGCAGCGGCGTCTCGAATTTGTGGCCGCGCGCGATGGACCAGTTGCGGTTGCCCTGGATGGTGTTGATCTCGCCATTGTGGGCGAGATAGCGGAACGGCTGCGCCAGGCGCCACTCCG
>Ga0265293_10011793_pt1 | contig 11775 bp, 9 predicted proteins | sample Munlanlewell138R_FD_192505 | JGI IMG/M metagenome (GOLD analysis project Ga0265293, IMG submission 192505) | Leachate microbial communities from a municipal landfill in Southern Ontario, Canada - Leachate well 138R | ecosystem: Engineered > Solid waste > Landfill > Unclassified | place: Canada... | reverse complement strand
CACCTTCTCCTCGGACACATGGCCGTACAGCTTGCGCGAGAACGTCGGATAGAACCAGTCCTTGATCTCGCGGTTGGCCTTGTCGTGGATGACCGAGATGCCCTTGTAGGTGACGGTCTTGCCCGCGCCCCATTCGGTGCCGGCGCTGGAGATGACGACGCAGGTGCGCGGGTCGCGCTTCACGGCGGGGAAACGGGCGCGCTGCTCGGCGCCGGTCAGCCAGAGGCGGCCGTCGTCGGTGTCCAGGTAGGACATGATGACGCCCACCGGCTCGCCCTGCTTGTTGGTCCAGATGAAGGTGCATTCCTTCTGCAGCTTGCGAAGCTGGGATTCGCGATCCGCATCCAGCGGATACTGGGTCACGTCTTCGTAGTCTTCCGCGTATGTCGTCATTCCCCACCTCTTTCAGGAAGTTGATTCGGCCTGCGAGGTTAGGCGGTCGCCCGCCCGGTCGCAAGCGGCGGCGCTGATTTTCCGTTCCGCGCGCGCGTCCCTCTCCCGGAGGGCGCCGGGATTTACGGCGTTTACTTGCTTCCGGGCGCGCGATAACCCTTGGGCGGACCAATGAGCGGGGGACGAGCATGATCGATATCTTCAAGGGCATGGCCAATACCTGGGAGTGCGACGAGAACGGGCATCTCAACGTGCGCTTCTATGCCGCCAAGGTGGGCGAGGGGCTGGCGAGCCTGTGGCATCACCTGGGGCTGTCGCGCACCGCGCGCGGCGTGTCCGGGCTCGAGATGGCCGTTGTCGACCAGCACCTGCGGTTCCTGCGCGAGATGCATCCCGGATGGGGCCTGGTCGGCCGCGCCGGGATACTGGAGGTCGGCGAGGACCGGCTGCGCGTCTATGTGGAGCTGGTCAACGGGCACACCGACGTGGTCTCGGCCACCTTCAACATGCTCATCGTGTCGCGCGACCGGAAGACCGGCCAGCCCATGCCGCTGTCCGAGCTGGTGCGGGCGCGCGCCGAGGCGCTGATGATGGACCTTCCCGCGCACGGCGCGCCGCGCAGCATCGCGCTCGGCGATCCGGGCATCTTCGCGCGCGGCGCGCCCAGCCTCGCGGATACGGACGGCATGGGCCTGATCGAGATCACGCGCGGCGTCGTCCAGTCCGCCGAATGCGACGACGCGGGCAAGATGCTGCCCGAGTTCTATATCGGCCGCATTTCGGACGGCGTGGTGCATCTGGCGCGCCACTACCGGCCGGTCGAGACGGGCAAGGACCGTTCCACCGGCCGTTACGGCGGCGCGGTCCTCGAATACCGGCTGCGCTTCCACAAGCCGCTGTACCGGGGCAACATCGTCGTCGTCCGCTCCGGCCTGAAGCATGTGGGCGACAAGGCCAACCACATCGTCCACTGGACCTTCAACGGCGAGACGGGCGAGCTGGTCTCGGCCTCGGAAGCCATCGGCATCACGCTCGACCTGCAAGAACGCAAGGTCGTGCCGTTGCCCGAGGACCGGAGGGCGCATCTGCAAAAGCTGGTGATTCCGGGCCTGGCGGCGTGACGGCCTGATCTGTTTCGGAAATATTACAGAATACTTCTGGAAACCTTTGATAGTGACTCTCAGGACGGTTTGCGGCAGATATGTGCCGTCTGACCTGGAGAGGACCATGATTCACTGGCGTATCCTGAAGCGGGCGGCCCTGGCCGCCATCGGCGTGGCGGTTTCCCTTCCCGCGATGGCGGCGGGCGAGGTGAATGTCTATTCCTATCGCCAGCCCGAGCTGATCAGGCCGTTGTTCGACGCCTTCACCAGGCAGAGCGGCGTCAAGGTCAACATGGTCTATGCCCAGGCGGGCCTGCTGGAGCGGCTGAAGGCCGAGGGCGCCAACTCGCCCGCCGACATCGTGCTGTCGTCCGACATGTCGCGGCTGCTGGAGGTGCAGGAAGCCGGGCTTTCGGCGCCGGTCACGTCGCCGACGCTCACCGCCAACATCCCGGCCCAGTACCGCGACCCCGATGGCCACTGGTACGGCCTTACCATGCGCGCCCGCGTGGTCTACGCCTCGAAGGACCGGGTGCCGGCCGGTTCGGTGGTGTCCTATCTCGATCTGGCCAGGCCCGAATGGAAGGGGCGCATCTGCACGCGGCCGGGCGATCATCCCTACAATCTGGGCCTGATCTCCGGCCTCATCCACCGGCACGGCGCCGACAAGGCGCGCGCCTGGCTGGCCGGGGTGAAGGCGAACCTGGCGCAGAAGCCGCAGGGGAGCGACCGCAGCCAGGTGAAGGGCATCAACGAGGGCCTGTGCGACGTGTCGCTGGGCAACACCTATTACATGGGCCGCATGATGGCCGACCCGAAGGCGAAGGCCTGGGCGGACTCGGTCTATCTGGTGTTCCCGGACCAGAAGACCGGCGGCACCCATGTGAACGTGTCCGGCGCCAACGTGCTCAAGGCCGCGCCCAATCCGGCCAACGCGCTGAAGCTGCTGGAATTCCTCAGCGGCGCGGAAGCCCAGAAGATCTATGCCGAGGTGAACTCGGAATATCCGGTGAAGCCGGGCGTGCCGGCCTCGGCCGTGGTCGCCGGCTGGGGCGCCTTCGAGGCCGACACCACCTCGCTGGCCGAGATCGCCCGGCTGCAGGGCGAGGCGCTGAAGCTGGTCAACGAAACCCGCTTCAACGACGGGCCGTGACCGCACGACCCCGGCCCTCCCATTGACCGCCGCGCCGCGCCGGATCGGCTCCGCCGCGACGCTGGCGGTGGCCGCGTTCGTGGCGCTGCCGATCCTGTCGGTGACGTGGACGGCGCTTTCCGCCGGTCTCGGGCCGCAATGGGCGCATCTGTGGGCGACGGTACTGCCGGACTACATCTCGGGCACGCTGCTGCTGTCCCTGTGGGTCGCGCTGGGCGTCGCCGTCATCGGCGTGGCGACGGCGTGGCTGGTCACCATGTGCCGGTTTCCCGGCAGCGGCGTGCTGCGCTGGGCGCTGGTGCTGCCGCTGGCGCTGCCCGCCTATGTGGTGGCGTTCCTCTACACCGACATGCTGGAATATGCCGGCCCGGTCCAGGGCGCGCTGCGCGACGTATTCGAATGGCGCACCCGGCGCGACTACTGGTTCCTCGAGATCCGCTCGCTGGGCGGGGCGGCGTTCGTCATGACCCTGGCGTTCTATCCCTATGTGTTCCTGCTCGCGCGCTCGGCCTTCCTCGAGCAGTCCCACGACGCGTGGGAGGTCTCGCGCACCCTGTGCGACACGCCGCTGAGCGCCTTCCGGCGGGTGGCGCTGCCGCTGGCCTGGCCGTCGGTGATGGTGGGCATCGCCCTCGCCGTGATGGAGGCGGTCAGCGACTATGGCGTGGTCAGCTTCTTCGCGGTGCCGACCCTGACCAACGGCCTGTTCAACGTCTGGCTGGTGATGGGCGATCGGGCGTTCGGCGCGCAGATCGCCCTGCTGTTGCTGGTGTTCGTGGTGGCGCTGGTGACGGTGGAGCGGCGGGCGCGGGCGCGCCGGACCTATTTCGCGCTGTCGACCCGGTCGCGCTCGGCGGCGCCGGTCGTGCTGCGCGGCTGGCGGGCCTGGGCCGCGCTCGCGGCCTGCGCGCTGCCGGTGCTGCTGGGCTTCGTGCTGCCGGTGTGGCAGCTCGCGGGCCTTGCCGCGGGCTATGACGCCGAACCCGGCGCGGGCTTCGCCGCCACCGTCGCCCGCAGCCTGCCGCTGGCCGCCGCGGCCGCCGCGCTGACCGTGGCGGTCGGGCTCGGCCTCGCCTATGCGGCGCGGCTCGGCCTGTCGCCGCTCGCCCGCGCCGCCGCACGGGTGGCCTCGTTCGGCTATGCGGTGCCCGGCGCCGTGCTCGCCATCGGCGTGCTGATCCCGTTCGGCGCGTTCGACCGGGCGGTCGGGGCGCTGCTGCTCAGCGGCACCGTGTTCGCCCTGCTGTCGACCTATCTGGTACGGTTCCTGACCCTGTCCCACGGCACGCTGGAGGCAGGCCTCCAGCGCATCCGCCCGTCGCTCGACATGGCCGCGCGGACCCTTGGCCGGGGCGCGGTGGCGACCCTGGGCCGGGTCCACGTCCCGCTGCTGCGCGGCGCGCTGCTGACCGCCGGGCTGCTGGTGTTCGTCGACGTGCTGAAGGAGCTGCCGGCGACGCTGGTGCTGCGGCCGTTCGATTTCGAGACCCTGGCCACGTCCGTCTACACCCTGGCGTCCGACGAGCGCTACGGCGAGGCGGCGGCCCCGGCGCTGATCCTGACCGTGGCGGGGCTGATCCCGGCGGTCATCCTCAGCGGCCTGCTCGGGCGCCGCGCCGGCGCCGCGGAGGCGGCATGAGCGCGTCCCTCGATTTCGTGGGCGTGACCCACGGCTATGGCGGGCAGGCCGTGCTGGACGGCCTGTCGCTGCATGTTCCCGAAGGGCGGGTGACCTGCCTGCTCGGCCCCTCCGGCTGCGGCAAGACCACGCTGCTGCGCATCGCCGCCGGGCTGGAGCGGCCCTGGTCCGGGCGTGTCCTGCTGGGCGGGCGCGAGGTCGACGGCGCCGCAACCCATGTGCCGCCGGAGCGGCGCAATGTGGGCTTCCTGTTCCAGGATTTCGCCCTGTTCCCCCATCTCGACGTGCTGGACAACGTGGCGTTCGGCATCCGCTCGGGCACCCGCGCCGACCGGCGGGTCCGCGCCCGCGAACTGCTCGGCCGGCTGGGCATTGGCGAGAAGGCGGCCGTGCATCCGCACCTGCTGTCGGGCGGCCAGCAGCAGCGGGTGGCGCTGGCCCGCGCGCTGGCGCCGGACCCGGCCGTGCTGCTGCTCGACGAGCCGTTCTCGGGCCTCGACACCGTGCTGCGGCGCGGCGTCTACGAGGAACTGCGCGCGCTGCTGGGCCAGACCGGCGTCACCGCCGTCGTCGTCACCCACGATCCGGTCGAGGCGATGATCCTCGGTCACCGCGTGGTGCTGATGAACCAGGGCCGCATCGAACAGCAGGGCACGCCGGAGGACCTCTACCAGCGCCCGTCCAGTCCCTTCGTCATGCGTTTCCTGGGCGAGGCCAACAGCCTGCCCGCGCACCGCGACGGGAGCGAGGCGGTCACGCCGCTGGGCCGCTACGCCGCGCCCGCCGGGGACGGGCCGCTCCAGGCCCTGGTCCGGCCCGAGCGGGTCGCCGTCTCGCCCTCGGGCGGGCGGGCGGCCAGGGTCGTCTCCAGCGTCTTCCTCGGGCGGGCGGTGCGCCTGCATCTGGATCTGGACGGGACGCGGCTCACCGCCGAGGTGCCGGCGGACCGGCCCTATGCCGAGGGCGAGAGTGTGTCCGTCCGTGTCGAGGCCGCGGACATGAGGCTGTTTCCGGCTGGATCGGAGCGCGATTGATTCCGCGCGGTCAGCCGCGCAGATCGCCCTGCCATTTGTTCCGGTGCACGAAATCGCTCACCGGGCGGCGGGCCAGCGGGCCGAAATTGATGGCGGGCCAGCCGATGGGGATGACCGAGGCGATGTGCACGTCGTCCGGAATGTGCAGCAGCTCGCGCAGCTCCTTGCCGCAGGTGTTCTGATAGGTGGTGAAGCACGAACCCAGCCCCAGCGCGCGGGCGGCCAGCAGGATGTTCTGCGCCGCCGGATAGAGCGCCGACCAGACGAACTGCTCGCTGGGCGCCTGGGGCGGATAGACCTTCTTGCCGCAGACCAGGACGATCACCGGGATGTCGGCCAGCGTCTTGGCCATGTTCAGCGTGCCCTGGAGCATCCGGCGGTTGACGTCGTCCATGGCCTCGAGGCCGCCCATGCGCGTCTCGATGTCGGCGACGACGGCGCCGATCACCTCGGTGATCCGTTCGGAGAGCTTCTCCTTGATCGCCCGGTCGGTGATCACGACGAAATCCCAACCCTGCGAATTGCCCGGGCTGGGCGCGCGGGTCGCCGCGTAGAGGATCCTGTCGATCAGTTCCTCGGGCACGGGATCCGTCTTGAAGAACCGCACGGCGCGGCAGGTTTCCATTGCCTCAAAAACGTCCAATTTCGCCTCCAACTCCTCGTTTGCGGTGCCACTCTACCCTAAAAAACCAGGGCGGCCAGAAACTGAGTTGCCCCGTGCCGCGTTGATCTCCGGTGTGCCAGAGAAGACCCGGTGAAATCATCAATATCTGGAGGATCCATACATGAAGACTGAACTCGTGAAGAAACTGACGATCGTCGCCCTCGCCACCATCGTGACCGCCTGCAACACGGTCCAGGGCGCGGGGCAGGACGTCGAGAGCCTCGGCAAGGCGGGCGAGCGCGAGCTGGACCGCGCCAAGCGCGAGGTCGGCCGCTAGGACGGTTCCCGCCAGGGCTGGAGGGCTGCCCGAAAGCGTCCCGAGCCGGCGGATCGGAAGAAGCCGCGCTTGCCTCCGGGCGGGCGCGGCTTTTTTCTTGGCGCCGGGCCGATTGTCCGGAGTGGCGCATCCTGTTTAAAACCAACTGGACTGTCCGGTTTATTTATGCCAACAGTATTACGTCTAAGAAATATCAACCGGACGCCACCGGCCTTGCCGGCAGAACGAGCAAAAAGCTCATGGCGGCCATGAACAGGGGAAACGCATGATCCGTTCGGCAAGACGGCGGGCTTGGCCTGTCGCAAAAGCAACCGTACTGGCGATGGCGGGCGTGGGACTGGCGGCGCCGGTTTCGGCGCAGGGCCTGATCGAATCCGTCACCACCACCGCCCGCAAGCAGGAAGAGACCCTGATCGACGTGCCAGTGGCGGTGAGCGCCCTGACCGAGGCCGATCTCGCCCGCTACGGCTCCACCCGCCTCACGGAAATCGGCGACATGGTGCCGCAGCTCCAGATCACGCCCGGCACTTCGGGCAATGGCGGCGCGGTCATCCTGCGCGGTATCGCGTCGTCGTCCACCAATGCCGGCATCGAGACGGCGGTGAGCTTCAACGTGGACGGCGTCCAGATCTCGCGCGGCTACATCTCGCGCGCCGCGTTCTTCGATCTGGCGCAGGTCGAGGTGCTGAAGGGCCCGCAGGCCCTGTTCTTCGGCAAGAACAGCCCGGCCGGCGTTGTCTCGCTCCGCTCCAAGGGTCCCGGCTCCGAGTGGGAAGGCTATATCCAGGCCGGCTACGAGGTGAACGCCCAGGAGTTCATGGTCGAGGGCGCCTATGGCGGCCCGATCAACGACAAGTTCGGCATCCGCGTCGCCCTGCGCTTTTCCGACATGAAGGGCTATCTGAAGAACGTCTCGGGGCCGCTGGCCAATCCGTTCGAGCCGGGCCTGCCGCTGCCCGGCGCGGGCGAGAGCAACAAGGTGACGCCGTCCGACCAGAACATGGTGGGCCGCATCACCATGCAGTTCGACCCGTCCGACCGCTTCACCGCCACGCTGCGCATCCTCGGCTCCCAGTACAAGGACGACGAGCAGACCGGCGTGTCGCAGGTGGTCGCGTGCGGCGCCGACGGCTCGAGCACGCGCGGCTTCACCGATCCCTACGAGAACTGCATACCCGACCATTTCCGTGCGGTTGGCCTGATGCCCGAGGCGATCCGGTCCACCTATCCCATGCAGCCGAAGGGCAACAAGGGCGACTACTTCACCAAGATCAAGAGCGCCCTGGTGACGCTCGACATGACCTATGACTTCGGCAACGTGAACGTCAACTCGGTGACCGGCTTCTACTATCTGGACACCAAGGGCTGGGGCAACTACGGCTACGACACGTTCACCCATTTCCCGGGCATGAACGGCGAGAGCCAGTCCCAGTGGAGCCAGGAGCTGCGCGTCGCGTCGACCTATGACGGCCCGGTCAACTTCGTCATCGGCGGCTATTACGAGAACACCACCCGGCATCCCTACAATGCGGGCCGCGGCGGTCTCGACTTCGCCATGGCGCCCGATCCGACCGTGCCGTTCAACATCGGCTACTGGCACTACGACACCAACAGGCGGACGACCTGGTCGGGCTTCGGCCAGATCCTGTGGGACATCGTCGAGGACCTGCAGCTCACCGGCGGCGTGCGCTACACCAAGGAGCACATGTACGCCTTCCGCGAGAACATCTACCTGAACCCGGCGCCCACCATGCAGGCGCTGATGCGGCCGCTGGGCGTGCCGATCGAGGGCACCACCGACACGTCCAACTGGTCGCCGGAAGTGACGCTGACCTGGCACCCGGCGCCCGATCACACGATCTACGCGGCCTACAAGACCGGCTTCAAGTCGGGCGGCATCTCCCATGCCGGCCTGATCTTCCGCACCGAGACCTATGACGGTCTCTCCTTCGGTCCGGAAACGGCCAAGGGCGGCGAGATCGGCTACAAGGGCGTGCTGGCCGGCGGCACCATCCGGCTGGACGTCAACGCCTACTACTATCTGTTCAAGGGCCTGCAGCGTTCGTCGCTGGACATCGTCACCACCTCGTTCGTGATCCGCAACGCGGCCTCGGCCGTGACCAAGGGCCTCGAGGCGGAAATCCAGTGGGTGCCGGACGAGCACTGGAACATCCGCACCGCGCTGACCTACAACGTGGCGGACTTCAAGGACTTCGCCACCTCGCCCTGCTTCACCGGCCAGACCGACACCGAAGGCTGTCTGCCGATCAGGCCCGGCGGCCCGCTGGTGCAGGACCTGAGCGGCCAGGCGCTGGCCAACGCGCCGCGCTTCTCGGGCTTCTTCGGCGTCAGCTACGACACGCCGGTCAGCGACTGGATGAACATCGGCCTGTCGGCCGACGTGAAGTACATCAGCTGGTACTGGTCGCAGGACAACCAGGCGCCCGGCAGCCGCCAGTCCGGCTACGCCAAGTTCAACGCCTCGGTCCGCTTCCACGATCCCGACGACAAGTGGGAGTTCGCGGTGATCGGCCGCAACCTCACCAACGAGATCAAGGTGCTGACCTCGGGCGACAAGCCCGGCGGCAACCGCGGCGATCTCGCCGGCGTGGTCGAACGCGGCCGCGAGATCGTGCTCCAGGGCACCTACCGGTTCTGAGGGCACGAACCGTCAAGACGAAGGGGAGCCGCGAGGCTCCCCTTTTTCTTTTAGCCGTCACTCCGGCGCATGAGCGTGTGAAGCAATTCATCCTCCTCACCATCCAGGTCATTCCCGCGCACGCGGGAACCCAGGCGGGGCAAGGACCGTGACCGCGCCGTGGCTCGGTCACGAAGAGAGTCTTCGTCTATGAAGCGCGCGGAGAATGCCGCGCCCTGCGATCAACTGGGTTCCCGCGTGCGCGGGAATGACGAAGGGATGTTCCCTTCACACGCGGGATGACGGCCTAATAGACGGCCCAGCCGTCAGGCGTCGTAGCCGGGGTTCTCGCGGTCCAGCTTGCGCAGCAGGGCGGGCCAGGTCAGTTTGCCGGTGCCGCCGTCGAAGGCCCATTGCACCATGTCGGCGGTGTGCTCGGGCATGCCCTGGTTCGGCAGGTTGAGGTTCTCGATGCCGGCGGACAGCGCCTTCACCTGGTAGGTGCAGGCCCGCTCCAGATAGTAGAGGCGCATGAAGGCGTCGGGGCAGTTCCTGCCCACGGTCAGCAGGCCGTGGTTGCGCAGCACCATGCAGTGCTTGTCGCCCATGTCGGCCAGCAGGCGCTCGCGCTCGTCCAGGTCCAGGGCCACGCCCTCGTAGTCGTGATAGGCGATGTCGCCCCACAGGATCATGGCGGTCTGCGAGATCGGCAGCACGCCGTGCTTCTGCGCCGCCACCGCCACGCCGTCGTCCGAATGGGTGTGGATGACGCAGTTGGCGCTCTCGCTGTGCATGTGCATGGCGCTGTGGATGGTGAAGCCGGCCGCGTTGACGTAATGCGGCGTCGAATGCAGCGGCTTGCCGTCCAGGTCGATCTTCACCAGGCTCGACGCGGTGATTTCGTCGAAGCCCATGCCGTAGGGGTTGATCAGGAAGTGGTGCTCCGGCCCCGGCACCCGGGCCGAGATGTGGGTGAACACCAGGTCGTCCCAGCCATACAGCGCCACTAGGCGGTAGGTCGCGGCCAGGTCCACGCGGATCTGCCATTCGGCGGCCGAGCAGAGGCTGCGGTCGAAGGGCGGCAGGGCGGTGCGGTCCACCTTCATCGCCACGGATTGCTTGGTCATCGTCGTCGTCTCCGAGATCCCTGAGTCGGTCGTATCTTGAGCCGGGGCGGGAACACCGTCAACCGGCGCGCCCGCCCGGCTGCGTTGCGCCCAAGGTCAGCCGGCGTTGAGATCGACGACGAGCCGCAGGGGCTCGCCGGCGAGGTAGCGCCGCAGGTTGCCGAGAAACACCTCGTCGCCGCGGGCGATGTTCATCTCGGTCGCGGCGGCGCAGTGCGCGCTCAGCAGCACGCGCGGATGGTCCCAGAACGGGCTGTCCGTGGGCAGCGGCTCTTTCTCGAACACGTCGAGGATGGCGGCCGCCGGCTTGCCTCCGTCCAGCGCCGCCAGCAGCGCCGGCTCGTCCACCAGCCGGCCGCGGGCGATGTTGACGAACACCGAGCGGTCCTTCATGGCGCCGAGGAAGGCGGCGTCCACCAGCTTGTCGGTCTCGGACGAATGGGGCGCGGCCAGCACCACCACGTCGGCCGCAGGCAGCGCGGCCATCACCTCGCCGGGCGTGATCATCGCGTCGGCCGGGTCGCTGCCGTCGGGCGTGCGGCGCACCCCGGTCACATGGGCGCCGAAGGCGCGGGCGCGGATGCCGATCTCGCGGCCGATGGCGCCATAGCCGATCACCAGCCAGCTGGTGCCCCAGACGTCGCGGAAGTCGTGCCGCTTCCAGTCGTGCGCCGCCTGCTTGGCGGCGCGGCCCGCGGCGTCCTGGAAGACCTCGAGCACGCGGGCCAGCACGAACTCGGCGATGGCGACGCCCTGGGCGTCGCTGCGCGTCATGATGGTGCCGGTCGCGGCCACCTTGGTGAAGATGGGGTGATCGAAGCCGGCCGCGCCCGACTGGAACCATTTGAGTCCCCTGGCGGCGGTCAGCAGGCTGAAATTGAACCGGCTCGGACCCGTCATGTAGAGATCCGTCGGGGCCCATGCGATCTCGAACCGGGCGTCCTCCGGCGCGATCCTGTCGCCGCCCAGGGTGAGCGTTTCGTCAGGATGGATCAGCAGCGGCGTCACTCCGTCCGGCATGCGATCGCGGATGCGTTCGTAAGCTGGAGCATAGATCAGCAGATTCATGGTATTTCTCCTTCGACTCGCTACATAACAGGGCCAGCCTGGACAAGCGAGGTTGCAGGTTGCGGACCGGCGGCTTCACGCTAATATCGCGGCCAAACGGGGAAGACGGTATCTGACGGGAGCTAGGCAACCATGCCCGAATACAAATTGAAGGACGCTTTCAACGTCGGCGACAGCGTCCGCTATCACGCCGAGCGCACGCCGGACAAGATCGCGACCATCTACGAGGATCGCGAAACCACCTTCGCGCAGCTGGACCGCTACAGCAACCAGGTCGCCAACGGCCTGATCAAGCTGGGCGTGAAGCAGCAGGAGCGCGTCGGCTACTACGGCAAGAACACCGACTATCACCCGCAGATCCTGGCGGGCGTCAGCAAGGCCAATGCCGTGCTGGTGCCGGTCAACTGGCGCCTCGCGCCGCCCGAGGTGCAGTTCGTCATGGACGACGCCGACGTCAAGGTGCTGTTCGTCAGCAGCGAATTCGCGCCGCTCGTCGCCCAGCTCAAGGACCAGCTTCCCACGCTCCAGCATGTGTTCGTGCTGGAAGGCCCGTACAAGGACTGGGGCGATTTCGCCCAGTGGCGCGACGCGCAGGACGACGGCGACACGGGCATCCATTCCGCGCTGCGCGACGTCTATATCCAGCTCTACACCAGCGGCACCACCGGCCGTCCGAAGG
>Ga0265293_10011791_pt1 | contig 11775 bp, 10 predicted proteins | sample Munlanlewell138R_FD_192505 | JGI IMG/M metagenome (GOLD analysis project Ga0265293, IMG submission 192505) | Leachate microbial communities from a municipal landfill in Southern Ontario, Canada - Leachate well 138R | ecosystem: Engineered > Solid waste > Landfill > Unclassified | place: Canada... | reverse complement strand
AATGCGTTTTTCCTCACATCAACCAGTAAAGTGATATGATTGCCAATCAATGCCTGGAAAAATTGGTCGATATCCTTGCCCTCATACCCAATTGTGGTGATCCCTTTCTGCTCGGGTATCCAATCATTCTTCGGACTTAATTTACTAAATATTGCGTATTCCGGGAAATTACTATAGACATAATCGACAAGATCCATATCTGTGAAGTTCTGGAACTTCTTGACATGAGAGGTGATAATCACCTGCAGGAAATAATCCGGCTTCGGGAAAACAGCTTCATTGAAATAAACGGATTCGTCCTCTACCCTGATATTCTCCGACTTTTCGAGATGTGACAGATCCCTGTACAGCTGAAACGAGAAGGGACCATACCTGTATGGAATAAAATTGTACAGATCCCGCTCTTGTGAGATCAAAAACATCAGTTTGACCAGCCTCATCTTTGAGATCTTCCCGCATTGAGCAATCAGGAAAAGGACTGCTCTCTCCCTTTTATTAATCATCTTCCATTGTTAGAAAGACAGTGCGTTTCAATAAAGATTGTGATGTATGTAACGGCGTCAACTATTACCGGGTGAAACCGGTGGCCTATTCCAGGATTACCTTTGCATGTTTTGCGAAGACAGCGCATTGGTCAATTTAGCTCAGTAGTAATTTTACGTCTGGTAACCCCGGATAGATCCCCGAATGCAAGCCTTATTCGCACCGGTCGGTTGACCCGCTAATACCCCGGCATATCCCACGCCTGCCACTTCCTCCGGCCACGGCCGAGGAGGAGCGCCGCCGGCAGGAGAAGGAGGAGGCTCCCATACGCGTACCGGGGATCGATGATCGAGGCGAATATGATCAGGAGGAGTGCAGGGCTTGTCGCGAGGACGTAGCGGACGAATACCCCGGCGTGGTAGAGCATGACGTTCGGATGGAGGCCGGTGAGGTAGACCGTCACCGCAAGGGTGTAGGCCGAGACCGGTATGAACGTGGCGAGAGCCGGGAGGACGGCCCCCGCTCCGCTGCTTACCGCCGCCACGACCACGATCAGCACCACGGGGAGGAGGCTGAGGAGAGCATAGCTCTTCAGTTTCCCATCGATCACCTGCGAGACCTCGACTGGCAGGAAGGTGTAGGAGGAGAAGGAGTCAAACTCGGTCAGCCAGTTGTATATGGTCGCCGATATCACACCGAGGAGGACTGCAAACATCAGGAGGGGGTCGATCCCCGGGGTGAACCGGACCAGGATCCCCAGGCATACCCATATGAGTCCGACCGGGAGGAGAAACGAGAACACTATCTTCCCGGCACCACCCTCGCTCCGGAGCAGGTCGAGGGCATCCTTTGCGATGAAGTGCTCGCTCCCGAGCGGCCGGAGCAGATCCGCGAGGGGATCGAGGTTGTTCCTGAACCGCTTTGTCCGGTCCGGGTAGTCGGCGGTGACGAAGAGCACCGATATTGCCGCAGGGACGAGTATGAAGAGGAGCGAGAGCGCGAGCGGTTCTATGCCCGGGGCGAGGAAGAACGAGTACGGGGGGAAGATTGCCGCCCCCCCGAGGGGGAGCGCTGCAAGCGCGAGTGCCACGACCGCTCCGGCAAGCAGCCCGATCGAACGCGCGTAGAGTGTCGAGAGGAAGCATACGGCGGAGAGCCCGATGAGGAAAGCGAGCGTGAGGGAGACGAACGCGAGCAGGATGTAGCCGGGATCGAGGGAGATAAAGGGCGTTGCCGCAGCAAACCCGACCGTGAAAGGGAAGATGTAGAGCAGGATGTAGTAGATAGTATCCTTCACGAGGAACGCGGCAAATATCCGCCGCTCGGAGACCGGAAGGCTCCGGGAGGCGTAGGCGATGAGGCTTGCCTGCCCGAACCGGCGGTTCATGAACTCCCGGCCCATGAGACCGAACGACCCCACCATAACGCCGGCGAGCAGGAAGAAGATCAGCGCGAGGAGCGCGACCGTGGTATAGGGGACCGCGTCCGCGAAGAACGGGAGGGCAAGCGACCCGATGAACGCAAAGACGGCGATCGCGCACGGAAAGAGACCGAACCAGATCCCCCCAAAGACCGTCGAGTGGATCCGCCACTCCTCTTTCATCATGGCGAGGAAGAGGTCAGGCACCGGCGTCACCCCGCACCAGGTCGAGGAAGAAGGACTCGAGGTGCCTGCCCGACCCGGTGAGGTCGTCGACCGGACCGGTGTAGAGGAGCCTCCCATTATGGATGATCCCGATCCGGTCGCAGATCTCCTCAGCGATCCCGAGGATGTGGGTGGAGAGAAAGACTGTCCCCCCGTCGCGGGTGTAGCCGCGGAGGAAGTCTTTGACCTTCCGTTGCATGATAGGGTCCAGGTTGATCAGGGGCTCATCGATGAGGACGAGCCGGGGCTCGTGGAGGAATGCCTGGGCAAACATCAGCTTCTGCCGGGTGCCCCGGGAGAGATCCTTACAGAGGACGTCACGTTTATCCGAGAACTCCAGCAGATCGAACCACCGATCGCACTGCTCGTCGATCCCGTCGAGGTTCCGGATACGGGCCACGAAGCGGAGGTACTCCCCGGCGGTGAGGAAGCTTGGCGGCGTCTCCTGCTCAGGGATGATCCCGACGACCTCCCGGACCCGGACGGGGTTTTCCACCACATCGAGCCCCATCACCCGGGCCGACCCGGACGTCGGCCGGACCTGCCCGGTCAGCATCCGGATCATCGTCGTCTTTCCTGAGCCGTTCGGCCCGAGCAGGCCAAAGAGCTCCCCTTCAGCGACATTGAGCGATATCCTGTCCACGGCGGTGACGTTGCCGTAATTCTTCGTGAGGCCCTCCGCCTCGATCATATGATGCATCGCGATCATGCTCTCCAGTGCCTCTGGATGGATGAGCATCGGTAAAGAGAACATATAATACCTCTCAATTCTTTCCGGCACGAGCCTGGCAATATCTCACAAATACTGCCTCCGGGTCAGGCATACCACAAAAACCGGCCCAAATTCAGACCACAGGAAGGCCGTCACCGTCCTCCCCATGACAGAAGCACTTATCAGGCCTGACAGACAATGCCAGTTCATCCCAGGCAGGTGATCGCGATGAATACAGAGATACCCTATGAGCGGTTCGCCCATGTCCCGGAGCGGATCTTCGGGCTGGTCGACCTCGCCTACAACCTCTGGTGGAGCTGGCACTCCTCAGCGACGGTGCTCTTCAAACAGCTGAACCGGGCGGAGTGGAAGATGAGTCGCCACAACCCGGTCAGGATGCTCCTTGAGACACCCCCACGGTTCTTTGAGCGGGCGGCAAACAACCCGGATTATCTCCGCCGTTACGATATTCTCATGTTCCGGTTCCGGCAGTATATGGAACCGACGACGAGCTGGTTTGCGCAACGCTACCCCGGACGGATGCCGCTGACGATCGCCTACTTCTCAAGCGAGTTCGGGCTGCACCACTCGCTCCCGTTCTATGCGGGAGGACTCGGCATCCTTGCCGGCGACCACATCAAGGCATCAAGCGACCTCGGGATCCCGATGGTCGCCGTCGGGTTCATGTACGCGGAAGGATACCTCCACCAGCACATGGAGGCGAACGGGTGGCAGAAGAACGTCGCCGAGCTCCTGGACCGCGACGCTGCGCCGGTCATCCGGGTGCTCGACGATGACGGTAAACAGCTCGTGGTACAGGTTCCCCTCATCGACCCGCCGCTCTACGTCGCGGTCTGGAAGGTGCAGGTGGGGCGCGTCCCGCTCTACCTCCTCGATACCCATATCGACGCAAACCTGCCCGAGAACCGGAGTATATCCCACCGCCTTTACCTAAAAGAACTCGAGTGCCGGCTCCGACAGGAGCTGGTGCTCGGTATCGGCGGGAGGAAGGTTCTCGGTGCGCTCGGCATTGAGTACTCAGCGATGCACCTGAACGAAGGACACTCGGCGTTTGCCCTCCTCGAAAAACTCCGGGAACGGCTCGCTGCCGGTGTGCCCCCTGAGGAAGCACGCGAACAGATCCGGGGCACGGCGATCTTCACCACCCACACACCGGTTCCGGCAGCCCATGACGTCTTCCCCGAAGACCTGATGGCGAAGTACTTCCGCGGCTACTGCCCGTCGCTCAATCTCAGCTGGGATGAGTTCATGGCGCTCGGGAGTGATCCGCACAACCCGGGCGCCGGATTCAACATGACCGCGTTTGCTCTCAGGATGAGCCTCTTTCATAACGGTGTCTCTCAAAGGCATGGTGAGGTCGCAAGAGAGATGTGGCGGCCCCTCTGGCCCGACCGCGCCGTCGAAGATGTCCCGATCGATGCCATCACCAACGGTGTCCACGTACCGACCTGGCTGAACCACCGGATCGAGTCGCTCCTCGACCGGTATATGGACCCTATCTACCCGAACTGGCGCGAGGAGTACGATAACCCGATCATCTGGGAGGTGGTCGATGAGATACCGGATGAGGAGCTCTGGGAAGAACACAAGTGGCTGAAGATGAAACTCCTCTCCCGGGTCCGGGAGCGGAAACGCCTGAAATGGGCAAAGTATCGGGATGAACCCGAGAACCTGGCTGCCGAGGGGCTGATGCTCGATACCTCGGCGCTGACGATCGGGTTTGCCCGCCGGTTTGCCGAGTACAAGCGGGCTGACCTCATATTCGAGGATATGGATCGGCTTGACAGGATCGTGAACAACCGCTGGAGGCCGGTCCAGCTCATCTTCGCCGGGAAAGCGCACCCGGCCGATGAGACGGGCAAACGCATCCTCCAGAAGATCTATCAGTACTCCCAGGATCCCCGGTTCGGGGGCCGGATATCTTTCATCGAGGACTACGACGAGCAGCTTGCCCGTTACATGGTCCAGGGCGTTGATGTCTGGATGAACACCCCGGTCCCGCTCATGGAGGCGAGCGGCACGAGTGGTATGAAGGCGGGGATGAACGGGGTGCTGAACCTCTCCGTCCTGGACGGTTGGTGGGTCGAGGGCTACAACGGCAGGAACGGGTGGGCGTTCGAGGGGCACGTTCCCTACGGGGGGAACAACCGGGCTGACGCGAACACGCTCTACGACCTCATCGAGAACGAGATCGCACCGCTCTACTACTCGCGGACGATAGACAACGTCTCGCATAAATGGGTCCAGATGATGAAAGAGTCGATGAAGAGCATCGCTCCCCAGTACTCCGCCCTCCGGATGCTCAAGGAGTACGTAACGAGCTACTACCCCTCGGTCTGCACGTATGCGATCAGGCCGGGGGAGCCGATGGCCGGTGTCCAGGAGGTCTGCCCCACGATCCCTCCCGGCAGTTTCATAGAGAGGTGAGGGCCTACTATTAGGGTATGATAGGAGACCGCTCCTCCGCATGGCGACGAATCGCCCCGGTAACGGTGCTCCTGATCGTGATCGCGGCAATGCTCGGGGCGGCGATCACGATCGGCACGGGGGTGACCCCTGATTCCCCATCTTTTGCGCCGGCGACCTTCCTCCTTCTTTTTGTTATCGGGATCGTCGCCGGGATCCTCGGCGGATTGATCGGTGTCGGCGGATCGACGATCATGCTCCCGATCATGTACTTCTACCTCGGGTTCCCGGGGCCCATCGCTATCGGGACCGGGCTTTTTGTGGTCATATTCACGTCGCTCTCCGGCGCTTCCGGCCACCTGGTGCGGGGGAATCTGGACCGGAGGGTGGCGACCTGGATCGCTGCCGGCGGGCTGATCGGGGTTCTCATAGGCTCCTGGCTCTTCTCCTTCCTCGTCAGCTATACCCACATCCTCGGCCTCATCCTGGGACTGGTCTTCCTCGCCCCATCCATCAACATGATCCGCGAAGGGCTCAGACCCCCGGCCCGCACGGAACCGGAGCAGATCGGGGGCACACCCCCGGCCCATCTCCTCTTCGGCGCCGGTGTCGGCGTCCTGACCGGTATCACCGGACTCGGGGGCGGATACGCCCTCATCCCGGGGCTACTCTACCTCTTCGGCGCCCCGGTCGCCCTCACAGCGGGGACGTCGCTTGCATCCATGCTCCCGATGGCGATCCTCGGCGGTGGACTCAAGCTCGTGGCGGGGCATGTCGCCATCGGTGTGGGACTGGTTCTCGCGGCAGGGTCGATCGCCGGTGCCCAGGTGGGCGCAGCGACGATCCGGCGGTTCAAGCCGGCGACCCTGAAGCTTATATTCGGCATCTACTTTCTCTACGCTGCGATCCGGTTCATCTCAGAATACTTCGGGATCGGCCTGCTTTAAAACCCCTGTTCGCAGGGTGTAGCCTCCGGGAAAAATCAACGCTTTTTAATGGTATGCGGCAAACATCTAACAGAGGCTTGAATTCAGGGGTTCTGTATGGAGTGGAGAGATATCGTCACCGTTCTCGCCGGCGGGGTCGTGATCCTGGTCATAGCCCTGGTAGTGAAGCCTGCATTCCTGGCGGAGATGGTGAGCGGCCCCGGTCCGGTGAAACCCTATTACGTCCCGCCTGCACCGATCCCGACGGCGACACCCTTCCCGGATGATGACCCGGTCTACACTCAGAGCTTCCGCTGGACCGCTATCGACGGCGGCGTCTATACAACAGATGTCAGGGTTCCGGAGGCGCTCTTTGATGAGCACCGCGAGACACCACGATTCGACACGCTTGCATGGGGTCGGTACGCCCTCGATGAGGGGGACCGGCCGATCCTCGAGGATCTCGCCCGCCGGATCGCACCCCCCACGACCAACCCCGAGAAGGAGTACTTCAGGTTGATGGACCTCATATTCTTCGTCCAGCAGATCCCGTATGCCCTCGACAGCAGCACGGAGTCCTACAGGGAGGGAGTTCTCCCCCGGTATGCCGTGCGCCGGGGCACGGATGTCGAGTACCCGAAGTACCCCGCCGAGACGCTCATCGACGGGAAGGGAGACTGTGAGGACTCGGCCATCCTGATGGCGGGACTCCTGGATGCTCTCGGCTACGATACGGTGCTGCTCGAGTACAGGGATCACATGGCCCTCGGCATCCGGATGGATGAGTTCAATCCCTACTACGCGAAGTACACGCCGAAGTACTTCACCCATAAGGGAAAACACTACTACCATGTCGAGGGAACGGATTTTGTCTGGGTGAACGTCTCGGCAGATTCCCCGGCGCGTCTTGGAAAACCAGGCCCGATCGGGGATACCGGTAGCACGGCCGGGACGCCGACGATCATACCGCTCCGCTACACCCCCGCGCCCGCCGAGTACCGCATCCACCAGGTCCGCCTGCCGGCAGGAGGAGGTTGAGAGGCATGGACCTGAAGCTGCCGGAGGTCAACATCGACAGGAAAGATCTCCTTATGGCCGTTCTTGCGGTGGCGGCCGTGGTATTGATCGCCTTCTGCGGATGGACACTTTATGCCGATCATACCGAAGCAGACCGGATCACGGAGTTCAGCCTTCATGTGCTGGACTCTGAGGCTGATCTCTTCCTGCTCTCGTGCGAGATCACTTCACATATGGAGTCCCGTCGTGATTACCCGTTGATCGCCGAGTACGATGCCTGGATGCAGAAGTTAGGAGCCCTCGCCGACTACGGCCGGGATCTCACGCACTACCACAGATATGTTATCGCCGCCGATGGGGTTCCGGAGCCGTATGCCGGAGCGCAGGATGCCTACGTCCGGGCCCTTGACAACCTGAACCGTGCGTTCTCGCTCTGGTCCTCGGGCGCAGGCGCCTATGATGCGAAGGCATACTCGGCGGCAGACGCCAGTTTTGCCGGGGCTGATCAGGCATGGAAGGAGTATATCACCGCGATCGGTGACTACCACCAGGAGCTCCTGAGAGCGGAGGAAGGAGAGGGTTAGACGAGATACTTCTCAGGAACCTCAATGGTTATGGTGAGCGACCGGAGCGATTCCGAGCGAGCGATGAAGTAATAATCACCGTACCCCTCCCTGATGGTGAACGTCTCCTTCTTCTCCTTTGAGCCTCCATCGCCGCTGAGTATATCGCCCCGGGAGTACTGGATCGCCTGTATGATCCGGTTTGGATCCCTGGCATCCCTTACATCCATATCAAACCAGGGAAATTCGTTCATCGGGGTCATCTTCACGGTCAGATCCCAGTGCGGGAAGGGGATATGATACGTCTCGGTGGCAATAACACGGCCCGGGCGGTCGATGGTCGCCGTCGCATACACAACCATCTTCTCCGAGATCCGAACATCATCGGGCGGCCTGCTGAACGCGATCGTGGGCGTCGGGGTCGGGACATGGTACCTCTGCGGGTCGACGAACTCTATCTCGTAGCGTGCCGGATGATCTGGTCCCGCCTCCCGAACCTCTGTCGCCACAGGTGCAGGGGTAGGATAAAGAGAAGGCGGGTTTCTGAGACTCTCGGGTATATCAGGCGCCATGCACCCGCCGGCGATGGTCGCCGCCACAACGATGAGCAGGAGCAGGATAGTCCGCCGTTGCATGATACTCTCTTTTCAGCGGACTCTATTAGTAATTGATCATCCGCCTCCCGGATACGGCTGAAAGGGGTGTGCCCGGGGGCCGGCCGGGGCTTTTCATGTCCCCTCGTAGGCCTCCATGGCGATACCCGCAAACCCCTCTCCTGAGAGGTCAAACGCTTCCTGGACCCTGGCGATGCCCACCGGATCGCCCAGTTTCAGCAGGGCGGCCGCTGTCAGGGCCCGGCAACACCCGGACCTGCGGTCATCCTGGAGCACGGCAACCAGCGGGCCGACCGCCCGGGAGTCGCCGATCTCGGCGAGCGCCCAGACCGCCGGATCGGTAACAGTATCATCCGCGGTCCGCACGATCTCGATGAGCGGTTCTGTAGCATCGCTGCCGACCCTGGCGAGCGCCATCGCCACAATCCATCGGGCATTGCTATCGGCCGCAGTCAGGGCCTCCATAAGCGGCCCGATGGCAGGCACCCCGATAGCCCCGAGGGCTTTTATCGCCTGCAGGCCGGTGTAGGTGTCGCCGGTGAGCATGGTGTGCATGAGCTCCCGGACTTCCGTAGAGGTCTCCCCTCTCTTCTGTACGATCTCTTGCATCTCCTCATCTCCTTTCGTACAGGCACAGGATACCCCGGAGCTACGGTTAAACCTTTACGAACCAGAGCCGCGATGCGGTATCGCTACGCGGCATTGCCAGGCATAGCACCTTATACCCCTTCGGGCAGCGCACCCCCGGGGGTCATCCTGGCGGTTGCCGGGCACACACCGGATCCCTCACCCGCCCGGCAGTCACCGCCGCCATCATGCCGAGCACCCTGCCATCCCTGCCGACGATCGGGGTTCCGAGGAGATCTACCTGAAACACCCTCCCATCATCATCGATAGCGGTCAGCCCGCCGTGCCAGACCCTGCCCTCAAGAGCGGTCCGGATCACCTCCATGATCTCCTCGGGATGCTCCCAGAATCGGGAAAAATGCGATCCCCGCACCTCTTCAACGGTCTGGTAACCCCAGAGGGCGATATAGGCCGGGTTTGCGTAGGTCACCACCCCATCAGGATCCTGGAGCGCGACGGCCCGCCGGGTCGAGGCGATCGCACGGTCTTTGAGGAGCAGCTCCTGTTCTCGCCGCCGCAGGTCAGCGACATCTGCAAGGAGGAGGCGATACGTCCGTGCCTCTTCGGTGATATCCTCGTAGGTGATGTACTGGGTTCCATCAGGGAGCGTAACCGGCCGGAAGAGGACGATCTTCCTTGACCCGTCCCGGCACATGACCGTAAACTCCCGGGGCCTGACCTGACCCGCGATCGATCGCTCAAGGTCTGATCGCCAGGCCCTGACAGACTCCTGCCGGTAACCGGCATCCGGGAAGACCAGCCGGAACCACTCACTACAGGTAGGCGCATCTTCCGGCCCGTAGCCGAAGACCTCGACGAACGTCTGATTGACGTAGATGAATCGCCCTCCATGATCGATGAGCGCAACCGCGAAAGGCGATGAGTCAACCATCCCCCGGAACCGTTCCTCGTTCCGGCGGAGCCGGCCCTCAGTCTGCCGCCGGGAAAGGGCGATGGAGACCTGCCTGATGAACGACTCCACCGTCTCCCGGTTATCAAGCGCCCTCCCGGGTTCGAGGAAGATACCGACGATACCGAATATCTGCTCCCGCCAGACCAGCCCGGCGGCCCAGAGGGTTCCGATAGCGAACCGGGAGAGGATCTCCTCGCAGACCCCCTCCGGGATCGCCCCAAAACAGAGGTCAAAGAATGACCACGAGGAGGGTTCGGGGCGGAGGATGAACTCCTGCATACCGCGCATCAGGCTGGGGGTCTGGAGATAGGGAGCGCCAAAAACCCTGTCGACCGGGAGAGGCAGGCCGACCGGATCGCGCCCGAGGAGTTCCGTGAGCCCTTCCCGGAACCCCTTGCCCGCGACCGCCCTGACAGTGGACTGCCGGTCAGCCTCGTCGTAGGCAAAGAGGTAGGTGCGTGCTCCGGGGGCGAGCTCGATGAGGCGGTCGGCGATATACTGGTAGATGTCATCCACCGGCGGCAGGTCGACGAGTTCCATCGCGGTCCGGGCGAGGAACATCGTGTTCTGGATATAGCGTTTCCTCTCAGTGATATCCTCAAGCACGATTGTGCAACCCTTTCCCCCATCCTCAAACGTCGTCGGGATCGCATGCATCTGGTAGAACGACTCAGCACCCTCCCTCTGGTAGCAGACATCGGTGATCATCTGCTCCCGCTCGATATTCTCGATGATGGTGAGAGTGTCGGGAGTGGAGAGAGCCGGGAGCCCTGCGTCGCAGAGGTTCTGCCCGATAAGGTCCTTTTTCGTGCGCTGGAACTGTCGGAGAAACTGGTCGTTCGCCTGGATGATCGCAAGACCGGCATCGAGGATCAGGATGGGGTTCTTCGTAAAACAGAGGAATGCTGAGAGCGGCACGCGATGCGCGACCGAGTAGACCTTCGCATTCCCGACAGGGCGGGACTCGACCTGACCCGCCACCTGCATGACCTCAAGGTGCCTTGAGACCGAGTTCCGGTTCATACCGAGAGCCCGCGCGATATCGGTGATCGTCATCCCCTTCGGTCGGGACCTGAAGGTTCGGAGAATTCTTTCATGGATCTCTTGCTCGGGTGACATACCCGGATCCGGCTACTCTGTCAGAATATATAAAATTCATCGCCGCTCCCACGCCGGGGTGTATCCGCTGATCTCCTTGCGCGATCGCGGGCACAACCTCACGACCTGGAGTGGGATCGGGCTCTCCAACCGCAGTACCGGCAGGGCTTATATCGGGCTGATGCTATGGGAATACCCATGGAGAAGCAACCCCGCATCTCAACCGATCGCCTCCTCCTGCGGCCGTTTGACCTCGCAGATGCCCGGGACGTGCAACACCTCGCCGGCGACTATGCCGTTTCCAGAACAACCCTCATCCCCCACCCCTACCCGGATGGTCTGGCCGGGATATGGATCGCTTCCATCCAGAAGGACATCAAGCGCGGGAAGGTCGCGGCCTTCGCCATCACGCTCGCCCGGAGCGGCCGCCTGATCGGCAGCATCCGCCTCCAGATCGACAGGGCAAACGCCCGCGGCGAACTCGGGTTCTGGATCGGGAAGCCCTTTTGGGGTCAGGGATACGCTACGGAGGCGGTCAGGGCTGTGATCGGGTATGGGTTCTCCGACCTCGGACTGCACCGGATATACGGCATGCACTTCTCCCGCAACCCGGCATCGGGCCGGGTGATGGAGAAGTGCGGGATGGTCCATGAGGCACACCTCCGGGAGCACGTCAGGAAGTGGGGAGTCTTTGAGGATGCCGATATCCGGGCGGTTCTCCGCGATGAGTGGGAGTAGCTGTGCGGAGGG
>Ga0265293_10011790_pt1 | contig 11776 bp, 10 predicted proteins | sample Munlanlewell138R_FD_192505 | JGI IMG/M metagenome (GOLD analysis project Ga0265293, IMG submission 192505) | Leachate microbial communities from a municipal landfill in Southern Ontario, Canada - Leachate well 138R | ecosystem: Engineered > Solid waste > Landfill > Unclassified | place: Canada... | reverse complement strand
GAGTTGATCAACAAATGCGCCATCTTGCGAGTAGTCCAGAGTTGATTCGGTCTTTCTTTAAACATCCAGATGTAGACTATATTTCCGACTTATGAGTAAGGAGATGCAAGTTGGCCAATCTTGGGGCTTGTGCGTCCATTCTGATATTGCGGCCGGTGGCGAGTATGATTTTTGTCACTATTTGCGCCCCCGGCAATCGCCATGGACATGCTTGTCGTTAAAGCGATTTCGTCCGTGACTGGATTATTTCAGGCTGATCGCGGGGTTCGTTTGCCGCTGCGCCGCTCGGAGCTCCGAAAGCCATAATTTCAGACGCCCTCGACATCCGGCGGTGCCGCGATCTCGATGCGCAAACTGCCGGATTAACCTTTGAACTCCGGGCAGATCATCGGTGTCTTCTTATCGTACTCTGTAAAAAAAATCCGGTAGGGAATCTGCCCAAAGTTGCCTTTACAGAGAAGCCGATGGAGAAGCCCCATGATACTGGTCGCTTTGCTGACACTGTGGCCCGCGGCGTATGCCCACTATCGCCTCCCGTTGCAGATAACCAGCCGGCGGGAGTTATGGCTCGCGCACCTGATGCTGATCGCGGTCGGCCTTGGCTTTGGCTGGGCCATGAGCGCTGTCTACCTGAGCCCTGTCGATGCGCCGCCCGTATTGACGTTTATCGCGGGATTCGGCGCGGTGCACATTCCCGCAGCGATCATCCTGTGGCTGAAAAAGCAGCGCCGATGATGGAGGGGAGTAGCTACAGCTATTAGACAAAACGAAAAAGGGGCCGCATCCTAAAATGCAGCCCCTTGATCTACTTGCTAAATTTGGCTCCGCCTGCTGGACTCGAACCAGCGACCCAATGATTAACAGTCATTTGCTCTACCGACTGAGCTAAGGCGGAATGGTCTGTGTCGAGGCCGCGTATATTAATGACGGGGTCAGGAGTCGTCAAGCTCCTGGGGCGAAGTTTTGGCGCAAATCGTCCAGATTCCCGCCGGGCCGGGCTTTTCCTGTGGTAGCTACCTGAACTGGGCGGGGAATTTCCCTATAATGACCGGCTATGTTCTCCGCCGCTGGCACGGCACTGGGTGAGCCATGAAACCATTTCGCATCGTCAGTTCCTATCAGCCCGCAGGGGATCAGCCGCAGGCCATCGACGCCCTGGTGGCGGGGCTGGAGGCCGGGCTCGCCGGGCAGACCTTGCTCGGGGTTACCGGGTCCGGCAAGACCTTTACCATTGCCAATGTCATCGAGCGGCTGCAGCGGCCGACCATCGTGCTCGCCCACAACAAGACCCTGGCGGCACAGCTGTACGGGGAGTTCCGGGATTTTTTCCCGGACAACACTGTCGAGTATTTCGTCTCCTATTACGACTACTACCAGCCGGAGGCCTATGTGCCTTCGTCCGATACCTATATCGAGAAGGATGCGTCGATCAACCAGCATATCGAGCAGATGCGGCTTTCCGCCACCAAGGCGCTGATGGAGCGCCGCGATGTGGTGGTGGTGGCCACGGTGTCGTCGATCTACGGCCTGGGTGATCCCGAGTCGTACCTGAAGATGGTGCTCCACCTGGTGAAGGGCGAGCGCATCGACCAGCGCGCCATCCTGCGTCGCCTGGCGGAACTGCAGTACACCCGCAACGACGTCGATTTCCGCCGTTCCACCTACAGGGTGCGGGGCGATGTGATCGACGTGTTCCCGGCGGATTCCGAGGATCAGGCGGTGCGCATCGAGCTGTTCGATGATGAAATCGACGGCATCAGTGTCTTCGATCCGTTGACCGGCGAGCTGCTCGGCAAGGTGCCGCGCTTCACCATCTACCCCAAGACCCACTACGCCACGCCGCGCCAGACCATCCTCGATGCGGTGGGGCATATCGACGGCGAACTGCAGGTCCGCCTGGAGCAGCTGCGCACGATGGATAAGCTGGTCGAAGCCCAGCGCCTTGGCGAGCGCACCCGCTACGATCTGGAAATGATGCGCGAGCTCGGCTACTGCAACGGCATCGAGAACTACTCCCGCTACCTGTCGGGCCGCGAGCCCGGCGAGCCGCCGCCGACCCTGTTCGACTACCTGCCGCCCGACGCCCTGATGGTGATCGACGAATCCCACGTCACCATTCCCCAACTCGGCGCGATGTATCGCGGCGACCGCTCGCGCAAGGAGACGCTGGTGGAATTTGGCTTCCGCCTGCCTTCCGCCCTCGATAACCGCCCGATGCGCTTCGACGAATGGGAGCGCATCGCCCCGCAGGCCATCTATGTGTCGGCCACCCCGGGCAAGTACGAGGACGCCCATGCCGGCCAGGTGGTGGAGCAGGTGGTGCGGCCCACCGGGCTGGTTGATCCGGAGATCGAAGTGCGGCCGGCGACGACCCAGGTCGACGATGTGCTGGGTGAGATCCGCCGCCATGTGGCCAGTGGCGACCGGGTGCTGATCACCACGCTCACCAAGCGGATGGCGGAGGATCTCACCGATTACCTGGCGGAGCATGACGTCAAGGTCCGTTACCTGCATTCCGATATCGATACCGTGGAGAGGGTCGAGATCATCCGCGACCTGCGCCTCGGGGAGTTCGACGTGCTCGTCGGCATCAACCTGCTGCGCGAAGGGCTGGATATGCCGGAAGTGGCGCTGGTGGCGATTCTCGATGCCGACAAGGAGGGCTTCCTGCGCTCCGAGCAGTCGCTGATCCAGACCATCGGGCGGGCGGCCCGCAACCTCAATGGCCGGGCGATTCTCTACGCCGACCGCATCACCGGCTCGATGCAGCGGGCCATGGATGAAACGGCCCGCCGCCGGGCGCGGCAGGTGGCCTTCAACACCGAGCATGGGCTGACGCCCATCGGTATCCACAAATCGGTGGCCGACATCCTCGAGGGCGCGCTGGTATACGGCCCGGGCCGGGGCAAGAAGCGCAAGGTGGCCGAGGGCGGCAAGCGCTACGGTGATGGCGCGATCGATGGCGTAGAATCACTCAAGGGGCTGGCCAGCCAGATCGCCGCCCTCGAGGACAAGATGTACAAGCACGCCCAGAACCTCGAATTCGAGGAAGCGGCGGCGCTGCGGGATCGCATCCATGAATTGAAGCAGAGGGAATTGCGGGCGGTGTGAGCGGCGTCGCGCACACCAGCGCGCCGGCCGTGCATACTTGCTGCTGTTCATGCCTCGATGGCCGCGCTAGCGGGCCTGCAATGTCCTGGTGCACGATCCATGGGGACACAGGTTCTACCCCCGCATTGGGTGTGCTGAGGCACGAAGCGCACCGGGATTGCTGCCAGCCCCTGGTGCGTTTCCTTCGTCAACGCACCCTATGAGGGCTTCACTTGATGCTTCTTGTGAGCCTGTTCAAAGTCTTTCGACAGGCAAATATCCCCCGCATAGGGTGTGCTGAGGCACGAAGCGCACCGGGGATGCTTCTTGAGAGCCTGTTCAAAGTCTTTCGACAGGCAATATCCCCCGCATAGGGTGTGCTGAGGCACGAAGCGCACCGGGATGGCTGCCAGCCTCTGGTGGGTTTCCTTCGTCAACGCACCCTATGGGGGCTTCACTCGATGCTTCTCGAGAGCCTGTTCAAAGTCTTTCGACAGGCAATATCCCCCGCATAGGGTGTGCTGAGGCACGAAGCGCACCGGGATTGCTGCCAGCCCCTGGAGCGTTTCCTTCGCCAACATACCCTATGAGGGCTTCACTCGATGCGTGTTGCGCGATGTGGAACAGGCTCTTACAAAAAATCCGGGCTTACAGAAAATCCAGGTCGGGATTGTTGTCCAGTATCTCTTTCAGCTCGTCCTTTTCATCGGTCTTCTGGTTGAGCACTTCTTTGACGAACTTCAGATAGACCGTGTAGACGGCGGGCGGCTTGCCGCGTTCTTCGACCACGAAGAACGGGGCGCGATCCACCGCCAGCTCCCCGGCCAGTAACATGCCGGGGGAGGCCGGGTCCCGTTCATCGGCGATCAGCACCTCGTCCATGCGATCGAAATGGCCGGCTTCCCGCATTTTCCGCTCCACTTCACCGCACTTTTTGCAGGGTGAACCGTCCGCCAGGATTTTCTTGACCAGGGTGATCTTCATTGCTGCCGCCTGTGCTGCCGGATTTATGGCTTGCGTTCGATATTGACCGCGTGAAGCCCGCATTCCTTCATGGTGGCTTCTTCCCACCACCAGCGGCCCTCGCGCTCGTGCTGCCCCGGGCCCACGGGTCTGGTGCAGGGCTCGCAGCCGATACTGATAAAACCGCGGTCGTGGAGCGGGTTGTAGGGCACGTTGTTGGCGCGGATATACTGCCATACCTGGGACGATGTCCAGTTCGCCAGCGGATTGAACTTGGTCAGGGTCTCGCCCTTGCGAGCGAAGGCCCGGTCGTCCTGGATCACCGGAATGGCGGCGCGGGTGCCGGGGCTCTGGTCGCGGCGCTGGCCGGTGATCCAGGCGTCGAGACCCAGCAGTTTGTTGCGCAGCGGGCCGATCTTACGGATGCCGCAGCACTCCTTGTGGTCGTCCTGATAGAAGCTGAACAGGCCCTTTTCCCGGACCAGGGCCTGAACCTGGGCGCTGTCCGGGAACAGCACGTCGATCTGGATGCCGTAGTGGTCGCGGACGCGGTCGATGAACTGGTAGGTCTCGGCATGGAGGCGGCCGGTATCGAGAGAGAAAACCTGGATGTCGCTGTCGATTTTCCAGGCCATGTCGACCAGCACCACGTCTTCGGCGCCGCTGAAGGAAATGGCGATATTGTCGAACTGCTCGAGAGCGCTGGCGATGATTTCCTGGGGAGCCTGTTTGGCCAGGCGGCTATCCAGGTCCAGCACATCCAGCCGCTGTTCGGTCGTCGGGACTTTTCCCGCAGGGATCTCGCGCGCTGTCATGAGGCTTTGTCTCGCATCGCTGAAAATTCAATGGATAACTGGTTCACTGCGCAGCCAGTTTGACGGGCGACTATAGCAAAGACCCTGTAGCGTTAAAAATAACAACAAAGCATAGGGTTATAACAGCCCGTTTGCGCGCCGGCGCGATCCACGGTAGAGTTGCCGCCCTGTTTTTTCAACTGTCGACGTCCGCAGCGGGGAATATCGTGGAAATTGCTTGCCTTGACCTTGAAGGGGTGCTGGTCCCTGAAATCTGGATCGCGTTTGCCGAAAAGACCGGGATCGAGTCCCTGAGGGCAACGACCCGGGATATCCCGGACTACGATGTGCTGATGAAGCAGCGCTTGCGCATTCTCGATGAACACGGCCTCGGTCTTGCCGAGATTCAGGAAGTGATCGCCACCCTCGAGCCGCTGCCCGGCGCGCGGGAATTCACGGATTGGCTCAGGGAGCGCTTCCAGCTGATCATTCTCTCCGACACCTTCTACGAATTCTCCCAGCCGCTGATGCGCCAGCTGGGTTTCCCGACCCTGCTGTGCCATAAGCTGGACGTGGCTGACAACGGCCGCGTGGAAAACTACCGCCTGCGCCAGGCCAACCCCAAGCGCCAGGCGGTGGTGGCGCTCAAAAGCCTCTATTACCGGGTGATCGCCTGTGGGGATTCCTACAACGACACCACCATGCTGGCGGAGGCCGATGCCGGGATCCTGTTTCATGCGCCGGACAACGTGATCCGCGAGTTCCCCCAGTTTCCCGCCGTGCACAGCTACGACGATTTGAAGGTCGAATTCGTGCGGGCGAGCAATCGGGTGTTGAGTCTCTGAGCCGGCTGCGAGCCGGCGCTTCGCGCACCACTCTTCTGATGTGATGGCCTGATGTGACTGCCGCGCCGGAGTCGAGGCCGCCCCGGCGTCCGGTTACGCCCCTTCCAGCGTCTTCATCAATACCGCCACCTTCTGCAGCGATTCCTCGTATTCACGCTCGGCCACCGAGTCGGCGACGATGCCGCCGCCGCCCCAGCAGTGGATTTCGTCGCCGGAGGCCACCAGGGTGCGGATGGCGATATTGCTGTCCAGCCGGCCGGTGGCGCTCATGTAGCCGATGCTGCCGCAATACAGGCCCCTGGGAGCTGTTTCCAACTCCGCGATGATTTCCATGGCGCGTTTTTTCGGCGCCCCAGTGATGGAGCCGCCGGGAAAGGCATCCCGCAGCAGTTGCAGCGGTGTGCTGCCCGGCGCCAGGGTGCCGGTCACCGTGCTGACCAAGTGATGGACGTTGGCAAAGCTTTCCAGGGCGAACAGCTTGGGCACCTTGATCGAACCCGGCACACAGTGCTTGCCGAGATCGTTGCGCAGCAGGTCGACGATCATCAGGTTTTCGGCGCGGTCTTTGCCGCTGTTCATCAGGCTGATGGCGTTTTCTTCGTCTTCGGCCAGGGTCCGTCCCCTGGCGATGGTGCCCTTGATCGGCTTGGTCTCCACCTGGCCGAGGGAGACCTTGAGAAAACGCTCCGGCGAGGCGCACAGCAGCGCCTCGCCTTCCCAGTCGAGATAGGCGCCGTAGGGCGAGGGCACCGCCTGGCGCAGCTTGCGGTATGCCGCCCAGGGATCGCCGCGATAGCCGGCACTGAAGCGCTGGGCATAGTTGACTTGGTAACAGTCCCCGGCGCTGATGTAGTCGCCGATCCGCCGCACGGTGTCGAGGTAATCGGCGCGTGTCGTGTTCGACCTGAAAGGCCGGGTGATGGTGAATTCTATTTGTTCTTTTTTATCAGTCGATTGCAGTGTTTCTGTAATCCTGATTCTAATTTTAGGATCGCACCGTGGATGGAAGATGAGCCAGCCGCGGCGGGCCTGGTGATCGATCACCAGGCCCCAGCCGTACCAGCCGAGGCGCATGGTCGTGGCGGCTGGCGATTGCAGGCAAGGCCCGTCGGCCGCCAGGCCGAGGTCGTACTGCCAGTAGCCCATCAGCCCGCCGACGAAGGGCAGATAGGCGAAATCCTGGCTCACCAGGCCCATCTCGGCGAGCAGCTCATCGCCGGCCACGAAAGGGTCGCCGCTGCATGGCTGGCGCACACCGCGGGCGGTGCTCAGCAAGGTCTCGTGGCCCCGGGTTTCGAGCCGCCACTGGGGCAGGGCGGAGAGAATATCGAACCGTCCCTGCCGCGAGCGCGGCTTGCCGCTGTCCAGCCAGATCGCGCCATCGAGCCGGCGCAGCCGCGAAAACAGCATATCCACGTCGCTACGATAGGGAAAATCGATTATGTCGGGGCCGGTGGGCATGGGTTGCACTCTGCTGTGGGACGAGCCGGGCTGTGTAAGGGGCCATCTGCGGGGGGCTATTGTGTGCGGGACTATACTGTACCGGCAAGTCGTACTTCATTCTCCGCGCTGGGTGACACCATTATGCCTTTCATCCCCCTGGAAAAGATCGGCCGGCTCAAGAACGGTTATGCCCGGACATTTGCCGTCGCCGGTCGGCAAGTCTTGCTGGTGCATAGCGAGGGGCGCAGCTTCGCCATCGACAATACCTGCCCCCACGACGGCTCGTCCCTTGCCCGGGGCACGGTCAAGGGCGGCTGCATCCGCTGCCCAAAGCATGGCATCCGCTTCGATCTCGCCACCGGGATTGCCCAGGGCGGGGAGGTGGTCGCGGGCATTGCCGCGCTGCGCCGCCATGTCGTCCTCTGCCGGGGGGACGACGTCGGTATCGAAATCCCCTGATCGCGGCGCCCGGCCGTGGTTTTGGCGGTGTTTTGTATGGCGCAATATAGCGGGCTATATTACGATCGTCGGGCAATCCCACGATCAGGGTCCGACCATGAAACGACATCCTTGCCACTACCTGCTCGCCATCCTTCTCAGCCTCGCGGCGTTGCCGGGCCTCGCCGGCGACCTGGTGGTCTCCGCGGCGGCGAGCCTGACCAACGCCTTCAAGGACATCGCCGAACACTACGAAGCGAAACATCCGGATGCCAAGGTGCTGCTCAATTTCGCGGCGTCCGGCACGCTGTTGCAGCAGATTGCCAAGGGGGCGCCGGTGGATGTCTTCGCCTCCGCCGATCAGGAGACCATGGACATGGCCGAGGCACAGGGCCTGGTGGCGAACGCGCAGCGCCGGGATTTTGCCCGCAATGCCCTGGTGCTGGTGGTGCCGGCCGACAGCGCGATAGAGATCGCGGCACTCGGCGATCTGGCGCAGGGCGCGGTCCGCCGGGTCGCCATTGGCAATCCGGCGAGCGTTCCCGCCGGGCGCTATGCCGGCCGGGCCCTCGAACAGGCGGGGCTGGCGACCGCCCTGCAAGGCAAGCTGATCAACACCCAGAACGTGCGCCAGGCGCTGGACTACGTGGCCCGGGGTGAAGTCGAGGCCGGCTTCGTCTACGCCACCGACGCCCGGCTGATGGCGGACAAGGTCAAAGTCGCCCTCGAGGTGCCGCTGGACATCGCCATCAGTTATCCCATCGCTGCGATCGGCATTTCTTCAAGTGAAAATGCTTCGAGCGAGAAGGCCGCCAGCGCCGCGGAGGCGACCCGCTTCATCGATTTTGTGCTGTCGCCCGAAGGGCAGGCGGTGCTCGACAACCACGGCTTCGCCAGGCCGTAGATGAGCGCCGCGATGGACCCGGTGTGGACCGCGCTCGCCCTCTCGCTCAAGGTTGCCGGCTGGGCCACGGCCATCACCCTGGTGCTCGGCACCGCGGTCGGGTACATGCTGGCCCGCTGGCGCTTTCCCCTGCGCGATCTGCTCGATTCGTTGCTGACCTTGCCGATCGTGCTGCCGCCGACGGTGCTCGGCTACTACCTGCTGGTGATGCTGGGGCGTCGCGGATGGCTGGGAGCCTGGCTCCACGACAACCTCGGCATCAACCTGATCTTCACCTGGCAGGGCGCGGTGATCGCCGCCTCCGTCGTCGCCTTTCCGCTGGTTTTCAAGCCGGCGCGAGCGGCGTTCGAAGCGGTCGACGGCCAGTTGGAGCAGGCGGCCCAGGTGCTGGGGTTATCCGGGGCCAAGATCTTTTTCCGCGTTACCCTGCCACTGGCCTGGCGGGGCATCCTGGCGGGAATGCTGCTGGCATTCGCCAGGGCCCTCGGGGAATTCGGCGCGACGCTGATGATTGCCGGCAGTATCCCCGGCCACACCCAGACCCTCTCCATCGCCGTCTACGAGGCCGTCCAGGCCGGCCAGGATGACGTGGCCAACCGGCTGGTGCTCATTACCTCCGTGGTGTGCGTGACGGTGCTGCTGGCCGCCGGCCGGCTGATGCCGGGGCAGGTGGCCAACCGCCGGGATGGCGACCGTGGTTGATGCTTCCGCGAGCGACACTGCCGTGGATGACGCATCCTCGACAGACGCATCCGCGACTGATGCAGCGCTGATCGACGTCGATATCCGCAAGACCCTGGGTTCCGGAAAGCGGCAGTTTCGCCTCGCCGTCGCCTTTTCCAGCCGCTGCCAGCGCATCGTCATCATCGGCCCGTCGGGGGGCGGCAAGAGCCTGACGCTGAAGGCCATCGCCGGCCTGATGACGCCCGAGCAGGGCCGTATCCAGCTGGCCGGCACCACCTTGTTCGACACCCGATCCAGCATCGATCTCGCCCCCCAGGCCCGCCGGGTGGCCTTCCTGTTCCAGGACTATGCGCTGTTTCCCCATTTGAACGTGCGCCAGAACATCGGTTTCGGCTTGAGCCGCCACTGGCTGAACCCTGGCGCCGACAGCGGTTGCCCCGAGGTGGATTACTGGCTGGATGCCTTCAACCTGGCGCCGGTCGCCCACCAGTTTCCCCACCAGTTGTCGGGTGGCCAACGCCAGCGTACCGCCCTGGCGCGGGCCCTGGTATTGCAACCCCGCGCGCTGTTGCTGGACGAACCCTTCGCCGCCGTCGATCCGCTGCTGCGCATCAGGATGCGCACCGAGCTGGATGAACTCCAGCGGCGGCTGTCGGTGCCGATGATCGTGATCACCCACGACCCCCTGGACGCCGAGGTGCTGGGCGACCAGGTTTTCTACCTGCAGGACGGCGTGATCACCGATTCCGGCGAGGGCTGGCCCGGCGCCGGCCGCGGCTGAACCCGCCGGCGCAGCCCGGCCCGACCGATGGCGATGGCGATGGCGGAGCCCTCCTGCCTGGCCTTTCCCCGGCGCCGCACTCCCGGTGCTCAACAGCAGGGCGATCAATAGCTCGTTGCTAAATAGCTTTTTGCTAAAGGGTCTGTTGCTGAAGGGCTGTTGCTGAACAGCGGGTGCTGAAGGGTCCATTGGTAACGAGCTCGATGAGAAAGACCATTTGGCGCGGGGCGCTTTTCGTTATATCATTTTTTATATAACGATTAACGGATGGTCCTGGCGGGCAGCGTCGCCCGCTTCCCTGCGACCTGTCGGCGCGTGCCACACGCACCGCGCCGGACGCCGGGAAATAGATGAATCAGCCACAGGCAACGGTGCCCTGGTTATTGACAAGGCGGGTGGACACACCCGAACTCCACACTTCCCGATCAACGGCGGGCATTCATGCCGGAAACCGCCGGCGATCCCCATACAAGGATTTTCCATGAAAGCGAATCGATTTTTGTTGCGCCGTCGTCTTGCCGTGGCTGTTGCCGTTGCGCTGCCTTTGACAACCCTGGCGGCGGAGCTGAGCCCGCCGGCCGATGATGCCCAAAGCCCGGTCTTCACCCTCGGCCGGCTGTCGGTGATCGAAGTGCGCGCGCCCCTGCTCGAAAACGCCATCGGCACCGCGACGGTGGCGCGGGAGGACATGTGGGATTTCAGCCGCGACGGGCTGACCGATGCCCTCAACCTGATCCCCGGCGCGGTGACCACGCCGGGCACCGGGCAGCGCAACGAAACGGCAATCAGCATCCGCGGTTTCGATCGCTGGCAGGTGCCGCTGATGATGGACGGCATCCGCCTGTATTTGCCGGCGGACAACCGCATCGATTTCGACCGTTTCCTCACCCCTGATCTCGCGGAGATCCAGGTGTCGAAGGGCTATGTCTCGGTGCTCAACGGTCCCGACGGCATGGGCGGCGCCATCAACCTCGTCACCCGCAAGCCGGTCAAGCCCTTCGAGGCCGAGGTGCGGGTCTCCGCGGCGCTGGCCGAATCGGGCCAGTACAACGGCAATACCCTCTACGCCAACCTGGGCGGCCGCCAGCAGCACTGGTACTACCAGGCCAGCGCCCAGCAGCGCGACATCGACCACTGGCGGCTGTCCCGCGACTTCCGGCCCACCGCCGCAGAGAACGGCGGCGAGCGCAACCACTCCGGCAAGGAGGACTGGCGGGTGGCCCTCAAAACCGGCTACACCCCCAACGAGACCGATGAGTACTCCATCAACTTCACCAAGCAGAGCGGCGAGAAAAGCGGCATCCATTCGACCAGCGGGCGCGGGCAGCCATGGGCATGGCCGACCTGGGATACCTGGAGTGTCTACTGGCTGTCCCATACCCAGCTGAGCGAAACCGCTTACGTTAAAACCCGGCTCTACTACAACAAGTTCGACAACAGCCTGCTGGCGTACACCAATCAGACAAGGGACACCCCTGCCTGGATCAGCTACTACGACGACGAAGCTCTCGGCGGCAGTGTCGAGGTCGGCACGGACTATTTCGAAGGACACACCCTCAAGGCGGCGCTGCACTACCGGCGCGATGAGCATACGGAGTGGGAGCGCAACTACGGCAACGGCTTCACCGAGCCGAAGCACAGCTCGCTTGAAAGTGTCTACTCGTTCGCCCTCGAAGAGACCTGGCGGATCGCGCCGCAACTGGAACTGGTCGCCGGCATCAGCCGCGACATCCGCCGCTCCGACAGGGTGGAGGAATATGCCGGCGGCCCCACTGGATCGCTGTTCCGCCAGCCGGTGTCGGACAGCTTCGCCACCAACTACCAGGGTGCCCTC
>Ga0265293_10011789_pt1 | contig 11778 bp, 10 predicted proteins | sample Munlanlewell138R_FD_192505 | JGI IMG/M metagenome (GOLD analysis project Ga0265293, IMG submission 192505) | Leachate microbial communities from a municipal landfill in Southern Ontario, Canada - Leachate well 138R | ecosystem: Engineered > Solid waste > Landfill > Unclassified | place: Canada... | reverse complement strand
TGCTGTTTATGCTGATTACCCTGTTCTTTGTGTGCAAGGACGGCCATCGCCTGGTGGCCCAGCTCGACCGCATTGGCGAGGGTATCCTGCCCATGCGCTGGCACCGCTTTTCGCGCATGGTGCCCGCCACCATCAGCGCCACCGTGATCGGCATGGGCCTTATCGCTATCGGTGAAGGCATTATCCTCGGCATTGCCTACTGGATCGCCGGGGTACCGTCGCCGGTGGCGCTCGGTATCATCACCGGTTTTATGGCACTGATACCGGGCGGAGCGCCACTGGCTTTCACTTTGGTATCACTGTACCTGGTGGGCAGCGGCAGCACCGTGGCGGGGATAGGGCTGTTCCTGTGGGGCAGCATCGAATTGTTCGTCGTTGATAAAACCATCCGCCCGACCCTGGTGGGGGGGCCGATCAAACTGCCTTTTATCCTGACGTTTTTTGGCCTCATCGGCGGGGTGAAGACCATGGGGCTGATCGGTCTTTTCATCGGCCCGGTGCTGATGGCCCTGCTGCTGGCGATTTGGCGCGAATGGCTCAACGACGATGAGATGATTGTTCTGGAAGAGTCAGTGCCGCCGGATCGCAGTCGGATACCGGCACCGGACCCACAGCCTGAAAAGTAGGCCCTATAGGGCCTACTTTTTTATGGCATCCACTGGTCCTTGTTATCCCGACCTTTTGCCTGTTATCCCGACTTTTTCTGTCATCCCGACCAACGGGAGGGATCTGGGCCACCGAGGTATAAGATCTCTCCACTCCGGTCGAGACGACAAAAAGCGTCGGATCTCTCCTGTTGGTCGAGATGACAGGGAAGGTTGGTCGAAATGACAGAAGGAGGGTGGTCGAGATGACAGAGAAAGTGGCCGAGATGGCGCAGTATTTTTTTCATGTCATCCCGACCAGCGGGAGGGATCTGGGCCACTGAGGTATAAGATCTCTCCACTACGGTCGAGATGACAGAAGGAGGGTGGTCGAGATGACAGAAGGAGGGTGGTCGAGATGACAGCAGAAAGGTGGTCGAGATGACAAGGAAGATCGGCGGTGAGTTTATTTCTCCGCTGGCAGTCGGTAGACATCGCCGGACTCAGCGCCGGTGTCGTGTTTGCCGGCCCGCAGATCCCGGTATACCGCCGCTCTCATGAGCAACATGGACACTACCGGCGCTGTCATCAGGATAAAAATACTGATTGCCAGTTCGTGAATAACAATCCGCGACTGCAGCACCGAGAAATACAGCATCGAGGCAATCAGCAGGCAGCCAGCACCGAGGGTGATGGCGATGGCGGGGCCGTGGATGCGTTGATAAAAGTTGGGTAGCCGCAGCAGTCCCAGGGCACCGATAAAAATGATGCAGCCACCCAGAATCAGCAAAAAACTGACCGGCAAGGCCACCCAGGCGGGCAGGTTTTCGACACCGTTCATTCGATGATTTCTCCCCGGATCAAAAATTTGGTGAGCGCCACTGTCGACACAAAGCCCAGCAGGGCCACCAGCAGGGCCAGCTCAAAATACACCTGGTCGCCAAAATAGAGCCCGAACACGACCGCCAGCATCATGCTGCACATCCACAGCGTGTCGAGGGCCAGAATCCGGTCCTGGGACGCCGGTCCCATCAGCAGGCGAATAAAGCAAAACACCATGGCGAGGATGACGCAGGCAAAGGCAAAGCCCATGGAAAAGGTCAGCAGGGTCGTCATGCCGGGGAGCCTCCTTCAAATATATCGATCAACGGTTTCTCATAGCGCGTCTTGATGGTGTCCACCCACCACTGCTCATCGTGGAGGTCGAACACGTGCAGGGCGAGTTCGCGGGAGCCGGGCAGAATCTCCACCCACACTGTGCCGGGGGTGGTGTTGATCAGACACGACAGCATCGCCAGCCCGTAGGGGTTCTCCAGGTCGAGGGGAATGCGCATAAACTGCGATTTCACCTTGTCGGGCTTCACAAACAGGATGATCCGGCTGACGTTAAAACAAGAGCGAATAATCTCCACCAGAGCAAACGACAGCAACCGAAACAACACCAGGGGCCTGACCGGACGGGGGTCGGGCAGGGGCTGCAGCGGGCTGGTCAGCAGCGGAATGCCCACTGCGAGCACCAGCGCCAGCAACAGATTGCCAGGCGAAAGGCTCTGGTTGATCAGCAGCCAGAGCAGAAACAGGGCCCCAGTAGTAAAGGGGCGCGGCAGCAGGCGCTTCACGGATACTCCTCCCCCAAAACACCGGGCACCACAGGTTGGCCCAAGACGCGCTCGATATAGCGGCCCGGCTGGTGCAGATCGTCGCTCACTCGCTCGATATAGGCGAACAGAGGGCTGGCATGGGTGGTCATCAGTATGCACAGCGACAGCAGGGCGGCGATGGGAATCACCTCACTGATGCGCAGGCGAACGGTAGTGGAGCCCGAGGCCCAGAAGGTGCGGGCACCGAACTGCATCAGGGCTAGGGTCGCCGCCAGGCCGGAGGCGACAATCACTGCTATCAGCACCACACCCGCCAGGGACAGCTCAGTGTTGCCACCGGGGTTGAGTACAGCGTGGAACAGGCTGAACTTGGCGATAAATCCGGAAAGCGGCGGCAGACCGGCAATGATCAAGCCGCTGAGGGCAAACGCCACGCCGAGAAAGGCAAACCCGGCGGGAATGCTTTTCCCCACCGGCTGCTCCGGCGACTCCTCAATACCAAAGGCTTCCATGGTGACGGACAACAGCGCCTGCACCGGGTTGCGGCTGCGGTCAATCAGCTCGATCAGCAGCATGAACGCCGCCACCGCCAAGGTCGAGCTGAGCAGATAGAACAGCGCCGGGGCGATAAGGGCAGATTGGCCGTAGCCAATGGCTGTAAGCAGGGTGCCAGAAGAGATGATCGCACCGTACCCGGCCAGCTTGCCTTGTACCTCGCTGGCCAGCATACCGGCGGCGCCGAACACGATGGTGGCGATACCGCCCCACATCAGGGCGGTGAAGCCGAAGCCGGCCGCTTCACCGGCGTCGCTGGAAAACACCAGCAGCCAGAGTCGCAAAATGGCGTAGACACCCACCTTGGTCATCAACACAAACATGACTGCCACCGGCGGCGAAGCGGCGGAGTAGGTGGTTGGCAGCCAGAACCCCAGCGGCCACATGGCGCTTTTGATCAGGAACGCCATGGCCAGGACTGCGGCACCCAACTGCAGCAGGTTCAGCTCGGGGCCGGCCAGATCCATCGCCCGGCCTGCCAGATCAGCCATGTTCAAGGTGCCGGTGGCCGCGTAGAGCAGCGCCACACCGATCAAAAACAGCAGCGAGGCCACCAGGTTGATGGCGATAAACTGCATACCGGCGCGAATGCGGTTGAGGTTGTAACCGTGCAGCACCAGGCCATAGGAAGCGGCCAGCATGACCTCAAAAAATACGAACAGGTTGAACAGGTCGTGGGTCAAAAAAGCGCCGTTGAGCCCCATCAACAGGTACTGGAACAGGGAGTGAAAATGCACCCCGATACGGCTCCAGCCCAGCATTGAATAGAGCAGGGCACAGGCCGCCATCACCGCGGTCAGCAGCAACATCAGCGCGGCGAGGCGGTCGGCCACCAGGGCGATACCGAACGGCGCCGACCAGTTGGCGGCGAGGTACACGCTCATGCTGCCGGGCTCGGGGTTGGCATCGATCTGCCACATCAGCCCCAGCGCCGTCGCCAGCAGTGCCAGCACCGAGGCGCTGTTGATATAGAACTTTAGCTGGTGGCGACTTTCATTCAGCAAAATCAGCAAGCTGCCGCACAACAGAGGCAGCAAAACAGGCACCAGTACCAGGTGCTGGGTCCACGCCAGGCTCATTGATCAGGCTCCTGGCCATCCACATGGTCGGTGCCGGTCACGCCTCGCGAGCCGATCATCAATACCAGGTACAGGGCGGTGGTGGCAAAACCGATCACAATCGCGGTCAGTACCAGCGCCTGGGGCAAGGGGTCTGTATAAGCCGCCGGGTCCACGTCTTCCGCCAGAGTCAGCGGTGGTTTGTCCACCCACAGACCGCCCATCACGAAAATAAACAGGTTTACGGCGTAGGACATCAGCAGCAATCCGGTGAGGACCTGGAAGGAGCGGGGCCGCAGCACCAGCCACACGCCGGAGCCAAACAGTACCCCGATACCAAGAGCGATGGTCAATTCCATTAGCGATCACCTCCTGACAGGGCTGCCTTGGGTTCGGGTGCGCCCCCGCCGGGCACGCGGTGGCTGCGGATCGACTGGTGAGAGAGGGCTACCAGGATCAGCATGGTGGTGCCCACTACCACCATGAACACGCCGAGATCAAACATAAAGGCACTGGGCAGATGAATTTCGCCCAGCAACGGCAGAGTCACATGAGCGGTATGGCTGGTGAGGAAGGGATAGCCGAGCAGGCACGCTCCCAGGCCGGTCAAGGCGGCCACGGCCAGCCCCCAGGCGATCCATTTATGCGGCTGCAGGCGCAGGCGCGATTCCACCCACACGGTGCCGCCAATCATGTACTGCACAATCATCGCCACGGTAAAAATCAGCCCGGCGACGAAGCCGCCCCCCGGCAGGTTGTGCCCGCGCATAAAGAAATACACCGCGATCATCCACATAAAAGGCAGCAAAAAGCGCAGGTACACAGCGGGAATCTTCAAATAGCCGGTATCGGCTTGCAGAGCGGACGACTGCTTGACCGCAGGATCGATGGAGTTAGTCTGTTGCGGCGGCAGCGCAATGCTCTCCGGCGAGGGGCGGAAGCGGCGCAGCAACGCATACACGGTCAGCGCCACGATCGACAGGACAGTGATCTCGCCAAAGGTATCAAAGGCGCGGAAGTCCACCAGCAGGACGTTGACCACGTTGGTGCCACCGCCTTCGGACAGCGACCGCAGCAGGAAGAAGTCGGCGATGCTGCCTACCTTCGGCTGCATCAATACCCCATAACTGATCACTGTCAGCAGGGTTCCGGCAGTGGCGGCGATAATCAAATCCCGCGAGCGCCGCAGCACAGTAACGCCCGGCACCCGAACCGGAACACTGGGCTTGATACGCGGCGGCAGCCAGCGCAGCCCCAGCAAAATCAGCACCGTAGTGACGGTTTCCACCATCAACTGAGTCAGCGCCAGGTCGGGTGCCGACAGCCACAGGAAAGTGATGCAGGTCACCAGGCCGGTGCCGCTCACCAGAATCAGCGCTGCGAGGCGATGATACTTGGCCAGCCAGGCGGCGCTGATGGCGCAGACACCACCGATCACCCACAGCAGGGCAAACAGCCCATTGAAACTTGTCAGCGCACTACTGTCGGGCAGGGAGGGCAGGCGAATCAGAGTCAGTACCACGCCACACATCACCACAATAATCAGCAGTAGCTGCGCTTGCAGACGCCGGGTGCCCAGCCGCCGGATCAGCCACTCGGACAGATCGGCCAAGTACTGCAGCGTGTTGTCGAACAGCTGCGCACCATTGATGCGGTGAAAGAGGGGTACCTTGCCGCGGTTGGCGAGATCGCCGTAGCGGCGCAGCACAGCGTAGAGAAGGATGCCGCCGCTCAGTGCGATCAGACTCATCATGAAGGGCAGATTAAAACCGTGCCAGATGGTGAGGCTGTAGTCGGGCGTTTGCGCACCGAGCACCGAAGTAACGGCCTGGTGCAAAAGCGGCCCGATGCTGAGACTGGGCGCAATCCCCACCAGTAAACACAAAAATACCAGGCACTCCACCGGAAAGCGCATCCAGTGGGGCGGCTCATGGGGCTGTTTAGGCAGGTCGGTCGGCAGCTTGCCGACGAACACGCCGATAAATCGCAGCGAATAGACTACCGCAAAGATGCCCATGACCAGCGCGGCGATGGAGAGCCACCAGTTGCCCCGGCCGCCGAACAAAACAGTTTCGGCAAAAAACATTTCCTTCGACAAAAAGCCGTTGAGCAGCGGTACACCAGCCATGGAAGCACTGGCTACGATGGCCAGAGTGGCGGTAAAGGGCAGCGCGCTGTAGAGGCCGCGCAACAGCTTCAGGTCGCGCGTGCCAGCCTCATGGTCGATGATGCCCGCCGCCATAAACAGCGACGCCTTGAAAATGGCGTGGTTGAGGGTATGGAAGATGGCCGCCACCATACCAAGCGGCGTACCCAGCCCCAGCAATACGGTGATCAAGCCCAGGTGGCTGATGGTGGAATACGCCAGCAAGCCTTTGATATCGTCCTGAAAAATAGCGAAAAACGAGCCGATCAGCAGGGTAATACAACCGGCGCCAGCAATGATCCACATCCACTCGGGGGTGCCGGACAGCACCGGCCACAGCCGCATCAGCAGAAAAACACCGGCCTTGACCATGGTGGCGGAGTGTAGATAGGCCGATACTGGGGTCGGTGCCGCCATGGCATGGGGCAGCCAGAAGTGAAAGGGAAACTGGGCACTTTTGGTCAGCGCGCCGAGCGCGACCAGTACCAAAATGGCCAGATAGTGGTCGTGGGCGCGAACCGCATCGGCGGACGCCAATACCGCGTCGAGGTCGTAGCTGCCGGCAATATTGCCCAGCAACAGCACCCCCACCAGCAGGCACAGGCCGCCAGCGGCGGTGACGGTAAAGGCCATGCGGGCACCGCGGCGGGCATCGATGCGGTGATGCCAGTAGCCGATCAGCAAAAAGGAGGTGAGGCTGGTCAGCTCCCAGAACACCACCAGCTGGATCAGGTTGCCAGACAGCACCACTCCCAGCATGGAGCCCATAAAGGCCAGCAGGAAAGAAAAGAATTTGGGCACCGGATCTTCCGGCGACATGTAATAGCGGGCATACAGCACCACCAGCAGCCCGATACCCTGCACCAGAGCGGTAAACAGCCACGCCAGCCCATCCATGCGCAAGGTAAAGTCCAGCCCATAGGCAGGCAGCCACTGCCACTGATAGCGCACCACCTCATCGGCACCGACCTGCAGGTACAACCAACCGGTCATCAGCAGGCCTACCAAGGCGATACCGCCAGCCAGCCAAGCTTCCCGCCGGTGAGCACTGGCGGGCAAACAGGCGGCAATCACGCTGCCGAGGAACGGGAGAAAAAGGAGGCTAGCTAACATAAGCTGGGAAAAAATAAGATAGTTCTCGTGGGGTTATAAGCCCCCTATACTAAACGACTGGACCGCTATCCGCCAAATATCTGGGGCTTTAAAAAGCGGATTTTTGAGGGTTGAAAATCTTGACTTTTTTCGAGGTTTTTGGTGGGTTTCCTTGGCGTGCTAGATGTTACGCCTACTTTTCTGTCATCTCGGCCACTGTCTGCTATCCGGCAAACGTCTGTCATCTCGACCAGAATCTGTCATTTAGACCAGAGTCTGTCATTTCGATCGGAGTCTGTCATTTAGACCGGAGTCTGTCATTTCGACCAACGGGAGAAATCTTATACCTCGGTGGTGCAGATCCCTCCCGTTGGTCGGGATGACAGAGTTGGGGTGGTCGGGATGACAAAATAGGGTGGTGATGGTCAGGATGACAAAGTGGGGAGGGCGGGTTTCGACGTTCTCTGTCATTTCGACCAGCGGGAGAAATCTGATACCTCGGTGGCTCAGATCCCTCTCGTTGGTCGGGATGACAGGGTTGGGGTGGTCGGGATGGCAAAGTAGGGTAGTGATGGTCGGGATGACAAGGGCTTTTCGTAGGGCAGTGCTATCCCAGCGGGAAGAATTGCCCCAGGCTGTAGACGCCTTGCGCTTGTTGCTGGTCGTCGGGCCCTGGCTGAACAAGGTCTGCCAGCTGATAAAACACCGGGCGGGATAGCAGGCCCGCCATGCCGCCGCGAATCACCAGCAAGGGCTGGGGTTCGCCGGTGTCGCTGTCGCTGACTGACAGCGGGTGATCGGGGCCAGCTACAACCTGGTCACCGGTCGCAGTGGTAAATACCAGCGCTTGGTGGCCTTCCCGCTCCAGTACTTCCAGGCCAGTGACAAAGAAGGGCGCGACATCCACGGCGATGCGCCACTTTTCCACCGGCGTGACCAGAAAGTGCTCATCGCCCTCCCGCTTGAGAATCCGCGAAAACAGCTTCACCAGGGCTTCGCGCTCAATAAGGTCGCCCTCGTGGTGCCAATGGCCTTCGCGATCGATGCGAATATCGATATCCCCGGAGAGAGGCGGGTTCCAGCGCTCGACTGGGGGCAGGCTTTCCCCTGCGGCCAGCTCGGTTATATCCCGGAATAGCGCTTCGGGCGCTTTGATTTTTGCTGGCATGGCGAAAGCACTTCCTTGGAGAGACATGTCATTACAGGTTAGCGGAAGGATGGCTTGTGTGCCATAAATCGCTGCGCTGTGGCAAGTAAAAAGGGAACCAGAATAGCCCGCGTCTTTCGTAACCCCTCTTCCACAACCCGTGCTTTGCAAAGCGGGCCTTCTGTAATAACCGTCCTGCAACAGCCTTCCTGCAACAGCAAGGTACGCTACAAAGAGCCGACACCCGGATTTACAGATCGGTTTGGGGTGCTATAATCCGCACCCTCTGGCAAAAGCCCAGCGGAGAGTAGCTCAGCTTGGTAGAGCACTGCCTTCGGGAGGCAGGGGTCGCAGGTTCGAATCCTGTTTCTCCGACCAAATCCCAAAATTAGCCGCTTACGGATCGAAGCCGGGCGGCTTTTTTTATGTCCGCCTCGCTCTGGTTCACCCTTGTGCGGCCAGGTTGATGCGTATGGCCAGTAAGACCACCAGCTAATTCCTGCCCAAATAAAAAAACAGCCACTTGCAATTAAGTCAAAGTGGCTGTTTTTTGAGCCCATTGCCTCTCGCGGTGAGAGACAACGGGCAGGGTGCGGGTGTTACATGTTGGGAGTTACATATTGGGGTAGTTAGGCCCGCCAGCACCTTCCGGGGTAACCCACACGATATTCTGGCTGGGGTCCTTGATATCGCAGGTTTTGCAGTGCACGCAGTTCTGCGAGTTGATCTGGAAGCGCTTGCTGCCGTCGTTGTTTTCCACCACCTCGTACACGCCCGCCGGGCAGTAGCGCTGCGCAGGCTCATCAAACATGGGCAGGTTGTGGTTGATCGGAATATCCGGATCCTTCAGCAACAGGTGGCAGGGCTGGTTCTCCTCGTGGTTGGTATTGGAGAGGAACACCGAGCTCAGCTTGTCAAAGGTCAGCTTGCCGTCCGGCTTGGGGTAGTCGATCTTCTTGCAGTCCTTGGCAGGGCGCAGCTGCTCGTGATCCGGCTTGGGATCGGACAGGGTCCAGGGCAGCTTGCCGTTGAACAGGTTGATATCGATAAAGGCGTAGGCGGAGCCGAGAATATTGCCCCACTTGTGCTGCGCCGGGCCAAAGTTGCGCTGCTGGTGCAATTCCTCATGCAGCCAGGAAGCCTCAAACGCCGTCTTGTGATCCAGCTCCTCGCCGGTTTTGCCTGCAGCGATGGCCTCGGCAACCAGCTCGGCGGCAATCATGCCGGACTTCATCGCGGTGTGGCTGCCCTTGATCTTGGCAAAGTTCAGGGTGCCGGCGTCGTCGCCGATCAGCAGACCGCCGGGGAAGGCCATTTTCGGCAGCGCCTGAAGGCCGCCTTTGACCAGGGCGCGGGCACCGTATGAGATGCGCTCACCCCCTTCGAGGTACTGGCGAATCACCGGGTGAGTCTTGAAGCGCTGGAACTCATCGAAAGGGCTCAAGTGCGGGTTGCTGTAGGACAGGTCAGTGATCAGGCCCACGGCAATCTGGTTGTCTTCCAGATGGTAGAGGAAACCGCCGCCAAAGGAGCCGCTTTCATCCAGCGGCCAGCCAGCGCTGTGCACCACCAGACCTTGCTTATATTTTTCGTCAGGAATCTTCCACAACTCCTTGATCCCAATGCCATAGTGCTGGGATTCTTTGCCCGCAGCCAGGTCGAATTTTTCGATCAGTCGCTTGCCCAGATGGCCGCGACAGCCCTCGGAAAACAATGTGTACTTGGCGTGGAGCTCCATGCCAGGCATGTAGTTGGCAGTGTGTTCGCCGTCGTGGCCAATACCCATATCGCCGGTGACAATGCCTTTTACCGAGCCGTCGTCGTGGTAGATTACATCGGCGGCAGTAAAGCCGGGGAAGATTTCCACCCCGAGGGCCTCGGCTTGTTCACCCAGCCAGCGGCACAGGTTGCCGAGACTGATGATGTAGTTGCCTTCGTTGTGCATGGTTTTGGGCACGAAAAATCCAGGCACCTTGAGGCTGGACTCAGGGCCGCGCAGAACATAGATATCGTCGCCGGTAACAGGCGTCAGCAGGGGCGCGCCCTGGTCTTTCCAGTCGGGGAACAGCTCATTGAGGGCGCGGGGTTCAAAAACGGCACCGGACAGGATGTGAGCACCTACCTCAGAGCCCTTTTCCACAACGCACACCGCCAGGTCGGGGTTGAGTTGGCGGAGTCGGCAAGCCGCGGCCAGACCGGCAGGGCCAGCGCCGATGATGACAACATCGTACTCCATTGATTCACGTTCCACAGAAACCTCCAACCTGGGCAGTTATTAGCAAGGCCGTGGATTTTATACGGATTAGCTACGTGATTCTACCAAGAAGAGGATAAGGCCCCCGGTCTGCGTCACTGCGAGGCTATACTTTGCGGCCTTTCATGGCGCTACGGCCTTTCTATGTCGCCACGGCCTTTCTATGTCGCCACGGCCTTTCTATGTCGCTACGACCTTTCTATGTCATCTCGACCAACGGGAGAGATCTTCTACCTCGGTGGTACAGATCCCTCCGCTCCGGTCGGGATGACAAACCCTCCCAGCTCTGTCATCTCGACCAACGGGAGAGATCTTAGACCTCGGTGGTGAAGATCCCTCCGCTCCGGTCGGGATGACAAACCCTCCCAGCTCTGTCATCTCGACCAGCGGGAGAGATCTTAGACCTCTGTGGTACAGATCCCTCCGCTCCGGTCGGGATGACAAAGTAGAGTGGTCGGGATGACAAAATAGGTTGGTCGGGATGAAAAAGTAGATTGGTCGCGATGACAGGGCAGGATAGCCAGTCAGGTTAATTGCGCCTTTCCCGCATCATCTCTCTTTGAATTTCCCGCTCCAGGCGGTAGCGCTCTTTCTCCTCGGGGGGCATTCTTTCCCAGCGTTCGCGCATTTCCCGGCGGCGGTCGGGGGGCATCCGCTCAAACTCTTCGCGGGCGGCGCGCAGACGGCGCTGTTCGCTGGGGGGCAGAGAGTCGTAGTGAGCTTTGCGACGTCGCAGATCCTCCCGCTCCCGATCGCTCATCTGCTCCCAGCGCTTGTGGGAGGGTGCGTCAGATGACGACGGTCCGCGATCGACCCGGTAGGCCTCGCGGTCCCAGCGCGGGACTTCGCGATTGGGGTTGGCCAGTGCCACCAGCGGCAACAGGCCAATGATCAGCATACAGGCAAGCCGGGATAGGCTCATATCAGCTATTCCTGGCAGAATCGCTTTCTGCCAGCCAGTTGTAAAAATCCAGATCCTGGTAAAAAGTGGCGTTGTCGAGCATGTCCTGGCCCGGCTCGTTGGGCGTGAGCACCAGTACCAGGGCGACCACAGATGCCGTGACCATACCCAGCGCTGGCACCATCAGCCGCGACAGCAATGGGCGGCGGCTATGAGTTAGGGCCGAGGCTCTGGCCTGACGCAAGCGGCGCACGGTGGTGTCGTCCAGCTGTGATTCGGCAGCTCGCAATTGCTGACGCAGATTGGTTTCAAGCTTATCCATGATAGTGCTCCTTCAATGCCTCCTGAAGCGCTTGCAATGCACGGAAATAGTGAGTTTTGACGCTACCCTCCGAACACCCCATAGCAGTGGCGGTATCCGCCGTCGACAAGCCCTCCCA
>Ga0265293_10011788_pt1 | contig 11780 bp, 9 predicted proteins | sample Munlanlewell138R_FD_192505 | JGI IMG/M metagenome (GOLD analysis project Ga0265293, IMG submission 192505) | Leachate microbial communities from a municipal landfill in Southern Ontario, Canada - Leachate well 138R | ecosystem: Engineered > Solid waste > Landfill > Unclassified | place: Canada... | reverse complement strand
CAAATAGTGTATTCTTCTTCACGACCAACTCCCTTCGTATGTAGCTCTGTGCTACGTTTTTCAACATTCGCAGTATAACCTACGATTTTGCGATCGGAGTTGGTCGCTCCATACTGACTACACCGGGGGGTTGCACGGCATTTGGATGCATGAAAACCCCGCAAGGGGCACCCCGGCAACGCGGGATATTGCACGGCATTTGGATGCATGAAAATCCCGCAAGGGGCGCGTTAGACGCACGGGAGAAAACAGGTGCGCACGACGTTGCGCAGGTTAACCTCTTGAAATCATTACACATTATTTTAGGTTTTTGAAATTCGGCCAAAAATTGTCCCGTCGCGAGACAGATATTGTCCCGTTTTGGACGGCAAAAAACGGGGCGAAACGGGGCGTTCAGAGTGATTTGGGGCGGGGGATTTTTGGGCCGGGTACCCGCAAGGGGCACCTCTACAATTAAATCAATTCATACACGTGAACCGGAAATGCGCGGGAACGCGAACCGCCCGTACACATCATCAACATCATCTACATTGCCAACATCTGGGATTGCCAACATCCGGGCGCTGGGTGACCGCAGAGCAAAAAAATGCATGACTCGCTGGGGCCGATGATAGCAGCTTCGCAGCGTTTCTCGCGGCGCTGCATTTCGGCGGGGCCCTTGGGCATCGGTGGCAAGCCTGTTATCGTGGCCGGAAGCAATGGCTGCGGCTTCGCACAAATGCAGCCAGAAAAGGACACGCACAGTGAAACTGATAACGGTTGCCAATCGCCTGCCGGTCACCTTTCGAGACAACGCCATTATCCGCAGCGATGGGGGGCTGGTGTCTGCGCTCGAAGGCGTGCGCCGCGACAATGAACTGATATGGGTGGGTTGGCCCGGCGGAGACGTACCCCAGGAGGGCCGCGACGCCATGATCAAAACCCTGCGCGAGGACTTGGGGTGCGAGCCGGTGTTCCTCAGCGCCGAAGAGCGAGAGGGCTACTACGACGGCTTTTCCAATGCCAGCCTGTGGCCCATCCTCCACTACATGCCCGATTACATGGAGTACAAAGACGAGTGGTTCGACGCCTACTGGCAGGTGAACCGCAAGTTCGCCGACACCGTGCTCCGCGTAGCCCAGGACGGCGACATCGTGTGGGTGCAGGATTACCACCTGTTTCTGTTGCCCGAGATGCTCGCCGAAGCCAACCCCACGCTGCGCATCGGTTTCTTCCTGCACACGCCCTTTCCCTCTTACGAGCTCTTTCGCTGTCAGCCGCGCCGCCAGGAGTTGCTCCGGGGCGTGCTGGGCGCGCAACTCGTCGGCTTTCACACCTTTGGCTATCTGCGCCATTTTCGCAGCTCGCTGCAGCGCATCCTCAACGTCGACTCCAACTTGAACCAGGTGTTCTGGGGCGACCACCGCGCACGGCTGGGCGTCTTTCCCATCGGCATCGACAGCCACGGATTCGGGAAGCTCGTCAAGAGCGATGAGGTGGCGCGTTTTCGCACCGAAATCGACGCACAGTACGCCGACCGCCGCATGGTGCTCTCGGTGGAGCGCCTCGATTACAGCAAGGGCATTCCCAAGAAGCTCCAGGCCATCGAGCGATTTTTGGAGCTGTATCCCGAGCTGGTGGACAGCATCAATTTTGTGCTCATCGCCGTGCCGAGCCGCGAAGAGGTAGACACCTACCGCGACCTGAAAGAGAGCGTCGCCCAGTCCGTGGGGCACATCAACGGCCGCTTCGCCACGGTGCGGAACATCCCGGTGAACTTCATCAACCGCTCGGTGCCCTTCGCCGAACTGGTGGCGCTGTACTCGCGCGCCGACATGGCCCTGGTCACGCCCCTGGTGGACGGGATGAACCTCGTGGCCAAGGAGTACCTGGCCTGCCGGGAGAACGGCGACGGGGTGCTGCTGCTCAGCGAGTTTGCCGGTGCCGCCCAGGAGCTCTTCAGCGCGGTCTTGGTCAATCCCTACGACATCGACGGGGTGAGCCGCGCCATCGCCGACGGTCTGCAGATGCACATCGACGAGCAACGGGAGCGCGTCCTGCCCATGCGTCAGCGCATCCTCGAGTACAACGCCGACCGCTGGACCGAAGACTTTTTGGCCCACCTCGATGCCTCCAGCGACGACCAGCAAGCCACCGCCGGTTACCAGAGCGCGCGACGCGACGTGTTGGCCGCCTTGCAATCGCCCGGTACGCCCCTCCACCTCTTCCTGGATTACGACGGCACGCTGCGTGAGTTTGAGCGCAACCCGCTCGACGCCGTGCCCACTGCGGAGATGCGCGATTTGTTTCGGCAACTCGACGCCTGCGCGGACTGCCACGTCTTCATCGTCAGCGGGCGCAGCCAGTCTTTTCTCGACGCGCACTTTGGCGATTACCGGTTTGGCTTGGTGGCGGAGCACGGCTATTGGGTGCGCCTCCCCGACGCGGATTGGACCCTGCTGAAGAACGACGCCGATTTGTCATGGAAGGCGCAGATCATGCCCATCTTTCAGTTTCATGCGCTGTCGACGCCGGGCAGCTCCGTGGAGGAGAAGCGCTCCGCCCTGGTGTGGCACTACCGCAAGGCCGACCCCGAGTTCGGCGCCTGGAAGGCCAACCACCTCATCGGCGAGCTCACCGAGTCCATCAGCAACCTGCCGGTGGAGATCCACCACGGCAAGTGCATCGTCGAGGTCAACTCGCAGCACATCTCCAAGGGCATCGCCGTTGAGCGGGCGATGAAACAGGTGCCCCCGGGCGGCGTCGCCGTTTGCATCGGTGACGACCAGACCGATGAGTCCATGCTGCAGTTGCGCTTCGATAATTTCTTTCCCATCAAGGTGGGGGAGGGCGCCACGGCGGCCACGTACCGCATCCCGTCTCCCAAGAAGGTGCGCGCGTTTCTCAGCGATTTGATCGCCGCTGCCAAGGCGCCGTAAGGGGTGGCGAGTGCGCGACAATCGTCGCACGGCACGGTGAGGTAAGGACATTACATGGACAGAAGCAATTACAACTGGGGCGTGGTGGGCAATTGTCGCAGCGCGGCCGTCATCGACAACCGCGGCGATGTCATCTGGCTTTGTTTGCCCGACTTCGACAGCGCGTCGCTGTTTGCGGCCATGCTCGACGTTGAAAAGGGCGGTCGCTTTGGCTTTCGCCTAACCGGCGCGTGGGACATCCAGCAGCACTACCGGCCGCGGACCAACATCTTGGTGACCCGCTTCGAAAACAAGGAGCGCACACCCGGGGCGCCTCGCGACATCTTTGAGGTGCACGACTTCATGCCGCGCTACCGGCACGCGGGCAAGGGCAACGAGTACTTCACCCCGCCCGAGCTGATCCGCTACGTGCGCCACATCAGCGGCCGCCCCACGTTCTCCGTGCATTTTGCTCCGGCGTTGGATTACGCGCGCAGCGAGACGGCTTTCGAAAAACACAAGTCCTACATCAAGGCCATCTCGACGAGCGGGAGCTACGAGTCGGCGTATCTGTACAGCTCGTTCGATTTCGACGACATCCTCGAGGGGCGCCCCATTGCCCTGGAGACCGACGGTTTTTTGGAGCTCTCCTATCACCAGAAGCTTCACCCACAACGCATCGAGCGCATTTATTTAAAGATGCAGAAGACCGAGGTGTATTGGCTCGACTGGGTGGACCGCAACGGCGAAACCGCGCACTACAACGATGCGGTGATCCGCTCGGCCCTGGTGCTGAAGCTGATGGTGTATCAACCCACGGGCGCTGTGTTGGCGGCCGTCACCACGTCGCTCCCCGAGACCATCGGCGAGCCGCGCAACTGGGACTATCGCTTCTGTTGGATCCGCGACGCTTCAATGACCATTGCGGTGTTCACCGATCTGAATCACGCCCAGACCATGCGCCGCTACATCTCTTACATCCTGGGATTGCTTTCGACCAAGGAGAGCAAAATTCAAATCATGTACGGCATCCGCTCCGAGAAAGAACTCGAAGAAAAAGTGCTCGAACATTTGGCGGGCTACCTGGATTCGCGTCCGGTGCGGGTGGGCAACGCCGCGTACACGCAGCCGCAAAACGATGTGTACGGCGTGCTGCTGGACGTGCTGTTCAAGAGCCTGAAATACCTGGATCTGAAGCTCGACGAAAACGAGGAGCTCTGGACCATCGTGCGCATGCTGGTGCGTACGGTGCTCGAGCGGTGGCGCGAGCCCGACAGCGGCATCTGGGAGTTCCGCGGGACCCGCCAGCACTTTGTGTACTCCAAGGTCATGTGCTGGGTGGCGGTGGATCGCGGCGTGCGCATCGCCGAGCGGTTGGGCATGTCGCACTATGTCAACGCGTGGCGCGTGCAGCGCGACATCATCCACGACGACGTGTTGCAACACGGATGGAATGCCCAGATCGGCGCCTTCTCTCAGTACTACGGCGCGCCGCACTTGGACGCCGCCAATTTGCTCATGGAGTACTACGGCTTCATCGACGCGCAGGACCCGCGCTTTGTTTCGACGGTGATGCGCAGCCGCGAGCAACTGTGTCACAAGGGATTGATGTACCGCTACAAGACCGCCGATGACTTTGGCTACCCCTCCTCGGCGTTTACCGTGTGTACCTTTTGGCTCATCTACGCCCTGCACCGCATCGGCATGCCCGACGACGCCCTGGCGCTCTTCGAAAAAGTGCTCTCCTACCGCAATGGGTTGGGGCTGCTCTCCGAAGACATCTGCTTTGATACCGGGCGCCAGCTCGGCAACTTTCCGCAGGCCTATTCGCACCTGGCGCTCATCACCTGCGCGCGCCTGTTCTCCCAGGACCAGGACGGGGACATACCGCCGTTGTTGTAGAGGGGGGGCGGGCTTCAGTAGGCCCCGTCGAACTCAATATCCGGATCGGTGGGGGCGTTGTTGCGGCGGTTGTTGCGGTTGCGGTCGGCCTTGGCGTCGCGTCCACGTCGGCTCGCGCGGCCCTCACCTTCACCGTCGATGTCGTCCAGATCGTCGGCGTCGATGTTCTCTTCCGACTGGCGCGGGCGGGTGCTCTGCGACGGCCGGGCTTCGCTTCCCTTTGCCGTTGTGGGGGCGATGCGTTCGGCTTCAGGGGGCGGTCCGAAGTCGTTCTTTAGCTTCTTCTCCAGCTTGTTGATCAACACGCTCTCCACATAGGAGGGCTGGTGGTTCAGCTTCACCTGCACGCGCACGTAGCGGCGGCCTTCGGTTTCGACGGACAGCACCTCAATGGCGCCGGTCATGAGCCGGTCCGACTCCTTGTATTCGAAGAGCAAGTAGCCGCTCTCCATGTCGCGTTCGATGAGCTGGTAACCGAGATCTACGCGGATGAGGCGCACGGCGCAGCGCCAAATGAGCGATTCGCCGTAGGTGAGGTTGCGGCTGACAGCGGCATGGGACGGGGTGGCAAACGCCCCCGCGGCCAACAACAAAGCGAGCGACACAATGCGCAGAATTTTCATCGCGACACCTCCATGTGGTCAAATGTATTTGATTGTGCCACTCGAAGGCAATTTTTCGGCGCAATCTGCCCGTTTGGCGCGGCGGACAGGGCGGCGTTTCGGCGGCCAGCAGGGCCAGGTTTCTTTGGTATTTGCCCGCGCCTTCGCCTATAATGCGTGCGATGCATCCGATTGGCACCATTTCCCTCACGACGTCCGATGCGCAGGTTCTCGACGCGGTTCAAGCAGCCTGCGAGCAGCACAATATTTTGCTGCGTCACAGCGAGTCCCCGGCCCAAACCCTCGCCCACCTCGCGCAATCTCCGCTGGTGCTCTTCCTCGTGGATCTGCGCCGTCCCACCGGTGCCATGCTGCAGCTCTGCGCCGACATCAAAATGCACGCCCCCCACCCAACAGGGATCATCGCCCTCACCGAGATCGAAACCCTGCTGCCCACATCGCCCCAAGAGTCCCGCATCGACGACGTGCTGCTGTGGCCCTTTGTCCCGCTCTCGTTCTCGGTGCGCTTGCAGGCGCAGATGCAGCGCCTCGACACCGCCGCGCGCCTCGCCTACAAAATTCAAGACTCCTGGACCCTCATTGAGATCACCAGCAAGTTGGTGGGCAAAAGCGATCTGCTCGGCAGCCTCTTCGACATGGTGTCCATCCTGTCCAAGGTGCTCGAAGCCGATCGCGTGTCGGTGGTGTTGGTGCGCCCCGAGGGCGACTTCGGATTGGTCATCGCCTCCAGCGACGATCGCGACGTGCAAAATCTCGCCATCGATCTCTCGGGCTACCCCGAAATTCGCCGCGTGCTGAACAACAAGGAGCCCCTCATCATCTCCGATGTCGACAGCTCAGCGCTCTTCGAAGGGGTCCGCACCCGCGTGCGCTCCGCCCACGTGTCGTCGTTGGCCTTGTTCCCCATCATCGAAGACGACGAGGTGCTCGGCGTGATCTTTTTGCGCTTCTTGACCCGCCGCACCTCCCTCGAACAGCGCGCCTTGGTCTTTTGCCAGACCGTGGCCAACGCGACGGCCATCGCCTTGCGCAACCACGAGATTCTCGTCTCCCTGCGTGAAAAAGACGCGCACATCCAGCAGGTGCGATCCGAGGCCGAACAGCGCCTGTCCCAGCTCAAGCCCTACGAAGATTTCTTCCAGCACTCCCTGGACGGCATGGTGGTGTTGAGCGACACCGGCGTTATCTTGTTCAGCAACCCCGTGGGGGCCGCCATGTTGCGCAGCACCCCCGGCGAAATCAAGGGAGCGCCGTTCTCGGGGTTCTTGGCCTTGCCCCAGCGCGATCGCCTCGAAGCATTGATCTTCGAAAATGAGCGCGGGCAAAAGGTCTCCATCGACCTGGACATCACCGCCACCGACGGCCTGGACCGCACCATCTCCACTTCGTGTGCGCCCATCGGCGCTGGCGGCATGATCCTGCTCACCCTGCGCGATGTCACCGACGAACGCCGCACGGCGCGCCGCCTCATCGACGCCCAGGAGCGCCTCATCGAAACCGAGAAGCAGAGCGCTGTCATGGAGATCGCCGGGGCCGCCGCCCACGAGATGAACCAACCGCTCACGGTCATCCTGGCCAGCGTGGCCATGTTTCGCCGCATCTTGCACGAGCCGCCCCCCGAGGCCACACGCCTCTTGTCCACCCTCGAACAGGAGACCGATCGCATGGCCGGCATTATCCGCCAGCTCTCCAAGTTGACCGACTACGCCACCAAAGACTATGTGGGTGACACGCGCATCATCGATCTCGACAAAGCCGCCACCGATGTCCCCAACCCCTCTCGCGCCCCGGAGAAACCCTATTGAACGACCAGCGCATATTTGTGGACGCCGCCTTTTTGGACGGCTTGATCACTGTCTCCAAGCACCTGCACGTCACGATGTCCGAGGACGCCATCATCGATTTGTTCTCCGGGGTCTTCGAAAAAATTATGCCCGGTCGCCTGGTGTGCATTCGCACTGTGCGCGGCTCCAGCGCCCTCAACCTGGTGTACGCCAACGGCAAGCTGTGCGCCGACCGACGCGATGTATTTGGGGTCACGGCGGGGGCCACCGAGGGGCTTAAGCTGCTCCCCGAGGAGGAGGCCCACATCTTTGCGTCGCCCTTGATCCAGCAAACCGCCGCGTATGCGCCCCTATTTGAAAACGCGCACACGGGCTTTTCCCTGCTGCTCTGCGATCGCATCCAGCTCTACGGCGCCCTCACCATTGAGTACCCCACTGTCCAAGACGCCTTCTCCCTGGAGGCCGACCGGCAGATGGTGCTCCCCTTTGTGCACCACCTGGTGGCGGCATTGCGCAACGCGCAGCTAATGACCGAGACCCTGCGCCTCAAAGAGTACTGGGCCAAGCTCTTCGACAACGCCAACGCGCCGGTGGTGGTGGTGGACCGCGAGCAGCGCATCACCATGATGAACCGCGCCTTCGCCGACATGGTGGGCCTCGATCGCGACGCCTTCACCGGCGAAGACTTCCTGTCCCTCATTCCCAGCGACAACCGGGCGCGGCTCTTGCCCTTCATCATCAACGCCATCCGCGGCGAGCCCTCGGCCAACATCGAGATGTGCTTTCCGGTGCACAACAGCGAGGACGTCGCTTACATCGCCTTCAACGCGGCGCCCCTGCGCGACGAAAACAACGCGGTGACCGGGGTCATTCTGGTGGGACAAGATCTGACCATGGTGCGCGAGCTGCAGCGCCAGGTCATCCACACCGAAAAGCTCGCTACCTTGGGACAAGTGGCCGCGGGCGTGGCCCACGAGCTGAACAACCCGCTGACCTCCATCATGGTGTACTCGAGCTATCTGTCGAGCAAGCTCGCCGGCACCTTGGAGGCCGAGGACCTCAAAAAGCTGACGCGCATTCACGGCGGGGCAAAGCGCATTCAGAAGTTTACCCGCGACCTGGTGACCTACGCGCGCCCTTCGGATGAGCCTCCCGAATTGGTCGACATCGTGAAAACCCTGGAGCACGCGATTTCATTTTGCGAACACACTTTGCACAGCGCCCACGCCCACATGGTGCTGTCGCTGGCCGACGACATTCGCCCGGTGTACGGCGTGCCGAGCCAGTTCGAGCAAGTGTTTGTCAACCTCATCGCCAACGCCTGTCACGCCTTGCCATCTACGGGGGGCGACATTCACATCACCGCAGCGCAAGAGGACGTCCAACGCGCATCCATCACCATCGCCGATTCCGGTGGCGGCATTTCGCCCACTCACCTGCAACGCGTGTTCGAGCCTTTTTACACCACCAAGGAGATCGGCAAGGGCACGGGGTTGGGCCTGCCCATCGTTCGCAACATCTTGAAAAACCACAACGCCACCATCGCGGTGACGAGTGAACCCCAGCGCGGCACGTCCTTTGTGATTGTGTTGCCCACCACGTGACCCGTTGCAAAATATTGAGGCAGGCGACGCGATGAAAATTTTGGGCATTGAGAGTTCTTGTGATGAAACCGCCGCCGCCGTGGTGAGCGAAGCCGGGGTGCACGCCGATGTGGTGTCGACGCAGATCGCCACGCACCAGCCCTATGGCGGTGTGGTGCCCGAGCTGGCGAGCCGCGATCACATGCGCCAAATCTCGCGGGTGGTGTCCGAGACCATGGCCCAGGCCCAGTGCGACTGGTCGGATATTGACGCGGTGGTGGCCACCCAAGGGCCGGGGCTCATCGGCGCGTTGGTGGTGGGGCTCCAGGCGGCCAAGACCATCGCCATGGCGCGCGGCATTCCCTTTGTGGGCGTCAACCACCTGCGGGGTCACATGTTGGCGGCGCGCATTCCCGGCGAAGCCAACGCCATTCCGGCGTATCCCTACATCGCGTTGTTGGCATCGGGCGGCCACACGGGCATCTACCAGGTCGATGCCCACGACCGCATCACTTGCCTGGGGCAAACCCGGGATGACGCGGCCGGCGAGGCCTTCGACAAGGTGGCCAAGGTGCTGGGGCTGGGCTATCCCGGCGGGCCCATCATCGATCGCCTGGCCCAGACACCGGGCGACGAAGTGACTTTTCCCCAATCCCTGCGCCAGCGCCGCTCTTACGAATTCAGCTTTTCGGGCATCAAGACCGCCGTGGCCCAATACGTGGCCAACGCGATGAAGGCGCACGGCAACTCTCCCCTTCCCGACGAGGAGCTGCTGGCCGTTGTGCGGGGATTTCAACGCGCTGTGGTCGAGACCCTTGTGCGAAAGACAGTGCTGGCGGCGCGCGAAAAGCAAATTCCCCGCGTGGTGCTGGCCGGAGGTGTGGCGGCCAACAGCGCCCTGCGCGCCCATTCCCAGGAGGCGTGCGATGATCGCGACCTGCAGTTGTTCATGCCTCCGCGTCACCGCTGCACCGACAACGCCGCCATGATCGCCTGGGCGGGGTTGCTCTCCTTTCGCGACGGCATGCGCACTCCCTTGAGCGCTTCTCCGCGCGCGAGCTGGCCTCTGTAGACATGCGCGTTTTGGGATTGGATCCGGGCACGCATCGCGTGGGGGTGGCCATCTCCGACGCGCTGGGGCTGACCGCGCAACCCTTGGCGGTCATTGACATTTCGGGCGGGCAGTCGTCGCGCCTCATCCCCGCCCTCGCGGAGTTGTGCCGGCAATATGAGGTGACGCGCGTGGTGCTGGGCATGCCGCTCACGCTCTCCGGAGAAGACCAAGGCGTGGGGGCGCGGCGGGCGCGGGCCATGGGAGCTGCCATCGAAGAGCGCCTGGGGCTTGAGGTCATTTACGTGGACGAGCGCTTCACCACCGATGGGGCAGAGCGCGTATTGCGCGAGGGAAATGTGCGCCGCAAAGCGCGAACACAGGTGGTCGACAAGGTGGCCGCCGCCCTGATTTTGCAAAGGTATCTCGATGGGCAGCGCGAAGAGGCATAGGGCGAAACAGCAACGCACTTGGCATCGCGGGGGCGCGTTGGGGTTGCTGTTGGTGGCGGTCTTGGTTGGGGCGGCGTGGATGGAGTTGTTTTGGCGCTTTCCCAAGCGGCCCTTGGGGAACGCGGGGGTGGCGGCCGAAGTGGTTGTTGCCAAAGGCGCGGGTCCCGTGGCCATCGCACAGCAATTGTCGGCGCACGGACTCACGGCGGCGCCGCAGCGCCTGGCCTGGTGGTTGCGTCTGAGCGGACAGTATGCGCGCATTCGCGCCGGCACATACGCGCTCTCCGGTGGCATGAGTCCGGCAGAGGTGGTGGCGGTGCTGTCACAGGCAGGCGGCGACCGGGATCGCGGCGTGCGGGTTACCTTGCCCGAGGGCAAAACCCTGGTGGACATGGGCGCCATCTTCGAAGCGGCGGGGCTTGTTTCGGCGGCGGACTTTTTGGCGGCGGCCACCGACTCGGCGCTGATGCAGCAGCTCGATATCCCCTTTGCCAACGCCGAGGGCTACCTGTTCCCCGACACGTATTTTTTCAAGCCCGATGCGACGCCGGTTCACATCGTTACGGTCTTGCACCAGCGCCTGCGCGATCAACTCCTGGCCTACGGATTGCTCCGCTCACGCGGCGAGACGGCCCAACGCATTATTCTGGCTTCCATTGTCGAGGGCGAGGCCCGGGTGCGGGATGAAGCCCCTCTCATCGCCGGTGTGTACCAAAATCGTCTCAACCCCGCGCTCTTTCCCTTGGGGCGTCTGCAGGCCGACCCCACGGTGGCTTACGGTTGCAATGAACTGGTGCGTCCCCGGGCGCCTTCTTGCGCCACTTTCAAGGGCACGCTGGGCAAACTGCAGCTCGCAGACAGCGCCAATCCCTACAACACTTACCGCCACGCCGGACTGCCACCGGGACCTATCTGTGCGCCATCCCTGCCCGCGTTGCAGGCGGCCTTTCACCCGGCGGACACGCCTTACCTCTACTTTGTTGCGGGGGAAGGTGGCCGGCATCGCTTTGCCCAAACCCTGGAAGCGCACAACCGCAACGTGCAGCGCTATCGCGAGGCCCAACGAGCTGCGCGCGTTAACGAGCCCTAACGCGGCAGAATTACCTCTGGGCTTTACTCTGGGCTTTACTCACTCTGAGGGAGTTTTAAATCTCTCTAAGTGAGTTCCAAACGACTCTGAGAGACTTTCTATGTGTTCTATGTGGTCCTCAAAAGAAGCGCTCAAGGGTGAAAACGGGACGAGAAAATGGACCGAGTGCGCGTTCGGCGGGTGATGCAGAAGAAAATTTGGCAAAAAGAAAACGCTAAAAAACGCATTGAAGAGACGAGAGATACACCCCCGCACTGGCACGGCCATGCGGTGCAAAAATTGACCTAAAATCGACGATGCCCGAAGCGACCAGACGCCTTACGCGACACCTTACGCGACCAATCGTTTTAATCGATCAGCGCCTTACGCGGCGCGCCGCTCCTGGGAGTCGGGGACCG
>Ga0265293_10011786_pt1 | contig 11780 bp, 15 predicted proteins | sample Munlanlewell138R_FD_192505 | JGI IMG/M metagenome (GOLD analysis project Ga0265293, IMG submission 192505) | Leachate microbial communities from a municipal landfill in Southern Ontario, Canada - Leachate well 138R | ecosystem: Engineered > Solid waste > Landfill > Unclassified | place: Canada... | reverse complement strand
CAAGCTTTCGGTGCACACCACCAATCAGTATCTCACGCAGTCGGCGCAGAAGCTGAATGCCGTCAGCCGCACGCAGGCAGTGGCAAAAGCCCTCAGGCTCGGCCTCATCGAATAGAGCGGCCTTCCTCTGAATCGAAAGCGAGTGCAGGCCTGATGCGCGCCTGCTCCACCGCCTTGCGCAGCATTTCCGTGTTGATCTGCGGATCCTCCGCCGCTGTCTCGAACGCGACGTAGTTGACCACCACGGAAGCGTGGTTTTCTTCAAGCGTGAGCTGGAAATACACCGTCACCCCGGCCGGCCTGAGCTCCAGATCGAGCACGATGCGCGGACTGCCGCTCCAGTCGACAAAGGCTTCGCCGCCGTGGCCGAGCCTGAGGGTCCCGGGCATGAAGTAGAGTTCGGCAGCCGAATCCACGAGATCGGAGACGCAGCCAAACTGTTCCAGCCGGATAAAGGCGATGTAGTCGGCGACATCCACGAGGCGCAGTTCGCCGACGACCTGCTGGATCGCTCTGGCGACGATGCTTTCGCGGGTTTCTGCGTGCGGCTGCCTGATCATGTCACCTGCCGGGGTCTGGCCTTGTTGGAATAGACGATCCGCACCAGTTCGGCGACGGCCTGATAGAATTGCTGCGGGATCACGCTATCCACTGAAACTTGCTTGTACATGGAGCGGGCGAGCGCAACGTCCTCAAACACGGGAACCCCGTTGGCTTCGGCCAGTTCGCGGATCTTCAGCGCAACCAGATCCTGCCCCTTGGCCAGAACCAGAGGAGCGGAATCCTCCTCGCGCACATATTTCAGCGCAATGGCGTAGTGGGTCGGGTTGGCGACGATCAGCGTGGCGCGTGGCACGGCCGCCATCATGCGCCGCCGCGCCCGGTCGCGCGCCACCGAGCGGATGCGCGACTTCACGATCGGATCGCCTTCGGACTGCTTCAGTTCGTCCTTGACCTCCTGACGCGTCATCCGAAGATCTTGCTTCCAGTGGAAGCGTTGCCAGATGAAATCGGCGGCAGCGATCGCCCCCATCACGAAAACGATGGCGATCAGAATATCGACGGCAAAGCTGCGGATCACCGACGCGAACTCGACCGGATTGGTGAGCATACCGGACAAAATCCGGCTGACGCTGTCGGAGAGCACGATCACAAGAACCAGAATGGCGAAGCCCACCTTGGCGACCGACTTCAGGAATTCCACGAAGCCCTGCACGCCGAACATCCGCTTCCAGCCCTGCACGAGCGAGATGCGCGAGGCCTGCGGGCGGATACGCTCGCCCACGAAGCGCGGCATGTTCTGGCCGACGGAAGCGACGATACCCGCCACGACGAGCAGCACCAGAAGTGCGGCCACCGCACGGCCGATTTCCATCATCACGGAGCGATAGAGCTCGATGACATCCGTTTCCGTGGCCAGCGGCCAGGCATCCGGCTTTTCAAGAAACATGGACAGGAACATGCCCAGTTCCATCGCCGCATCGCGCGCATAGAACACGGTAAAGGCAAGGATGGCGACGAAGGATGCGAAGATCGCCGTTTCCTTCGAATGGGGCAGCTTGCCCTTTTCGATGGTGTCGCGGATCTTCTTTTCGGTCGCTTCCTCGGTTTTGGAATCCTTGTCGACGCCCTCGGCCATGGCTCAGCCGGTCATGTCTCTTCGCCGGGGATCTGTGCTGCCGGAAGCTCGAAAGCCCCTTCGCGCGACAGACGCACCGTGGCCGAGGCGATCGTCTTGCGCGCCTGCATGATGTCGGCCAGCGGGATCCCCTCCGAACCCATTGAAAGCTCGGATTCGATCATGCGCCGGGTGCGTGCGCCGATCGACGAAAGGACCGCCTCGGTCAGCTCTTCCGGCGCGCCGCGCAAAGCCAGCGTCACCACGTCGCTCGACAATCCGTCGAAAACCAGAACCCGCGCCTTCTGGGTGAGCAGATGCATGTCATCGAATGAGAACACCCGTGCCTTCACACCCGCGAGATCGGGCGTGCCTGCCGCTTCCAGATCCTGGATCACCTCGTCGAGCTGGGCCTTGTCCATCTCGTTGAGCACGCTGGCAAGCCGTGCCTGTCCGGTCGACGTGTCCTTGCCGGACATGCCGTCGAGCAGGCGGGCGCGTATCTGGTTCTCCACGATCCGCATCGCCGCCTGCGGGGCGCTGGCCATGGTGACCATGCGTTTCATGATCTCCGAGCGCAGCGACTTTTCCAATGTCAGCAGAACCTGTGCAGCGAGCGGCGACGACAATCGCGACAGCACCAGAGCGCCCGTCTGTGGATGTTCGCCCGCAAGGAAGGCGCCGATGCGCGCAGCGTCCAGCTTCTCCACCTGCGGCCAGACCGGCAGAGGTCCGGCAGGCTTGTTCTCCTGCCTGCCTTCCATGATGGCGCTCACCTCTTCGGGCGACAGCGTCTCGTTGAGCAGCGTGTCCATCTGGTCGCCCGAGTCGAGCAGGCCGGCACCTTCGGTAAATTCCGCCTCGAACTCGGCTACGATCTTTTCGAGGTCGGCCTGCGGGATGGTGCGCAGAAGGCGCGCGGCATCGATCAGCGACTTCAGCTCTTCCTGCTTGAAGAATTTCAGCAGTTTTCCGGCAGCAGGCTTGCCCATGGCAACGAGTATGGCCGCCGCCTTCTGGGGCCGGGTCAGCGTCAGCGACATCGTCATGCGGTCCCTTCCTGCCTGCTATCGGCGCGATGCCTCATGGCCGTCCTCACGAGCCTTTTGTGGTGACGATTTCGGTCAGGCGGATGGCGAAACGCGAGGAATCGTTTTCCAGAACGGTGATCTCACCACGTGCGATGCGGCGGCCATTGACCACCAGATCGATCGGCTCGCCGATGCGCCGGTCAAGGGCCACCGTGGAACCCTTCTGCAGCGTCATCAGCTCGGACACGGACATTTCGGTGCTGCCAAGCACGATCTGCACCTCCACCGGAATGTCCATGATGACACTGCTGGCAGCAGCGGCCGTCGAAGAGGCCGCCTGCGGTTCCTGCTCCTCCTGCTGAAGCACGCCGCGCAGTTCCTCGATGGCGCGGTCGAGCTGCTCGTCCTGACCGGGATTCTGGCCGTGGTTCAGGGCTTCTGCATTGGCCTTCGTCATACTCATAGTCTCCTGCTGCCCGCGCGGATCACTCCTGCACGAGCCCATCCATGAAATCCTGCGCCTCGTCGTGAGGCCGCTTGATGCGCACCGTGTAATTGTTCCCGAGCTTGCCGAACTCGCATACGAACAGGGTGCGGTCGCGGGTGGCGAGGCGGGCCTGCGTCTGCGCCATGTCGCCAAGCTCGATGACATCGCCGACGCGCCATCCCGCAAGCTGGCCGAGCGTCAGGCGCGCCAGAGGCATCGTCGCCTCCAGCGAAATGGTCGAGCGCTTCACCACTTCGGAGAAATGCGCCTGCCAGCGCGAATTGTCTTCCGCATCGACCTCGGCCGGGTTGCGGGACAACAGCACCCGCTGCGGAATGGTGATGGCGACCGTGCCCCGCTCCGCTGGTGTCGACAGTGCGAACACGATGCGCACGGCTGGGCCGTCGCGCAGCACCCGCCGGCTCGCTTCCAGCCCGGTGACGGCGCGCGGAACCGGCAGCTTCAGTTCCAGCGAACGCCGTCCGGTGCCATTGAGAACCGTGGCCAGTTCCTGAAAGACCAGCGTCGCCACATCGATTTCGACCGGGGAAAAATCCCTGTCGATCGTCGCCACCGGCTGCTCGGGATCGCCACCGAACAGGGTGCAGACCAGAACCGAAACGGCCGCCGCATCCATCACCATGGTCATGGCATCGGAAGAAATCGTCGATGCCACCGTCGTCATCGCGTAGCAGGAGCCCGAAACGGCCCGCGCTTCCGCCACCCGCGCCACTTCAACGGATTGCAGATCGACCGTCACCGGCGCCCCGATTTCCTCGGCCAGCCGCTTCATGACGAAGGGAAGCGCCCGCTCGGCCATCGAGCGGCCCGCGCCGATGACCTGCCCGGCGTCGCCGCTGTCGCCGAGCAGCCGTTCCAGGATCAGCGAACGGGTACCGGCCGGGCTTGCCGGACTGCTCATGTTGCCGTCTCGCTCGGAAAGCTGCTCATCAGGCTGCCTTCTTCTCGGCAATGACAGCATTCATGGTGCTCTGTTCCACCGCATCGATGGAGGGGCGGTCGTAGGAAGAAATCGTCTTGCGGCCGAACTCGATCGCCACCTGCGGCAGCGAGCCGTTCATGTAGGCCAGAAGCGTCTGCTTGACGATGATGTAGAGGCGGTTCTGCTTCTCGCGCACGACCTTGATCTTGGAGGCCACGGGGCCGACCACGGCATAGGAGAGGAAGATGCCGAGGAAGGTTCCCACCAGTGCCGCGCCGATCAGCCCGCCCAGAATCTCGGGCGACTGGTCGAGCGCGCCCATCGCCTTCACCACGCCCAGAACGGCAGCGACAATGCCCAGCGCAGGCAACGCATCGCCCACAGCCACCATGGAATGGTAGGCCTTGAGCTTGTCGGCGCGGATCGTCTGGATTTCCTCGTCCATCAGCGCTTCGATTTCGTAGGAGCGCGCATTGCCGATGATGATGATACGGCAGTAGTCGCAGATGAAATTGGTGAGGTCCTTGTTCTTCAGAACAGTCGGAAATGCCTGGAAGATTGCCGATTCTTCCGGATTGTCGATATGAGCCTCGACCTCGCTGCGCGACTTCGAGCGCAGCTCGCGCATCAGGCTGTGCAGCACGCCCAGCGTCTCCAGATATTCGCGCTCGCTCGGTACCGACTGCCGGATGGCTTCCATGATGGCGCGGCCGGTGTCCTTGACCGTCTTCATGGGGTTGGCGACGAGAAATGCGCCGAGCGCCGCACCGCCGATGATGACCAGCTCCCACGGCTGCATGAGCACATGGAGATGACCACCCATGGCCATGAAGCCGCCCAGAACGCAGCCGAGCGTGACCACAAATCCGATCAGAATGCCCACGGTTCGTCCTTCCGCTTCTCACATCAGGCACACTGATTAGCGCGCGTGCCTTGTGTGAGGCTTGAATCCGTGACGCACGGGCTGTCGGACCGGCGAAAAAAGCCGATTCAGCTTCGCGCAAGGAAGTGCGCCTACTCTTCATGCCATGCAGCTTCGGCCGGAGGCATGTCGTGTTGAGCACTTTCGTCAGTTACAAGCTGATTGCGCGGGACATCCCGAAGGCGATCGACCGCATCGAGCGTCAGCCGACGGTCGATCGCGAAACGAAATATTATCTCGAAAACATCGGTAAGGTCAGCTCCATCGACGAGTTCGTGAAGGACGACCGGCTGTTCAAATATGCCATGAAGGCGTTCGGTCTTCAGGACATGAGCTACGCCCGCGCCTTCATGGTCAAGGCGCTGAAGGAAGGCGTCACCGATCCCGACAGCTTCGCCAACAAGCTGACCGACAAGCGCTACGCCGAATTCGTCTCGACCTTCAACTTCGCCAAGCACGGCGATGCAGCGATGATCTACAACAAGGCGCAGCAGGCCACGACCGGCAACTACGCCATTCAGGCCAGCATCGACAGCGTCGATCCGGAGATCGTCCAGGCTGAGACCGACTACTACATGAGCAAGATCGCGGACGTGAAGTCGATCGACGATCTCTTCGCCGATGCAAGGCTCTACGATTATGCCCTGCGCGCCTATGCGCTCGATCCCGAAACCGAGAGCCCGGAAACCATCCGCAAGGTGCTGGAAGGCGGCGCGTCCGATCCGGCGAGCTTTGCCAACACCATGGAAGACAAGCGTTACGCTGCCCTCGCCAGCGCGTTCGACTTTGCGGGACTGGGTGAAAAGGCTACCACATGGGTGCCGACGCAGGAAAATGTCGTCGACAAATATCTGCGCCAGACGCTGGAGGAAGACGCCGGCAACAGCAATGAGGGCGTGCGGCTGGCGCTCTATTTCCAGCGCAAGGCCGGCGACATCACCGACTGGTATCAGGTGCTGGCCGACAAGGCCCTGGCAAGCGTGGTGCGCACGGCTTTCGGCCTGCCGGAATCCTTCGCCAAGGCCGATATCGACCGGCAGGTGAAGCTGTTCGAGTCCAGAATGAACATCGAGGACTTTGCCAACCCGGCCAGGCTGGAGAAGTTCCTCACCCGCTTCACCAGCCTGCACGACGCCGCCAACCCCTCCACCGCGGTCAGTGCCGCCAGCATCCTGTTCGCCCAGCCGGCTGCCATCGGCGTCTCGACCGACCTGCTGATGGCGATGCAACAGCTGAAGTCGAGATAGAACGCCATGCAGGACAGCCTCTATGTCGCCCTTTCCTCGCAGGTTGCACTGGAGCGGCGGCTCAACACCATCGCCGACAACGTCGCCAATGCCTCCACCGTCGGCTTCCGCGCCACCGGCGTGAAGTTCGAGGATGTCGTTTCCGGCACCGGTCCCCGGTCGGTCTCCTTTGCCTCCTCCGGCACCACCTTCATGTCTACGTCCAATGGCAGCAAGGTGGAGACCGGCAATCCGCTGGACTTCGCCATTCAGGGTGACGCCTGGTTCGGCATCGCAACGCCGGCCGGCACGGTGATGACCCGCGACGGACGCTTCACCCTCGCCAATTCCGGTGCGCTGGTCACGGTGGAAGGCCATCCGGTGCTCGATGCCGGCGGCGCGCCCATTCAGCTCGATCCCAATGACGGGCCGCCCGAAGCCGGTGCCGACGGCACCCTCACGCAGGATGGACGCCTGGTGGCAGCGCTTGGCCTGTTCGAGTTCGAGCCGGGTGCCGATTTCCAGCGTGTCGGCAATTCCGGCATCCTCGCCCACACGACACCGCAGCCCATCGTCGACAGGCAGGATGTGGGCGTGGCGCAAGGATTCGTGGAACAGTCGAACGTCAACCCGATGCTGGAAATGATGCGTCTCATTCAGGTGCAGCGCACCTTTGAGAACATGTCGGCCATGATCCGTGAGGCGGGCAGTTCCGTCGACGAGGCGATCAAGGCCCTCGGTCCCAAGTAGCGGCCACCGGACATGACGCAGGACCATGCACTCGTCAGGCTTTCCGAACGTGGCCCCTCGCCCGTCAACAAGCTGGCATTGCTCGAACACATCTGGAAACGCTTTGAAGAGCCGTCGGAACTGATCCGCCATGGCGGGCGCATCAGCGAGGTCTCGTCCACCCATTACAAGGTTGGCGGCCTGAGCGAACTGGCCCGGCTCGGCGATCTGGTGGAACATCGTGGCCGCAAAGGTGGTTCACTGGGCGAGGTCGTCCACATCGCGCGCGGCGATGTGGTGGTGGCCCCCTTCGAGCGCAACGCGGATGCCGGTATCGGCGACGCAGTGTTCCGGCGCGGGCCGCTCGCCATCGTGCCCGACCCGTCGTGGCGCGGACGCGCGATCGACGCTCTTGCCCGCCCCATCGATGCCGGCGCACCCCTGTTGCGCGGGTCCGAAGACGCCGGCGGCCCCGAACGCACTCCGGGTGCGATGGAGCGCCAGCGCGTCGGCACCGGCTTCCACACCGGCGTGCGCGTCATCGACATCTTCACCCCGCTCTGCTTCGGCCAGCGCCTCGGCGTTTTCGCCGGTTCTGGTGTCGGCAAATCCACCCTGCTCGCCATGCTGGCCGGCGCCGATGCCTTCGACACGGTAGTCGTCGCCCTTATCGGCGAGCGCGGGCGCGAGGTGCGTGAATTCCTTGAGGACACGCTGGGCGCCACGAAAATGGCCAAGACCGTGGCCGTGGTCGCCACCAGCGACGAAAGCGCCATGATGCGCCGCCGCGCGCCGGACACGGCCATGCGCGTGGCCGAATATTTCCGCGATCGCGGCGACCGGGTGCTTCTGATTCTGGATTCGATCACCCGTTTCGCCCATGCCTTGCGCGAGGTGGCGACCGGCACCGGCGAGCCGCCCGTGGCGCGCGGCTATCCCGCCTCCGTGTTCACCGAACTGCCCCGGCTTCTGGAGCGCGCCGGTCCGGGCGCCGAAGGCGCCGGCTCCATCACCGCGATCATCTCGGTGCTTGTAGACGGCGACGATCACAACGATCCCATTGCCGATTCCGTGCGCGGCATTCTCGATGGCCACGTCGTGCTCGACCGCACCATCGCCGAACAGGGCCGCCTGCCCTCCGTCGATCCGCTGGCCTCGATCTCGCGGCTTGCCGGACGGGCATGGACGCCCGAGCAGCGCGGGCTGGTGACCCAATTGAAGGCGATGATCGCCCGCTTCGAGGACACCCGCGACATCCGCCTGCTGGGGGCCTATCAGGCCGGGGCCGATCCGGAACTGGACCTCGCCGTCACGCAGGTGCCGGTGATCTACGAGGCGCTGCGGCAATCGCCCTCCGATCCGGCCAGCGCCGATGCCTTCTCCGATCTGGCGCGCCATCTGAGAGGCAGCCATGCCCAGTGAGCGCCAGCGCACCGAAGCCCTGCTGCAAAACCTGCTGGCCAAAGCAAGGGCCGAGGAGGAAGCGGAAGCCAGCCGCGCCTCACTGCTTAACGGCCTGTTCTCACGGCGCAGGAAACCGGCCGAAGCGCCTGTCAAAATTCCCGAAAGCTGGCCCGCTCCGCCACCCGCAGCCTTTCCCAGAATCGAGAGGCCCGACCGGCGCGGCGACCTCATCATCGCCGCGCTGGGCGCTGCCCTCGGCCTGACCTGCGCGCTGTTTCCCTGGTACATTTTCTTCAATCAGGAACAGTTCGGCGTCCGGGCCATGAGGCTTGGCGGACAGGGCAGCAATTCCGGCAGGCTGGTCGCCGACGCCGACCCCGTTGTGCCCCTGCGCGACATTGTTGAACTGCCCGGCGATATCGACATGTTCAGCACCGCCACCATCGCCTCCGATGCCATCACGGACCCGCCCGGCCCTGATGAGCAGCCATTTCCCGGCGCAGCCACGGAGTTCCGGCTGGTCCACGTCGCCAACGGGCGGGCCATGATCGAGGACGATGCCGGCCTGTGGGTGGTGCAGACCGGCTCGCGGCTTCCGGATTCCAGCCGCGTCGCTTCCATTGAAAACCGGAGTGGCAAATGGGTCCTGCTGACCAGCAGGGATCAGGTGATCGAGCTTTCCAACTGACCGCCGGGCGCAAGGCCCGCGCAAGACTGGATGCTTACCATGGGCAAGAATACCGGAGAGCCCCATGGAGCCCGTCAACCTGTTCGATCTCGCCACGAGGCAGTCGCAATGGCTGGCCGTGCGTCAGACCGCAATCGCCGGCAACATCGCCAACGTCAACACGCCGGGCTATCTGGCGCGTGACGTCGAGCCATTTGAGAAGGTTCTGGACCGGACCGGCATGATGCTGGGATCGACCCAGCCCGGCCATATGGGCTTTGGCGCGACTGAAGCTTCCTTCCGCACGCAGGCGCAGGAATACAACGGCGCGCTCCTGCCCTCGAAGAACACCGTCGTCGTCGAAAACGAGCTGATGAAGGCTGGCGAGGTGCGCCGCGCCTTTGAAATGAACACGGCGATCGTCAAGGCCTTCCACGGCATGCTCCTGTCCGTCTCGAAAGGTTGACGAACATGGACGCTCTTACCGCCACCCTCAGGATCGCCGCATCGGGTCTCGGTGCCCAGTCGGAGCGTCTGCGCGTGGTTTCGGAAAACCTCGCCAACGCGCAGTCGACCGGCAATTTTCCCGGTGCCGATCCCTATCAGCGCAAGACCGTCACCTTCGTTTCGGAGCTGGACCGCGTATCCGGCGGATCGCTGGTGGATGTCGGCGCGATCGACCGCGACCCGAGCGCTTTCCGGCTGGAATTCGAGCCCGGCAACATAGCTGCCGACGAGAACGGCTACGTCAAGCTGCCGAACGTCAACGTGCTGATCGAAATGGCCGACATGACGGAAGCCAACCGCTCCTATGAGGCCAATCTTCAGGTCATCCGTCAGGCCCGCGACCTCATCTCCATGACCATCGACCTGATGAGGACACCGTGATGCTGGGTCCTGTCGGTGCGCTTCGCCTCACGCCCGCACTTACCTCCGAAACATCCGCGACCTCGCTTTCGCAGTCCGGCACGACCGCCGGGGCTTCCTTCGCCGATGCGCTGGCAAAGGCAGCGTCGAGTTCCGTGGGCAAGCTCGAAAACGCCGAAGCGCTGTCGGTCGAGGCGCTGAAGGGCAATGCCGACACGCGCCAGGTGGTGGATGCGGTGATGAGCGCCCAGCAGACGCTGCAGGCCGCAGTCGCCATCCGCGACAAGATCGTCAGCGCCTATCTCGAAGTCAGCCGGATGAGCATCTAGGAGCCGCACCGTGAAAGCACTCGCCATCGCCGCCACCGGCATGAACGCCCAGCAGACCAATCTGGAAGTCATCGCCAACAACATCGCCAACATCAACACTACCGGCTACAAGCGCGCACGCGCCGAGTTCTCCGACCTGCTCTATCAGGTCGACCGCGCGCCCGGCGTGCCGAACCGCGCCAACGCTTCGATCGTGCCGGAAGGCGTGTCTATCGGCCTCGGCGTCAAGACGGCTGCGGTGCGCAACGTTCACATACAGGGGCCGCTCACCAGTACCGGCAACAATTTCGACCTCGCGCTCGTCGGCAAGGGCTGGTTCCAGATCGAAGGCAGCGACGGCGGCACGCTCTACACCCGCGCCGGCGCCTTCAACACCAATGGCGAGGGACAGCTCGTGACGCTGGATGGCGCCGCCGTCATTCCCGCCATCAACGTGCCGTCCGACGCGGTCGAGATCATCGTCAACAAGACCGGGCAGGTCTTCGCCCGGTTCGAGGATGCGGCCGCCCTGCAGGAACTCGGCCAGCTCCAGATCGCCAATTTCGCCAATGAAGCCGGTCTGGCGCCGCTGGGTGAAAACCTCTTTCAGGAAACCCCTGCTTCGGGGCAGGCCATCACCGGCGTTCCCGGCGATCCGGGCTTCGCCACCATCGAACAGGGCCATCTGGAAAGCTCGAACGTCGATCCGGTCAAGGAAATCACGGAACTGATCTCGGCGCAGCGCGCCTATGAGATGAACTCCAAGGTCATTCAGGCGGCCGACGAAATGGCCTCGACCGTTTCGAAGAACCTCAGGTAAGCTGCCATGCCTGCCACGCGCTCATCCTCGTCTGCCCTTCGCCGCACCGTCATCGCCGCCGCCATGGCGACGGCGGCGTGCGTGCCTGCATGGACGGCGGCACGGGCGCAGGAGGTCGTGCTGATCCCGAACCGCGTGATCTATCCGGGCGAAACGATCAGTGCCGGTACCCTGAAAGAGGTGACGCTGGTTCCGGGCAAGGTGAAGCCCGCCGCCGTTGCCACCACGCTTCCCGAGCTCGATGGCAAGGTCGCCCGCCGCACCCTGCTGCCCGGCCGATACATTCCCATCTCCGCGGTTCGCTCCGCCTGGCTGCTTGAGCAGGGCGCCACGGTTCAGGTGAGCTTCGTCGCGGGCGGGCTCACCATTTCGATCGCCGCGGTGACCTTGCAGCCCGGTTCGCCGGGCGATGTGGTGAAGGTGCGCAACATCGACAGCGGCAAGGTGCTGACCGGCACGGTGATGGAAGACGGCAGCGTCAGGGTGGACGCATGAAGCGCGCCATCATCCTTGCCCTGGCAGTGTTGATGCCGTTGCAGCCGCTGATGGCCGACGGGCTGACGCGGGAGCAGAAACGCGCCATCGCCGCCCAGAAAGGCGGGCCGATAGACGACGATTACGATCCGGCCGAAACCGCCCGCATGTTTCAGGTCGCGCCCGCTCCCAGCAATCTGCCGCCGGGACAGATCGCGGCGCGCATCAAGGATGTCGCGCAATTGCAGAGCGCCCGCGATAACCAGCTCGTCGGCTACGGCCTC
>Ga0265293_10011785_pt1 | contig 11781 bp, 15 predicted proteins | sample Munlanlewell138R_FD_192505 | JGI IMG/M metagenome (GOLD analysis project Ga0265293, IMG submission 192505) | Leachate microbial communities from a municipal landfill in Southern Ontario, Canada - Leachate well 138R | ecosystem: Engineered > Solid waste > Landfill > Unclassified | place: Canada... | reverse complement strand
GACCGAAACCTTGCCTTGGATTTAGCAACAGCAAAAAGCAAGGTTCCAATTACTAAAATGCGTGCAATCAGCCCACGTATTGCAGAGGCCTACGCTGGGAAAGACTCTAAGACAATCACGAGGGATGTTGATATTCTGGCCAAAATGGGTCTTGTATCGAGAGCCTAGGGAGTTCGAGCGAAAACTGAGATCATAAAAGCATTTTTGCCAAAAAGGTTGGCAAGAGGAGAATTAAAAATAGCTGTATTGATACTCATTTAGTAAGAAGGACAAGAAAGGAAAGTCGTTGCTTTCCTTTCTTGTCAGACCTTTCGGTCGCCGTCCCCTGCGAAATCCTGATTTTAGGGCTACTCGCCGATAATCTTCACCAGCACCCGCTTGCGTCGGCGCCCGTCGAATTCACCGTAGAAAATTTGCTCCCAAGGTCCGAAGTCGAGTTTGCCGTCAGTGATCGCGACCACCACTTCACGTCCCATGACGGTGCGCTTGAGGTGGGCGTCACCGTTGTCTTCCCCGGTGCGGTTGTGCTGGTAACGGCTGATTGGCTCGTGCGGGGCGAGTTGTTCCAGCCATTTTTCAAAATCTTGATGCAGCCCCCCTTCGTCGTCGTTGATGAAGACGGAGGCGGTAATGTGCATGGCGTTGCAGAGGAGCAGTCCTTCGCGGATGCCGCTTTCGGCCAGACAGCCCTGAATGTCGGGCGTGATATTGACGAATCCCCTTCGGGCGGGTATCTGGAACCAGAGTTCCTTCCGGTGCGATTTCACTTTCCCTCCTAATCCTCCCCTTCATCTTCCAGCCTGGGCAGCACCTGCTCCAGCTCCCGCACCAGCTCCTGGTAATGGGTGTGCACGTGGTAGCTCTCCAGGGCGAGAATGGTCATGCCGGCGGCGAACACCGCCCAGAAGTTGTCCGCCATGGCGCCGGCGAAGTGGTAGAAGAAGTAAAAGCCGAACAGATAGCCGACGTGGGAGAAGCCGCCGGAGGCGCCCGAGCCGGTGGCCATGCGGGTGAGAATCAGCACGATGGCCGAGAAGCTGTAGACGATCAGGGCGGCGCTGATCAGCCCCACCGGGGGCGAGGCGCCGAGGATGGCGAGCGCTTTTTCCGGCAGGGAGGGCAGGAAATCGAAATCGCGCAGCGCTCCGAGGCTGAGGGCCACGAACAGCGCCATGGCCCACAGCCCGCGGTTGGCGCGCCCCCGCAGCTTACGGATCTTGCGTCTTGCTTCGGGGCCGAGTCGTTTCGTCGCCGGACGTGGTTGGGTTGGCGGGGGCGGTGCCACAGGCGCCATGGGCCGATTCCTGCTGGGGGTGAACGCCATCGCCAGGCGCGGACCGGGGCCGCGGATCGTTGTGGCCGGTGCGCAGCAACAGCAGGCGAAAGTTTGCGCAGAGCTGTTCCAGATCGCCGCCCAGGGGCGGCAGATTGGCCTTCAGACTACCATCGATCGCCCGGTCGGTAAAGTCGGTCAGCAGACGAATCGGTTTGAACACGTTGCGGCTGAGCAGGGCCGAGACGCCGCCGACGGTCAGCACCAGCACCATCAGGCTGAAGATCACCATGCGGCTGCCGAGCAGGGCGAGGGTTTTGCGCAGCGGCGCCTGATCCAGCCCGATGTCCAGGGTGCCCAGCACCCTTTGCGCCTCGGGATGGACGTGACAGGCGGCGTTGCTCGAACAGGTCGGCTCGTTGTAGATCGGCGCGGTGATGGCCATCACCTTCACCTTCTCGTTGTTGACGAAGATTCTGGCCTTCTGCATGTCCTCCAGTCGGGCGGTGGGCACCGGCCCGGCGTGGCAGCCGACGCAGCCGGCCGAATTCTTATCGACGAAGTGGTTGATCTCCCGTGGATTCTCCGAGAACATCACCAACCCCTTCTTGTTGAAGATGCGCACGTGCTCCACGCCCTGTTGCTCGCCGATGTTGCTGATCATGTTGCGCACCGTCTCGCGATCGTCGTGCAGCATCGCGTGGCGGATCGACTTGATGACCATGTCGGCCAGGTTGGTCGAGTGCGCAATAGAGCTGTCGGTCATATCCGACTTGATCGCCGCGTAGAGCAGAATGCAGCACACGACGACGAAGCCGGTGACGGCGATGGCGACCGGGACGATGGCTCTGGCGCAGATGCTTTTGAACATAACGCCCCCTGTGCGTAAACAAACGACTTTTTTGCCAACCTTCTTTACACCGAAAATCTCAGCCACGAATTCAGGCAGATTCACACGAATGGAACCAATACTCTTTTTCCGCTGCCGATTTTCAAAGATTTTTTGCTTTATTCGTGTGCATTCGTGGCCGACTCTCTTGTCTGGCTTTTTTACTCCGGCGGGCGGCAGGTCGAAAGAGCAACCCGCCGCCCGCTTTGTTGCCTGCGCTTCTAACGATCGCTCTTGCTGTACATCTCCACCAGCGCCGGGGCGCCGAGCGAACTTGTGGCTTTTTCCGTCACCGTTTCCGTCGCCAGCGCCGGCGCCTCTTTCCAGGTGAACAGGATCGGCAGCCGGTAGAGGATGAAGCGGTAGGTCACGATGTAGATGGCGAAAATGGTCACACTGATCACCACTTCCTTCCAGTGCGGAATCTCCTGGTAGAGCTTCCAGTTGAAGGCGATCAGCGCCGTGTTGATCCGGTTTAGAGCGATGCCGAAGATGGTCAGAAACGCCGCGCCGCGCACCAGGTTCGGCATCCGGTGGCGGATGGCGTAGGCGAACAGCCCCAGCGGCAGCACCACTCCCAGCGCCATCTCCAGCAGGAACCACTGGCCCCAGCCGGTGGTCAGGTAGGCCCATTCGTTGTCGTGGGCGATGCCGATCAGCTTGATCGTCAGATAGGTGATCAGACCCATGCTCGCCCCCTTGGCCAGGGCGATGGTCAGATTATCGAGGTTGTCCAAAAAGTTGCGGTCGCAGCGCCAGGCCATCGTCTTTTTCACCACCGTGCTCACCGCGATCACCATGCACAGGCCGGCCGGGATCGCCGAGCAGAAAAAGAAGATCCACTGGAAAGAGGCCGAGTACCACAGCGGGTGGACCTTGCCCGGCGCGTAGGTGAACAGCGCCCCCAGCGCCCCCTGGTGCAGGGTCGAGAGGATGATCCCGGACACCGTCAGGCCGACGGCGATCTTGCGGATGAACTGCGCGCCCATCGGCCAGCCGATCCACTCGAAAAAAGCGCTGGAGACCTCCGCCACCTGCACCGACAGGTAGGTGGCCACATGCCAGGCGACCAGGAACAAAACGGCGGCGGTGCCGAAGGAGACGAACATCGGATACGGCAGACGCCAGGGCTGGCCCAGATCGACCAGCAGATAGACGACGGCGAAGAAGTAGCCGAGCAGCCCGTTGAGCAGGGCCAGGCGCTCCACCGGCTGAAAATCGTGGCGGCCGAAGATCTCCACCGTCGTGCCCAGCATAAAGCCCGAGGCCGACAGCGGCACCATGGTGAACAGGCCAAAGGCCAGAAACAGCCCCCAGGGGTAATCGTTGGAGCTGTGGGTGGCGAAACTCAACCCGAACCAGAAGCGCCCGGCGATCAGCGGCAGCCCGACGATAAAGATCAGCCCCAGGATCCAGTTGAAGGGATTGCGCAGCGCCTGGCGCAGGTACTGGCCCGCCGTCAGTCCCAGCAGCAGCTTCTCCACCAGCGACCAGGAGCGCTTCTCGGCCTTGTCCTTGTCCTTGTACGGGGAGTCGACCGCGCCGATTCCTTGCTCGATATAGGTTTTCATTGTTCGGCGTCCTCCTGCGCGTTGTGGGAAGAGTGGTCGGCGCCCGCATGATCCTTCTTCTTGGCCAGAAGATGGAAGCCGGTGAACAGGGCGGGCCAGATGGCGAGCACCATCGGCACCGTGCCGAGAAAATCCTTCACGTTGGAGATGATCGGCTCCTTGCCCAGGTCGGTGTCGAAGCCGAGCTGATCGAAGGAGGCGCCGGCCAGGTACATCCAGCCCGTGCCACCGACCTCGTTCTCGCCGTAGATGTGATCCACATACTTGCCCGGCCGCGCCTTGATCCGATCCTGGGCGATCTTGATCAGCTCCTTGCGGTAGCCAAACGTCATCACCTCCTGCGGACAGCTCTCGACGCAGGCCGGCGGCTTGCCGTACTTGAGGCGGGTGTCGTAGCAGAAGATGCATTTTTTGATCACCGGATCAAAAGCACTCGAATAGCTGTAGGCCGGCACCTGGAAGGGGCAGGCGATCATGCAGTTGCGGCAGCCCACGCACACCTTTGAATTGTAGATGACCGCGCCCTCGCGGGTCTTGGTGTAGGCGTTGACGAAACAGGAGGTGAGGCAGGCCGGCTCGTTGCAGTGATTGCACTGGAACTTGCGGTAGACCGGCTCCTGGCCCTCGGGCTCGTAGCGGTTGACCACCGTGTAGGCGTTCTCGTCGGTGCGCCGCTTCTGCCCGCCGTGGCCGGTTTGGTCGAAGACCGACGGATCGTCGAAGGGCGCCGCCGGCGCCGGCAGGTTCTGCTCCTTGTTGCAGGCCGCCTCGCAGCTGCGGCAGCCGACGCAGCGGGTCAGATCGACCAGCACGCCCATCCCGTCCGGATAGCCTTCGAAGGCGCCGGCGCCGATGGCTTGTTTCGACAGGGTCAGGGTGGTCGCCGCGCCCCCGGCCAGACTGGCCGCCAGAAATCTTCTTCGACTTATACCTTTCATCGTTGGCTTCTCCTCGGTGGTTTTCGAAGGTTGCGCGTCGGGGTCGATCCGTCGCTCGTTTTAGTGGTGGCCGGCCGCCGCCGCCGGATTCGGCGCATAGGCGCCGGCGTTAAACAACGCGTCGCCGGCCTCGGTGCGCCCATGGCAGTCCTGGCAGCCGGTCGGGCCGCCCATCTCGGCGTGGCAGCCCAGACAATTCTGGTGGTAGGCCGCCTTCAACCCCGGCTTGTCCCGATGGTAGAGCCGGTTGTCCATCTCCTTGGCGCGCAACGTCTCGGCCGAAAACGGCTCGATGGCGTGGCAGGCGGCGCAGGCCGCCGCGCCCGAGGTGCGCGGTGCGTGATGGCAGCGGCCGCAGTTCTCGTCCAGCATCGGCGTGCCGGTGGTCTGGTGATGGCAGCTCGAGCAGTCCTCGGCCACCTCGATATGCATGCTGTGATCGAAAACCACCGGCTCGTAATACTGGGCCAGAGGCGCGATCTCGACCACGTCCGGGACCTCCCGCGCCGCGGCCGGCAGGGCCGCCAGCAGCACGGCGGCCGCCAGCAGCGTCATCTTCGTCAGGCGCTTCGCGCTCGTTTGCATAACCTCACGATCTCCTTTATGCCGGTTGGCGATTGGGTTCATCGGGGCGGGTCCTTTAGTGGTTTTTGCCCGGCGCGTCGGCCGGTGCGTTGATGTATTTGAAAAAACGCACAAAACCGATGAAGAACGCGACGCAGATCAGATACTCGATCCCCTTGATATACTGGTAGAAATCGACCAGGGTGTAGACCTCGCGAATTTCACCGACGGACGAAAAGAAACTGGCGATCAACTCAAACATGGCCTCTCCCCCTTATTTTTTCGCCGGCTCGGCGGCGACCTTGCCGCGAAAAACGTTGCTCGCCATCGCCTTGATCATCCCCAGCAGCAACAGCAGCGCCGGGATCATCTGCGAGATGACCAGCAGGGCGCACACGCCGACGAACACGGCGATCAACAGCCCGCTGCTGTAAACCTTGGCGGTGTCCACCGCCCATGCCGGTGTGGCCGCAAGAGCCAGCGCCAATGTCATCCAAAGCGAAGTGTTTTTCATGACCTTCTCCTTTCGTCGTGAACGAAGCAAAATGCGACCAAAAAACGTATCCTCTATGCGCTGCCGCGTTGCAGGTCGCGATGGGCCAGAGTGTCGAAGGCGCACTGGACGGCCAGGCGAATCTCCTCCCGATCTTCGGGAAGCAGCGGTTTGAGGGCGTGGTAGAAAATTCCCTCTTTTCTCAGCTTGCGGATCAACGAGGGCGATACGGTGTCGGTGACCAGGATGATCGTCAGGTTGCGGTTGCACTTTTTCAGCAGCGGGATCAGATCGGTGGCCGTCAATTCGTCGAATTCGCTGCTCAGCAGAAGAACCTGCGCCGAATTTTTCAAAATGCCGTTGATCACGTTGGCTGCCGAGTTGGAGACGATCACGTTGTAGCCGGCCTCGATCAGGGTATCGGCCATCTGTTTTCTGGAATTAATATCCTCGTCGGCGATAATAAGTCCCAGCATGACCATGCACCTTTCCAGCGATAATCGCCTCGAATGACAGACCTGCTAGCCCTTGGGAGCGCCGCTTCCCGACTCGACAACGTTGGCGCGCTTGACCGGGCTGGAGAAAAATTCCTTTATCATCGTGGCGAACAGAATCAGCGCCGGCACCAGTTGAAAAGCAACAATCAAAGCGCCAAACCCAAGGAAGAGATAGATCAGAAATCCCGTCTGCGCCTCGCCTGCGCCGGCCGCAAAAGCCGCCGAACTACTGAACAACAGACCGGCCAGCGTCATTTTCATCATCCGTTTCATAATTTCCTCCTCTGTTGGTTGCTTGTCCTTGGTTAGTGCATCGGCCGTGCCGCAATTGGGAAATATTCAATATAGTTCATAACCAGGTGAAAACATTGAGCAATTGATGAAGCTCATCCAGCAACTAGAACAGTGTTTATAATCTAGATGTATAAAAAGAATATTCATCTGGAGCGTGGAAAACGCCCGACAAGATCAAACATCGGTGGCGCAATGTCGGCGTAAGCGGTGGCTGCGGGTCAATACGAGCGGTCGGCAAGGGTGTATGAAATCGATATACGGTCGGGGCGGATATTTATACGGGTAAGACAGGTGATCGATGGACAGCCATTTTCAGGCAGTTTTCCTTTGGGGAAATCCCGAAAAACTTGTATAAAGGCGAAAAAATCATGATTCAACAGACCGGGAGGTCGGCAATGCTTCATATCAGCGAGCGCAAGCGGCTTTATACATTCTTTGCGCTTCTTTTCAGCTATCCGGATCAGGAGCTGATCGACTTTCTCCAGACGGGAGAAGGCCGGGAAACCGCCGCTTTGTTGCCGGAGGCGCCGCCTCGACCGGCGGGTTCGTTTACCCTGCGCGCGTTGGAGATCGCCTACACCGGCCTTTTTCTCAGCCGCCTCGGCGGCGTGCCGGCGCCCCTGTACGGCAGTGTTTACCTCGAACGGGACCGACAGCTCATGGGGGAAACGACCCGGCAGGTGGCGGCCGCCTACCGGGGCGAGGGGCTGGCTCTGGAGGGCAACAGCGAGCCGCCGGATCATCTGGCCACCGAACTTGAGTTTCTCTACTATCTGGTCGAGCAGGAAGAAGCGTCCCTGGCGCGGCGCGATCTGACCGCCGCCCGCGCCGCCCGCAGCAGTCAACGCGAATTCTGCCAAAAGTATCTGCATCCCTGGATGGCGGAATTTCGTCGGCGCGTCGAAGAGGATGCGGAAGCGCACCCCCTTTACCGCTGGGGCGCCCGGTTGCTGGAAGATTTCTGTCGGCTGGAGCGGGACTGGCTGGAAAAATCCGCCTGAAGCGCCCGTCGCACCTTCGATGTTTTGCCAGCACAGGAGGTTGCAATTTACTCGCCGAACTCGATGCGGCCACCGCAGCGTTCTCCCGCCAGGCGGCGGCGCTGCAGAAGGAAGTCAGCGCTTTTGGCACGAAAAAAATGCGCCCGCGATGGAGGATTAAACCCGGCCGCAAGCCGATTGACAAACCCGGTTCTTTCCTTTAGAGTTCGTTTCCTACAATTCAAGCAACGTCTTTATCGAGAGTGGTGGAGGGAAAGGCCCTGCGAAGCCACAGCAACCGGTTCACCAAAGCCCGCGGGCGAAGGTGGACGCCAGGTGCTAAATCCTGTCCCGATTGGGGCAAGATGAGGACGGAGCCCGGCAGAGACGCTCGCCCGTATCCGCAAGGCCCCTTCCCATCGCAATGGTGAAGGGGTTTTTTAATTGGGGGAGCGAGTTTTTCTCCCCGTGGGGAATGTCGTTTGAACGCTTCCGTCGGCATCGTCAAAACCGAGTACGTTACCTTTGATGCCGAGCTGCAGCTGGAAAGCGGCCGTCTCCTCGGCCCCATAACCCTCGCCTACGAAACCTACGGCCGTCTCAACGCCGATCGCTCCAATGCCATTCTGGTCACCCACGCCTGGACCGGTGACGCGCATGCCGCCGGCCGGCACACCCCCGAAGATCGCCGGCCCGGCTGGTGGGACGACATGATCGGTCCGGGAAAGGTGCTCGACACCGACCGCTACTTTGTCCTTGCCTCCAATGTCATCGGCTCCTGCAAAGGCTCCACCGGCCCGGCCAGCCACAACCCGCGCACCGGCCGTCCCTACAATCTCTCCTTCCCGGTGCTCATGGTCCGCGACATGGTGCGGGCGCAGAAGATGCTGGTCGATCACCTCGGGCTGCCGTCCCTGCTCACCGTCATCGGCGGCAGCATGGGGGCGATGCAGGCCTTGGAATGGGGGGTTCTGTATCCGGAGATGGTTCGCTCCATCGTGCCGATCGCCGGCACCGGCCGCACCTCGCCGATGGCCATCGCCCTCAACGCCGTCGCCCGGCAGGCGATCTTCAACGATCCAATGTGGAAAAAGGGCAATTACCGCCCGGAGCATCCCCCGGCCGACGGTCTTGCTTTGGCGCGCGCCATCGGCCACATTTCTTTTCTCTCCGACCCCTCCATGCATATGAAGTTCGGCCGGCGCTTCTCGGTGCGCGACGGTCTGTTCGAATTCTTCGGCCAGTTCGAGGTCGAGCGCTACCTGGAATACAACGGCGCCAACTTCGTCGAGCGCTTCGACACCAATTCCTTCCTCTATCTGGCCAAGGCCCTCGACCTCTATGATGTCGCCTGGAATTTCGACAGCCGCGAAGAGGCGCTTTCCCATCTGGCCTGCCCATCTCTGTGGTTCGCCTTCACCTCCGACTGGCTCTACCCCCCCGATCAGACCGAAGAGGTGGTGAATCTCCTGCGCAAGCTGAAGCGGCCGGTGGAATATCACCTGATCGATTCCAACTACGGGCACGATTCGTTTCTCGTCGAGCCGGAGAAGTTCACCCCTTATGTCGTCGATTTCCTGCGGCGGATTTCTGCCGAAGCGGAGCAGGGCGGGAACGCCTGAAATGCTCACCGCTCGATCGCTGCGCTCACTTAAGGCGCAGGGGCGCAGAGAACATCTTGACGCAAAACTGTTTTAACCGGGATACACAGGATAAACAGGATTAGAATCCCTGCTTTGGCTTGATCCTGATCATCCTGAATATCTTTGTAGGATTTTGAGGTTTATCTTTACGGCTTTGCGCCTTTGCGGTGAAATGCCGTGGCGGGTTTCTGCCGGGCTTCAGTTTTCTTCGGCAAAAAGATCGAGCTGAGCATATTGCGGGTCGGCGATTTTGAAGGGGAGGGGGAGAAACCGGGGGCAGTCGAGCAGGAGGATGCCGGCCTGCTGGCGGCAGACGCGCACGCACCGGCGGCAGAGTTTGTTGCTTTTGTCGCGTTCGAGCTTCATTTCCCTCGGCATTTCAATCTCCGCGACGCACTTCCCGCGCCGCTTCCGGCTGGCGCAGAACCGTGCCGATCGCCTCCTTCAGGCGCGCCATGCCCTCTGCTTCCGGCTCAATGTCGATCTCGATGCGGTCCGCCGGGCGGGTATGCTCATAGAGTGGACCGGAACAGCGGACCATCAGTTCCCGCGCTAGCGCCTCCCATTCCCCAGCCTCAAGATGGGCCAGCAGCTGCTCCAGAATCTCGCCGCCCAGGCGGGGCTTGAGGGCTTGCAGCGGCCGGACGAAGGCGCTCTTCAGGCTGTCGCGGGCGGGATATTCGGCGAGGATGATGCGGGCGCGGCACTCCAGCGAAGCGTTCACCCACAGGGTTGTTTCACTCTGCAGCGCCTGGTAAACACGCGGCGGCAATACCAGCCGGCCGATGTGGCGGCTCTCCCCTTCCGCCAGGACATAACCGCCGGGCGGGACGCGCCGCAGCTCGTCCCAGAGCAGCGCCTCGAAGGCTTTCTGGCCGGGCTGCGGATCCAGACCCAAAGCGCCGAAGGCGCTGCCCCGGTGGTTGGCCAACCCCTCCAGATCGAGCACCGGATAGCCTTCCTCCCGCAGGCGCAGCAGCAGACGGGTTTTTCCCACCCCGGTCAGGCCGCGCAGCACCAGCACTCGCCCCCACTCTCCCGACTCGAAAAATGCCCGCACCAGAGCGCGAAAGGTCTTGTGCCCCCCGATCAACTGGCGCGCCGGAATGCCGGCGAGGTCGAGAAAGGTGGTGAGGGCGCGGCTGCGCATGCCGCCGCGCCAGCAGAAGACCACCACCGGCGGTTGGCCGCCGGTGAGGGCGGCATCGACCTGGCGAACCAGCGCCGGAATTTTCGGCGCCACCAGATCGACTCCCAGCCGACTGGCCACTCCTTTGCCCTTTTCCTTGTACACCAGGCCGACGCGCGCCCGCTCCTCGTTGTCAAAGAGCGGCACGTTGATCGCCCCGGGAATCGTCGCCTCGGCGAATTCGGCCGGCGTGCGGGCATCCACCAGCAACGCGCCGCGATTACGCAGGGCAAGGGCCTGTTCGAGGGAAATGGTCAACCCGGACATGGGGATGGGAATCCTTGAGAGGGGATAAATGGCAAAAACCACGCATTTATACCGGATTTCCGCTCCCGGCACAAGGCCCCCGCCGCCCATGATTTTTCGCCAACGGGGATAAAAAGCTCATTTGCCGGTTGACAACCCCAGGCTTATCGCCTATTGTTCGGAACCGTTGACGCGGGGTGGAGCAGTCCGGTAGCTCGTCGGGCTCATAACCCGAAGGTCGCAGGTTCAAATCCTGCCCCCGCAACCAAAGAAATCAAGGGACTTGCATAGATTGCAGGTCCCTTTTTCTTTGCCCTGTACCCCATTTTGTACCCCGGCAAGGGACCTGCCCCACCGCCGGAGGTGCATTATGGCAAGTCTCAAGAGAAGAGGAAAAACGTATTACGCGCAGTACTACTTGGGGGGCCAGCAAAAGCGGGTCTGCCTGGGGACCGAGTCCTTGCAGATCGCCAAGGAGAAAATCCGTCAGATCGAATCCGCCCTGGCGCGGGGGACCGATATCCCGCTGCCGACCAAGACCCCGATCCCCGAAATCCTCACCGCTTACGTTCAGCAACTGCGCGCCGTCAAGACCGAGCGCAACGCCCAGCGCGATATTTTCTATCTACGCGAAGCCTTTGGCCGGTCTGCCCCGCCGTGCAACTGAAGAGCGCCAACGTCAGCGCCAACGCCCGCCGCCGTCCTTGCCGTAATCGCCCCCAGGTCATCCAGGCCAATCACTTCGAACAGATTACCACCGCCGACATTGCCCAGCACATCGCCGCCCAGGTCCGCAGCAAGGGACTTGCCCCCAAGACCGCCAACCGTTTTCGCGAAGTGCTGACCCGTCTTTTCAATTGGGCGATGCAGCAGCACGGCATAAGAACGCCGGAGAACGTCAACCCGGCGGCCAAGGTGGAGCGCTACAAGGAGAAGGCCCCACAGATTTCTTTCCTGAATCGGGAGCAGATAGAGGCGCAGCTGAAAGCCTTGGAGGATAAGCCCAGGCTGCAAGCCATGGTTGCCCTGTATATCTATGCCGGCGTGCGCCGGGAGGAAGCGCTATGGCTCACGCGGAAGGATGTGGACCTGGAAGCGGGGGTTTATGGGATGCTGCGCATACGGGCCAAGACCATCGGCGGGGAGCACTGGCAGCCGAAAACGGGAGTCAATCGAATTGTTCCGATCAGCAGCACCCTGCGGA
>Ga0265293_10011783_pt1 | contig 11783 bp, 11 predicted proteins | sample Munlanlewell138R_FD_192505 | JGI IMG/M metagenome (GOLD analysis project Ga0265293, IMG submission 192505) | Leachate microbial communities from a municipal landfill in Southern Ontario, Canada - Leachate well 138R | ecosystem: Engineered > Solid waste > Landfill > Unclassified | place: Canada... | reverse complement strand
GGAGGGGATATTATTATGCAAGATTACTGGACCCGCCTTTCCACAAAAGCCGTCACATATAGCGCAGCAACGATAGATCTTTTCTTTAAAGAAGCAGAAAGATTAAAAGATGATCCGGAATTTAACAAAGAAGATAAAAGTTTTATTGGCAAAGCTGTTGAGGCCGTTGGGGATTTTTTCTCAAAAGCCGGACAAGCCTTTACCGATATGTTTAACCAATCTCGCGAAGAAGTAATTGACGAAATTCCCTTATCACAAGAAAAATTAAAAGAAGAAAACGAAGCCAAACCTTTTGTTTTTGTCGATAAAACATCGGTTAAGCTGGGAGAGACAATAATAGAAAGCGGCTCTGGCTTTACTCCAAAAGCTAACATCGATCTTTTCTTTTCTCTTCCGTCCGGCAAAGAGGTATCGGTAAAAGTTCTATCTGACGAAAATGGCCAATTCAATCATGAATATACTATTCATTGGTCAGCTGAAACCGGACTTCACTACTATTGGGCAAAAGACATTTCAACCGGATTTACTACGGATAAAGTTAAGTACCAAGTTATTCCCGCGGGCCAAAAAGAGCCTGCAAAAACCATTCTTGCAGATAAACCGAAAAAAGAAAATCCAGGCGATGAAGAAAATGATAAAAACAAAGAGAATAATGAAGAATTTTCCATACAACTCCCTAAAGAGTGCTTTTTCTTAAGTGAAGGTACATCCCAATTAACGCAAAAGGTGGTTATAAACGAAGTTGCTTGGATGGGTTCAGCGGGGAGCGCAAGCGATGAATGGATAGAGTTAAGGAACATATCTTCATCTGAAGTCGATATTTCCGGTTGGTGGCTTATAGACCAAAAAGAACAGATAAAAACTGTTATTCCAAACAACACAATTATTCCTGCAAACGGATTTTATCTTTTTGAACGCAGTGATGATGAATCTGTTCCTGGAGTTAAAGCGGATATGATTTATTCCGGGACTTTATCTAACTCTAATGAAGGCTTAAGGCTTTTAAACCCGCAATGCCTGGTTGAAGACGAAGTCCTTGCTGACCCGTCTTGGCCGGCAGGCGATTCTTCAAAAAGAAAAACTATGGAAAGGAGTGAAAACCTTGCAGATTGGCACACTTCAGAGCTTGTAGACGGTACGCCCAAACAAAAAAATTCAAAAGGAGAAGCAATCTCAAATAATGATTCGAAATCACAAACAGTCCATTACAATCCGGGGAGTTCATCGAGCGGAAAAACATCTATTCCGGTCTGTTCTCAAACAGGCTTAAGCGCGCCTTCAAAAGAAGTAGTTATAAACGAAGTCGCTTGGGCGGGGGATAAAATATCTTCTACTAATGAGTGGATAGAGTTATACAATACAACTGATACGGATATAGACATATCTGGCTGGCAATTACTCGATAAAGCTGAAAATATAAAAATTGATTTTCCGGAAGGAGAAGCTATAAAAGCCGGCAGTTATTATTTAATGCTTAGAGGCGAAGAGAATTTTATCCCTGGCAAAGAAGCTGATATTTTCTTCACTGGAGCGATAAACAATTCAGATGAAACATTAAGGCTTTTCGGAGAAGATTGTGTTTTAGTAGATGAAATAAAAGATACTGGAAGTAGCTGGAACAATTTCGGAGGCTCTGCATCGCCTGACTATAAAACTGCAGAAAGAAGTAGTGACGACTCGTGGCATTCTTACTCTGGACCAAGCGCTGAAATTATGGGTACTCCCGGAATGGAGAATTCAGAAGATACAAGCGGTGATGGAAATAATAATGGAGATGAAAATAATGGCGAAGAAAACGAAGAAGACGATGGCGGCAGCGGATCATCTTGGGGTTCTGAATCAGCCAAGCTGGTTATTAGCGAAATAATGCCTGGAACAGCCGAAAACGTTAATGACGAATTTATAGAGCTGTATAACCCGACCTCATTAGAAATCTCTTTAGATGGCTGGTCACTTAAGAAGAAAGCTACCCTTTCCGGGCAGACTTCCAACCTTGTGAGTGCTGGCAGTGAAGGGTTTAAGGGGTTATCAATTGCTCCTAAAGGGTTTTTTCTTATAGCCAGCCAGCAATATTCCGGTTCCAAAACGCCTGATGTTTATTATTCGCAAGATACTAATTTTCTCGCTAATAATGGAGATATTATTGTTTTTTATAATTACAAGGACGAACCGATAATAGTTACCGAATATTCAGAAATTGAAATGGGAAATAGTTGGGAACGAAAAGCTTTTTCCGAAGGAGTTTGTTTTAAAGCGCAAAATGACTGGGAATTTTCGGGTAACGGGTGTAATGCTGATGATCAGGTTGTTTGGAATATTCGCCAAGATCCTAGTCCTCAAAATACAGATAGCCTTCTTGAACCAAGAGATCCGCCTGTCTGGCCATTTTCTTCTTCAAGTGTTTCTGCTTTATATAATGCAGATAAAATTGCCGCTGACTTTTCTTGGCCCTCTTTTGACGGCGTGGTAAATATAAATGAGTTAGAAGAAATAGTATGGTCAGGGCCTGGCACAGATGCGCAAAAATCCATAAAGCTGTATGAGCTCGGATCAACTAAAAACTTTTCTTTCTCTATTGCCGATCGAGATGGATTGTCTTCAAATGAAAAAGCTTCTTTTTCAATAAGCGCTCCTCGCCTTGTAGATGACTTTAAATTATATTCAGCAACAAAATTAGATGTTAATGGAGAAGAAAAAGAGAGAAACATCATTGAATTTTCCTGGAATGAATATCCTTTTATTCCTCGAGATATCGGCTTAGCTCTTCCATACGGAGAGTCGCCACATCCCAATTACAAAATACTGGTTTTTTACAAGAATATGGATGTACCGGATGACCCCTTCCTTATTTTTGATAAGCCTGACAATAAATATTCCGATAGCGTTGCCGAGGTTTGTTATCAAGGAGAGGATGTTTCTTATGAGTGCAGAAAATCCCTTATTTTTAGCGATAAACACAATACCTCTATTTATGGAGCTCCGTACAGAAAAGCGCTTAAACATTCACCTTATTTGGAAGACGGCGACAATATGGTAGCTATTCCTATTAATAGGCCGGTATCGGAAGGCGACTATTTCACTGTCGGTTATTATGCTTTTTATCGCACTTATCCGCAGGGCACTCCAGAATCAGAGGGTCACAAGCAATTTATATTGGTTGCAAAAGATAATACACATATATCGTTAAGTGAAGTACCGATGCATCAACCGCCTTCCGCTCCTGCTAATATCGGCTTTAATATCAAAGACGGAACCAAGCTTTATATTTTTTGGGAAGAATCAACTGATCCCGATACTCCCGATAAACTGATTAGATACGAGATAAGCTATGATAATGGAGGAACCTGGAAGCAAACCGCTCCAGGAGAAAAAATATCCGTAAATCCTGGAGAAATCTATAACCCGCTTATCCGCGCCATCGATGATTTTGGCTTAATGTCGGAAAATTCAACAATTGAAATAAATATTCCTTTGCCAAATAGTTAAACAAAACCCCCGCTACCAGTAGCGGGGGTTTAAAAAGGAAGGAAGACCATTATTTTATAATGGCTCCTATTCGGGACTCTTGATAGATGTCCCAAAATTTTTGGAAGGCCTCTTCGCCGGCGGCTATTAATTTGGTCACCGGATCATTGCTATATAATCGCGCTTTAACAAGCCAAAGCACGTCTATATCTTCATCTTTATTTTTTCCTATCACAAAAATCTGCGTAAAACACGTGCCTGTAAGCGGCAATTCTATTTTTATCCCTTTTTCTGTTTTTGATATTTTCATCGTTGATCCCGACGGCGGATGATAATACCCGCTTGGAGAATCAATAAGGGAGTTTAAATTAGTTATTATCGCTGCCAATTTCTTTTCCATTTCTGACATTTCTTCGCTGTTTTTTCTAAGTGCGTTTAGTTGCATAAGCTGCCTCCTTTGTTTATTCAATTTTTAAAGACGAAGGGACATAAAAACATAGTCTTAATATATATGTCAAGAAAATAAAAAACCCGACGCTTTTTTTAGCACATCGGGTTTATTAATAGTTGGAGGCGTCTGATTGGTTTAATATATCTATTGCTTTGTTTAGCGCCTCTTCTCCCATATAAATAAAAGAAACTTTCTTATATCTCCCGTTTTCTTTTGCCATATGAACGAGAGCATATTGACCTTTTCTTTCAAGAAAATGAAAGTTTTGGATAAATTCATCTTTCTTGGTTAATATCCAAAAATCATTCTTTCCCTCTTCTTCATACGAGATTTCAACAATCGCTCCGTTTCTTATGAAGCGGACATTCATCTTTTGGCTCTTTAGCATTGCCAGTGCGGTTTTTTTGATGAACTGCGCTTTTTCCTCGGGAGTATATAGCTCCTTTTCTACATCGTTTATGCTTATCATTCTGACTCGCCTCCTTATATTAAATTTTTCCAAGGAACTTACCTTAAGCAAACACTTTTTTATAGCTAATTGTCAAAGCGAGGCGCAAATTGCTATTATCCGGCCATAATGATCGTTATTCTCGACAATATTCGCAGCGCCCATAATGTCGGCTCTATTTTTCGTACGGCTGATGCCTTTGGAGTAAGCGAAATATGCCTTTGCGGCACCAGCCCTGCTCCCGTTGATAAATTTGGCAGGGACAGGAAAGATATCGCTAAAGTCGCTCTCGGAGCGGAAAAAACAGTCTCTTGGAAATATTATTCTTCTTCAATTCGCGCGATTAATTCTCTTAAGAAAAAAGGTTTTAAGATAATTTCCATAGAACAGAGCGAAAAATCAAAAACCATCAAAGAAATAAAAAAGTACAAAGGAAAAAATACCGCCCTTGTTTTTGGAAACGAAATTGACGGCATTTCTAAAAAAATACTAAACCTTTCTGATGATATATTCGAAATCCCGATGTTTGGCGAAAAAGAATCTTTAAATGTTTCCGTTTCTTTTGGCATTGCTCTCGCCGCTTTAAGCCTTCTCTAAATGGTATAATTAAAAGCAAGTTTCTTGGAGCTTTTTTTATTTTGGAAAGAAATTTGATTATGAACCATAACAAAAGAATAGCTATGTTTAGCATTCACTCCGATCCATTGGCGGCCATAGGCAGTCACGGGAGCGGGGGTCAGAATGTATATGTCTGTGACTTGGCGCTAGCCTTGGATAAAAAAGGATGGGAAATTGATATTTTCACCCGGCAAGATGACTGTAAAAAAGAGCTTATTACGCATATAGGCAATCATTCGCGAGTTATTCGCATTGAAGCCGGAAAACCGGAATACATTTATAAAGGAAATTTACACGCGCTTTTCCCGGAAATATTTAAAAAATTCAAAGAATTTATAGAATCTTCTGAAAACGGATACTCTCTTTTTCATGGACACCATTATGACGGCGGCTGGGTTGGCGTGCGTGCGATGGAAGAATTTAACAAACCTCTTGTTGAAAATTTTCATTCGCTAGGAAAAGTGAGGCAACAGACTCAAAAACAATATCTCTTAAAAACAAATGACATACAGGCCTTTAATGAAAGGTTTGCCATTGAAGAAAATATAGTTCGCAAATCGTCTGCCATCATTTCCCTAGCTGAAACAGAAAAGGAAGATCTTGTTAATTTATATGGCGCTAATCCTGGCAATATAAGCGTTATTCCTGGAGGAGTTAATCTTCGGCAGTTTAATCCTGATAAAGATAAAGCAATATTAAGAAAAAAACTTAATTTTTCGGAAGAGGATTATATTCTTCTTTTTGTCGGCAGGCTTGAATGGAGAAAGGGAATAGGCACTTTAATAAGCGCTCTTAATCTCCTGAATAAAAAAATCAAAAATGTTAAAGTTATTATTGTTGGCGGGGAGATATCCGGAAACAACAAGAATAGGGAGGATGTTGAGGAATACGAAAGGCTTTTGTCTAAAGCTAGAGATGAAAAAGTAGCGGATCTTATACAATTTGTCGGCAGAGTGGATCATGAAAATATAAGCGATTATTACGCTGCCTCGGATGCTTTTATAATACCCTCTTATTACGAACCTTTTGGCTTGGTTGCCCTTGAAGCGTTGGCGATGAAGACGCCGGTAATTGCCTCGAGAAAAGACGGCTTGAAAATAACAATAAGCGATAGAGAAACAGGATTGCTATTTGAGCCGCGAAGCCCGGAAGACCTTTATAAAAAAGTAGTTGAAATCTATGAAAATCCATCATTTGCCGCGCAGATGGCGGAAAAGGGGAGGAAAATGGTGGAAGAAAAATATTCTTGGAATAATATAGCGGATCAAATAAGCGAAATCTATAATAATCTTTTGAAAAAATAATTATGAAAATAGCACTCATTGCTCCATTTGAGGAATCAGTTCCTCCGGAAAAATACGGCGGAACGGAATTGGTTGTCTATAACCTTGCAGAAGGCCTCATTGATAAAGGGCACGATGTTTTTCTTTTAGCGAGCGGCGACTCTCAAACTCGGGCAAAGATTATTCCTATATTTCCTCGGGCCATAAGAAAAGAAGAATATGCATCTGATACGGGAGTGAGGAATGCCGTGAAATTCGTTGGCATAAGCCGTATTTTAGATGAGTTAAAAAAAATAAATATTGATATTATACATAATCATCTAGGCTGGCGCCTGCTTCCTTTTTCCAACATTATCGGCAAGCCGGTAGTTACTACTTTGCACGGCCCTTTGGATGTTCCGTATCAGCAGTTTGTTTACGGCCTTTTCTCGGACGCTTCATACATATCCATAAGCAATTCCCAAAGAGAGCCGTTTAATAAGCTTAATTTTGTATCAACTGTTTATAATGGAATAGATATATCATTATTTGATTTCAACGAAACGCCGCAAGATCATCTTGTCTTTCTCGGGAGGATGTCTCCGGAGAAAGGACCAAAACTGGCGATAGAGATCGCAAAAAAGGCGGGTAAAAAACTGGTAATGGCGGCCAAAGTCGATGCTGTTGATAAAGATTATTTTGAAAAAGAAATAGAGCCGCTAATAGACGGAGAGCAGATACAATTTATTGGAGAAATAGGTCCGGAGGAAAAAAACGGACTGTTGCGCAATGCAACGGCTCTGCTTGCTCCCATTCAGTGGAGGGAGCCGTTTGGTCTGTTTATGGCCGAAGCTATGGCGTGCGGTACGCCGGTTATCGTTACTGATATGGGGTCGGCCCGCGAATTGGTAATTGACGGAAAAACCGGGTTTGTTGTTCGCAATGATGTTAATGAATTTATAGAAGCCGTTTCGAAAATTACGGAGATAAAGAGAGAGGTTTGCCGCAAGCATGTGGAGAATAAATTCACGCTTAAAATAATGGTCGACAAATATGAAGAAGCATACAAAAAAGTCTTAAACAAATAAAAATGAAAATATTACAAATAGCGCCCCTCTGGTTTCCGGTTCCTCCGGATAAATATGGCGGAATAGAAAGAGTTGTCGCCCTTCTTGCAGATGGTTTAGTCGAAAAAGGCCACGAAGTTACTCTTTTTGCAGCTCCGGGATCAAAATCAAAAGCAAATATAATTAATGTTTTTAATAAGCCTCTTATCGAAGCTGGAATTTCTTGGAATGACCCAATATGGAATTTGCGCAATCTTCAAATGGCCGTTGAATATGCTGAAAAAAATGGCTTTGATATAGTTCATTCCCATCTCGATGTCTGGGGATTATTTTTTCAAGGAATATCAAAAGTCCCTTTTGTTCATACGATGCATAATCCGCTTTATCATGCCAATTCTGACGTTGAGAAAGATAATAGGCTCAAGCTCTTTGAGGAAGAAGGTTATAGGACAAACATTGCCCTTATCAGCGAATCAGCAAGAAAAAATGCAATGGTTAATCTGCCATTTTCCAGAGTTGTTTATAACGGTATAAATATGGATGACTTTAACCTTGGAAAAGGAGGCGATCATTTTATCTGGATAGCCAGGGTTAATAAGCATAAGGGAATAGAAAATGCTATTACAGCAGCGGAAAAATTAGGCGTCAGGCTTACACTCGCCGGCAGGCTCGATCCCTCCCAGCAAAACTATTTCGATGCGATTATCAAGCCTCATCTGAATGAAAAAATTAAATTTATCGGCGAGCTTTCCCAAGATCAATTATCAGAATTTTACGGCTCGGCCAAAGCCTTGTTGTATCCGATAGAATGGGAAGAGCCTTTTGGATTAGTAGTTGCTGAAGCTATGGCGTGCGGCACTCCGGTTATTGCTTATAATCGCGGATCTATGCCTGAACTTATAGAAGAAGGCAAAACAGGCTTTGTTGTTGATAGCGATATTAATGGAATGATTAAAAAAATGAAGCTTGTTGATGATGTGGATAGGAATTATGTCCGCGAGCACGTCTCTAAAAACTTTAGCAAGGAAAAAATGGTCGAAGAATATGAAAAATTTTATGAAGATATAATAAAAAATGCCCAGAACTAAAAAACTTAAAATAGCCACAATGGTAACAAGCCATTATCCGACCCCCGCGCCGAAAGGAGTTATTTATGCTCCTATGGATATCGCGATAGAGCTTACCGAAGGTTTGTCCGCTAAGGGGCATAAAATAGATTTTTTCGGCTCCAAAGGGACAAAAGTTCCTGGAGCAAACAGGATTATCGACTGTGGATTAGAGCCTTTACTTGGCAAAAAAGGCCAAAAAATTCTGGAAGGATACGGCTCTCAAAATATAGAGAGGGGTAAAATATTCGGCCTTTGGGATCAGCACGTGATTGCTCGGATGTTTCAAGAAGCCAAAAAAAGAAAATATGACCTGCTTCACATCCACCCTATAGATAGAGCGTTGCCTATAGCAGCAGCTTGCCCCGATATTAAAGTCGCCTACACTATTCATGATCCGATATTTCCTTGGAGAGCCGATATTTTTAAAATGATGCAGACGCCCAATCAAAAATTTATATCTATAAGCAAATCCCAGAGAAAACCCGCGCCCAATCTTAATTATTTAGGAACTGTTTATAACGGAATCAAGTTAGATGAATTTAAATATTCCGGATCAGGCGGCACTGATCTTCTTTTTGTCGGGCGGATAACTCCGGAAAAAGGCGTTGCCGAAGCGGTTGAAGCGGCAGTTAAAGCAAAGCATAAATTAACCATTATAGGCCCTGCTTCTCCGAGCGAATATTGGGATAAAAACATAAAGCCTCATATTGGCAAGGAAGTAACGCATATAAATTATGTTCCGAGAAAATCTTTGTCAAAATATTATCGCCAGGCAAAAGCCGTCTTATTCCCGATTAGGTGGGAGGAACCCTTTGGCCTTGTTATGACCGAAGCTATGGCGTGCGGCACTCCGGTTATCGGCTTTCGTCGCGGATCGGTCCCGGAAGTCATTAAGGATGGAAAGACCGGCTTTATAGTTGATGACGTAAACGGCATGGTTGATGCGATTAAAAAAATAGATCTTATTTCGAGAGCGGCGTGCCGGAAGCATGTCGAGGATAATTTTTCAACCAAAAAAATGGTTGAAGAATATGAAAAAGCTTTTCTTCGTTTTGTTAAATGATATTTGTTTATCCCGCGATAGCTGTTGTTTTATCAGCGATCATTATTTTTCTTCCGCCACCGGTTAAGAAGAATATTTATATCGGAGGAAAAAAAATAAAAATTACAGAAGCAAGATCTATTGCCAGCAAGGCAACAGGGCTCGCCGGAAAACCGGACAAAAAAGGCAAAAACGCCATGCTTTTTAAGTTTGCTTTTTCTTCTAAAAAAACTTTTTGGGCCTTAGGAATGAAATTTCCCATAGATATTTTTTGGATAAGGCAAGGGGAAATTATTTCAGTATCTAAAAATATTACCCCGGGAATTAAAATAATAGTTTCGCCGGAAAAAGTGAACGCGGTTATTGAGATAAGTTCTGCCCTTAGAAAAAAAGAGGATATTCCGGTATATGGTAAAATTGTTTTATAAACAAACAATTTTAAGTCAAATGAGAAAAAAAATAATTTTTTCCCTTATAGCCGTTGTCCTATTGGTTATAATTGCCATTTTGGTAAAAGCAGTTTGGATGGGTAAGGGTAATGCTTTAAGTACCGCAGAAATAAACGGAAATATTTTTAATGTCGAAATAGCCGATTCTGAATTTAGCCGCCTTAAAGGGCTGCGGGGAAGAGAGAATCTTGATGAAAATAAAGGAATGCTTTTTTTGTTTGAAGAAAAGACTTCTCCGGTTTTTTGGATGAAAGGAGTAAAATTCCCTCTTGATCTTATCTGGATAGATGATGATGTTATTGTCGGCATAACTGAAAATGCCATTCCTGCAGAAAGCATTCCGGCGGAAGGAATTAAGCTTTATTCTTTAGAAGACAAGCCGATAAATAAGGTTCTTGAAATTAATGGCGGTCTTTCTGAAAAGCTTAATATTTCTATCGGGGATAAAGTAATTATAAATATTGCGGAATGAAGCCGGTTAAAAAAGATAATGGCAGAATAATCGGCTTCAAGAAAAACGTATTTTTTTTGGGACTGGTCAGCTTATTCAATGATTTTTCGAACGAAATGATCCAGTCCATAATGCCGGTGTTTTTGGGAGTTACTCTCGGAGTATCGCCTGCTTTTATAGGTATAATCGAGGGCGCTGCTGACGCTGTTGCCAGTTTTCTTAAAATAATCTCCGGCTATATTTCGGATAGGGCGCGCAAGAGAAAGTCGCTTGCTATTATAGGTTACGCTTTGTCTATCGCCGTAAGGCCTGTTTATGCCATTGCTAACAGTTTCAGTCGCGTTATGGCTATCAGAGTTACGGACAGGGTAGGCAAGGGTTTTCGAGAAGCGCCAAGAGATGCCCTCCTCTCTGAATCGGTAGATCGATCAGAGCTTGGCAAATCTTTTGGTTTTCAGCGGGCTATGGATGGTATTGGCGGTATTGCCGGACCACTCGGAGCTTTTTTAATACTTTCTCTGCTTGGAGGCGATAATTACCGCCCGCTTTTTTTTATTGCTTTTGGCATTGGCCTTTTTGCGCTTCTAAGTTTCTTTTTTGTTAAAGATGTCCCCGACGGAATTAAAACCCCTCCCTCGCGCTTCAATTTGAAAATTTTTAAGAAGAATAAAAAATTCCTTCTGTTTTTATTTGCGGTTTTTATATTCGGCATGGGTACTCTGCCTATCACTCTTATGCTTCTGCGTCCGATAGAGATAGGTTCTGCTCTTGGCAATATCCCTCTGCTTTATCTCTTATATAGTCTCACATTCGTCATAGCCGCTATTCCCTTCGGAAAGCTTTCCGATAAAATCGGGGAAAGATTTATAATCCCTTTCGGTTTTGTGTCGGCTATTATTTCATACCTTATTCTTGGGTTTACTTCTGATGCGGTATGGAAGGCGGTATTTGCTTTTGTCTTATTTGGCATATATTCAGCTGCGACCGACGGCATTGAGCGCGCTCTTACAGCAAAGCTTGTTAGTAGAGATCTGTTGGCTACTGGCCAGGGTTTTCTTCATGCCGCTGTCGGCGTATCATCGCTCCTCGCCGGTCTCATCGGCGGACTTCTCTGGACTGGTTTTGGCGCTCTTTGGGCATTTGTTTATGGGGCTTCAATGGCCGCTCTGGGGTTAATCATTTTTATTTTTATAAGTTTCTTCTCATCAGAAAAAAACAAAAGTTAATTTAAAAAATTTAAATTTTATTATTTTTAAATATTTATTTAACTTATAATATAAATGCGCAGATTCTTCTAAATGAGTTTTTTAATGAATAAAAAAACAGCCTTCACCCTCGTCGAGCTCCTCATAGCAATCGCCATCTCCGCCTTTGGCGGACCCGCCGGAGGCGGGCTCCCTTTGCGCCGCAAATCAACACCT
>Ga0265293_10011782_pt1 | contig 11783 bp, 8 predicted proteins | sample Munlanlewell138R_FD_192505 | JGI IMG/M metagenome (GOLD analysis project Ga0265293, IMG submission 192505) | Leachate microbial communities from a municipal landfill in Southern Ontario, Canada - Leachate well 138R | ecosystem: Engineered > Solid waste > Landfill > Unclassified | place: Canada... | reverse complement strand
CCGCGCTGCTAGTCGATCCCGTTCCGGAAAAACCGGTCGCTGTAGAGGACCGCCAATATGTATGGTCGTGTTCGTTGGATGCACTTGTATAGGCGGTGCCTCCCGAAACAGAATGAGAATGAGACGGGCCGCTATGACTGTGATTTCCGGTAGATGACATCGTACCTAGACTACCAATCACGTTGATGGCGGCAGATGGCCCCGCAGACGATCCCGATGCAGAATGACTGTGTTCGCCAGCAGATGACATCGTACCTAGACTACCAACCACGTTGATGGCAGCAGATGGCCCCGTAGACGATCCCGATGCAGAATGACTGTGCGCGCCGGCAGATGACATCGTACCTAGACTACCAATCACGTTGATGGCAGCAGATGGCCCCGTAGACGATCCCGATGCAGAATGACTGTGCGCGCCAGCAAATGACATCGTACCTAGGCCATCAATCACGATGCGGTGATATGAGTCCGGTTCGGCCATAGATGTCGCCCCACTCACCTCATGGTAATGCCCGCCGCCGCTTCCGGCGTTGCCGTGGCTGGACGAGCTACCCGATCCGGTGCGGTTCTTGTGGCCGTGAGCGGCAGTAGTCACCGTAGAGACTGTGCTTTTGTACCAATCAAGCGTTAAGCTCATTAAGAACCGGTAGTCGAACGACGTGTCGATTTCATGCGTAGCGACTGTAAATCTAATCGTATATGGAGCCGACTCCGAGATCGCATCGTTGTTAAAGCTGAAATTCCACGAGGACAAGTAACTGTTTGCCATCGATGTAAACGATTCTAGTAAACTAAATCGTTTAGCGTTGACCTCCGACGGTACGAGGAGTCTCCTACCCGCCTCCACTTTCATGGTCCCGTCGTAATTGTAGCGGATAGCTTTGACCCGTTCGGTCACCGGACTATATTTCGTGGAGAATATATCGATGTAGTCGCCGGGGTTGAGTGACGGATCAATTTGGGTCTCAATGACGTAGCTGGTCCCATTTTTACGGTCCGGAAACTCCTTGGCGAGCACCGCCTGCAACTGTGAACTGAATAAGTTGTTCGTGGTGACTAACTCTTCCTTCCAGGTACCGCCTGAGAACAGATCAAGACTAGCAGCCGTATTCTGGGAGAGACCGGATCCGTACCCAGCCCCCAACAACGCAGATATCTTTGGATCACCGGTTAGTTCCCGTTCAAACCCATAGATATTCGTGCCTTCCCTGTATGCAGTGACTCCCCGGGTAGAGGTACCGCGGCCAACCGTCTCCTGAATGTCTAGGTAGGTGTAGCCGTCGGCGGAGTGGCGCCATTGGTATTCGAGACCGAACGCATCGATGATCTTGTAGAGTTCGTCAGCGACCGATCCCTTTGAGGTCCTGTATGGCACTGAAAACGTCTTTGAAGCGACAGACGAATCCACGTTGCCGATTCGCAGTCCGGTATCTTTCCAGTTGGGCACCGAAATATTCCAGTAGGCAGGATCCTTAGAATCCGTGGTCCATAGATAGAACTCGCTGGCGTCTTGAAACCACGTTCCAGCGGTCATAGCGGCCAGACTAGCCGCTTTCGTTAGGAGGGTCGCATTCTGGTAGACGGCCGTTATGGTACCGAACAGGCTGGAAGTACCGGCCCCACGCCCAGCATAGTCCCGGAGATAGTATTTAGAGCCGGAGTACTGGCTGAATGCTCCCTGGGGGACCAGTGAATTCCCAAAATACAAGATGCCGGCGACTGATCCTGGCGTCCCGGAACCAATGATGTTACTGACGGTAGTGCCTGCCGGATAATTATATATTTGGAGCTGGCGGAACTCCAGGAGCCGTTGGATTTCATACGACTCAATTTTTACCGTGCCGTCATCTTGCTTCTTAGGATAGTCAATATAGCCACGGTACCGGATAGAGCCTTTGTAGGAGGCTTCGATGGAAGAGTTCTCTGAGATGGAGTTCGCATCGTAGCAATCTAGGTCAAGCTCCCCATGACGGTCAAAATACTTATCCAGGGAATAATCCGAGACTTTGAACCCGGCGTAAGACCCGTCTTGGTTGGTAATCGTGAAAGTGAATGTCATGATAGGAAACCAACACGTTTATATAGTATGTGCAATATAGTACATTATATGAGTACAATTAAAATTGGATCGGCATATGATGCCGTTGAGGATACGGATAGAGATTTACCGTTTGTAGGTATAATATGTCCCCACTGTAAAGAGGAACCGGGGTATTTATTTCAGGGCATCATATCAGGTGACCGTGAAATTATAGTGGTCGCTACTTGTGGGGCGTGTGGTCATAGCATAAAATTAACGCTATACATACCTGCATAACATTTCTTGGGAGATCACATGACCGAATGCGAACTTTTGGTGATAATTGACGCAGACGATCCCGTCTGCGTTCGTTTTATATAGTGGTTAGTCAACTCGGCCACTTCCTGGATTTGAAGGTCAGGTTGATGCCAGCCGCGTGACTAGAGCTCGACGCATCCCGAACCTTGATCGTCCGGCTCGCATCCACGCCAATTTCCGGCAGCTCATAATATCTGGTATCTCGGACGGCTTCGAATTCAATTCCAGAGATCTTCATGGTGGAGCCCGCTGGACAATAAAACTGGATGTAGACGTCAGATAGTTTTTCTGACCCACTGATATAATATTCGTTTTCAGTGCCTCTGGCAATATCAGTAGTGCGGACTGCTGTATCCCAGGAGGACCCGTCGTCACTGACCCTGATATACGGGCTACCCGTCGCGTCTATCTTGGCGGTCAGCTTGACGTTCTCTTTGGTGGGGTGCGGCCCATATAGCTTGTAAGTGGCGTATCCACCAGATGATATGACCAGATTACCTCCTGACACCGCCGCCGATGAACTCGCATATTTGTCTTGGCCGAACTTCGTGGAACTCGCATAAGTATCCTGGTAGGTGCAGGTTAGGTCACCATCTACATCCAACGACGCGACCTCTGAACTAAGCAGACGGTCAGAGATCAAAATTGAGCTTTCAGTGGTGGACCCGTTCATGATCTCAAAGTAGACTCCTTTCAAGTGGGAACTGCTCGCATAGTTTCCGGTGATGGATACGTCCCAGAATGGTGTGGAGACGTTCCCCCAGTTGTTGAAGGTATGTGCGGATGTATATGGGAGCGCAGCGGACGTTAGGACTAGGGTGTCTCCCGACACCGAATACTGATACGGGTCTTCGAGTTCGAGGCCAACCCTGCTTTTGTAGAATCGGGTGATATGCCGGACGTCCTCTGGTTTGACGCTAACGGACTTCACCCGGTAGAACCAATCACCGCGACCGTGATACCAGTAGCAGGGACCGGTCAGACTGTTAACTGTCTCGTAGAAGGTATCGTGGTCAGCCTCCGTGTAGTATTGGACGTCGAACTCAAATGACAGGTTGCTCATGCCGGTGGTTTTGAGACTAGCTCTCACATTATCAGGAGATGATGACGCAGCGATCTTATTGCCGAGACCGCTTATCCGGGGATCTTTAATGTGGGCTGTAATGTCAATGTTGTTGATTTCATAATATGGCGCTTTGTATAAAATACTGTCCATAGTGAATTGTTTCGTCTTAAACGCCGCGACAGCCATATCTACCGTAAAAGTCTCCGTGGTTGGCAGGGCGAGGTGACCATCTATCGTGAAGGGTTCGGTCCGTCCTAGTGTTGCGATATGACTGTCTATCGTGAAAGGTTCCGTCCACGTTGTTTGGAGCAATCCATCTATCGTGAAAGTTTTGGTTAGGCCCAGCGTCGCGAGGTGACCATCTATCGTGAAAGGTTCCGTCCACGTTTTTTGGAGCAATCCATCTATCGTAAAAGTCTCCGTGGTTGGCAGGGCAAGGTGACCATCCACCGTGAAAGTTTTGGTTAGGCCCAGCGTCGCGATATGACTGTCTATCGTGAAAGGTTCCGTCCACGTTTTTTGGAGCAATCCATCCATCGTGAAAGTCTCCGTGGTAGGCAGGGCGATATGGCTGTCTATCGTAAAAGGTTCCGTCCACGTTTTTTGGAGCAATCCATCTATCGTGAAAGTCTCCGTGGTTGGCAGGGCAAGGTGACCATCTATCGTGAAAGGTTCCGTCCGCGTTGTTTGGAGCAATCCATCTATCGTGAAAGTCTCCGTGGTTGGCAGGGCGAGGTGACCATCTATCGTAAAAGTCTCCGTGGTACCGAGCGTCGAGATATGGGAGTCCACCGTGAAGGTTTCCGTCCACTGCTTGCGGAGGATCGTGTCCATCGTGAACCGGATAACCTTCAGGAGGATGGCATCGATAGTGAACGTCTGGGTATATGTACCGGTTAGGATGTGGGTGTCGATCGTGAACTCTTCAAGTAGTCCAGGCACCGCGAGATGGGTATCCATCGTGAAGGTATCCGTTAGATTCTGTCGCTGGATATAAGCATCGATGGTAAAGGTCTCCGTCGTGATGCTCTGCCGTCTCCCTATCCGGGGGAGTTTGCCGATCTCGGACTTGCCTAGTATCATGGTAGGTGCCTGGTAAGATGGGTATTTAATTTACGGATTTTTATAACATATAAACCAGGGGGTAAAGGTATGGGGTTTACCCCCAGAAATGGCTGGATTATACCTCGTTGTATTTCCAGGTGATGGTTTCGGCGGCTTTCGCACCACTGGACGCGGTCGATGCCACCGTACACTGTAAGATGACATACTCGGAGTATCGGCCGGTACCCGTGGAAGCCTTCTGGGTTATAGTGCCCTTGGGGGAGCCTGACGTATAACCGAAGAGATTCGAAACGCCGGTCACTCCCGTGTAGAATGTCGTGATTTCGTTGCCCGTGGCACCTAGATTACCGGTAGCCTGGACATAAGTCGTAGGATACTGGTCACCGATGACCACCCCGACACCAGTCCCCCAGCCGAGCGATCCATCTGTGTAGATATAAATGCCGGTGATCGACGTGTCAGGTGCCACTGACACATAGAATGCAATGGTTTTCGCATAACTGTAAGAGGTACCGGAACTTGGAATTGGTATCGGGTAGTCGGTGCCGGGGTCATTAGCATCACTCGTACAGAATCTAAGGTTATCGTTTGGCAAATCGCTTTCAGTGGGACTAGCGCCCCAATATTGTTTGGTGGTAACTGTCGCAACCATATTTTTTCAACTCCTTGGTATAATTTTTATATAAATAAACGGAATGTGGAGACACTGACGCCGCCAACGACCCTAGTCTCCCGGTGAAATGTCCCAGATGTAGCTATCGACCCATCTCTGAGCAACCACACCCGGAAAAACGGTCCAGGGTTAGACCGGCTAATAACGCTGGGGTCTTCAAACCCCATTTCAACAAGCGATGCAGTCAAATCCCCGTTGTCGGGGTCGAGACCCACGAGATAATCAGTGCCTACGTGGGTACCACTTACGACCCTGACATGCTGTTGTTTGCGGAATATCAACAGGGAGTCCGGGTCTTTGATGATCTCAAGGGCGACCTGCCTTTCGGCATTTCGCAGAGGCAACACTTGGAACCTTTCAATCAGGGGAAATTTCAGTTCGTGGAACTTTACTCCTTGGCCTTCAACATCGCATGTTCCGTCGAAGTAGTGCGCTACCCACATATGGCTATTTATGTCTACCACAGTATAATTCTCCTTTAGTTTCCTTTACTCCACTTGACATACTGGCGACTCATCCAGGTTTTGAGGTCAGCATCGTGCTTTTTGAGGACGGTCTCAATTTCTTTCGCGTTGCTACCAGAGATCGTGTATGACGGATTATACGAAATGGATGGTGCAGCTGATCCACCTCGCCTGGCATAACTTCCGTATCGTTGGTTTTCTGCAGCAGTCATGACACGCTCTCCCCTATGGAGAAACGCGGGATATCTGTCAAATGGAACATAATCTAACCCAGTACTAAGAGATGGGACCCACGACCGCAACGGCGCTCCCGCGCCCTCTATTTTTTCGAGAATACTGTTGTAATTGCTCCCCATATCTCCGATAGCATCCATCAGTCGGCTATCTTTCCGTAAATTTATATAAGTGTCGTACCATGTCGCGGTGGCGCGGATATCATCCCCCCATCCCCATCTTGCAAAGTCTCTCATCTTTAGCATGACTGAAAGCGGGATACTAAACGGATCGATTGAATCCCACGAGTGGACTTCTTTTAGCGCCTTTTCTCGCTCTTTCACCCGGACAGCTGCAGCCATGGCAAGAATCTCGTTCTCTTCCTCTACAGTTCCGCTATAATTCTTTATTTTTTCGAAATGATGGCTTTTGACGACTATCTCTGCCATCACATGAGAGAGTTCCTCCCTGTCGTACAACAAATTATTGGGGTCGTACCCGACACTATTCAAGCGATCAGTGGCATATTGAGAATCTGATATGGTCTTTTGCATACTTATAATCAAGCTACTGATGCCATTTTTTTGATCTTGGTTAATGATCCACTCTGGTCCAGCTTCGCCAATAAGGGCGACGGTTGGTTTATCTACATAACCGCCTTCTGCAAACGCTGGTATCTGTGCGGTTTCTATGGTACCACCAGTATAATTCGATCCGATAGTTACCTCGGCATAGGTACCCCAGATGGCATCTACTAGGTAAGCCAGCGTATCGTAGGCTGGACCCGCGAACGCCCCGATGGTCATGGTGGGTTCTGCGGTAACCACATCCGATATGATACCCTTAGTTGACTCGTCTACTATGGAAGTATCCTCAGTTGGTGTCATAACTGGTGGATTATTTGACATCGTTTCGTCGAAAGTACCTTTAGCTGTCGCTACCATCTCTTCAACTGATTGACCAGATAGTTTTGCAGAGAACTCCAGTTGAGCCGGATGGACATATTCATCTTTTATCAGTTTATTGACAATCTTCTGGACATATACATCATTTGGAGCAACTATGCTCTCTGCGAACATCGGATAATATTTGTCTAGTTCATTTACGTTATGTCGAAATTCCCCTGGTCCCATGTTAGATGGATCAAAATACATGTCATCAACGGATTTATAAAGAGATTCAGTGGTCTCTTGAATAGCCGCTGTGGTAGCATCCGCGACTGTATCTGCCGCTCCATCCACTGAATCCTGGATCTTTCCGAGGAATCCCATAGCGCCCGTGACTTTATCTTTAGTAAAGTCCATGATTTTGTTGGAACCGCGAAGGTTTCCCACAACGTCTTCTAACTGGTCCGTCTGTTCCTCTTCCTGTTTGATTACACGGTCGAGTAGATACGCTCCCTTATATTGGGGACCCATAGCTTCATATCCAGGTATCACTTCCTTTTGGTATTTCTCGTCTTTCCGGAGTTCAGCTAGAATGTCACTATATCCTTGGGGAATGACCTTTTCCACTGTGTCCGTGATACCTTCTCCGATTTGAATACCGGCTTCATATGATGCTGTCGCATCAAATCCAACGTCAAAATCCTCTTTGTTTAGTTCGCCAGATTTTTGGCGTTCGAGTGCTTCCTGGGCTGCCTGCATCGAAGCCTGGGATGCCTCTGAATCAGATTTGGTATTTTCGTATATTCCGCGGAGGTTATCGCCCACTGAAGTATCAAACGGGCTTTGTTGTAGGCTAAGGTCTTGGGTAGCCGCAGCTTGTTTGGAGGCTTTAGTACCTTCCTCTGAAATACCTGCGTTCAGAATGTCACCAAGAATTCCAGATACGCCAACTTTCCCATAGTTGCCTTGCTGGATCATTGATTGCCAATCTGCTGGATTGAAATCGCCAGTACCTAATTCATACCCCAACGCGATAACGGTTCGCCCGCGTTCTTGTTGATCCTTAACACCTTCTAGGTCGAGTATAATATCCTCATATTTGGCTTCACTCCCCGGGCCACCCTTTAATACTTTATAGTGAGCTTCGTTTGCATCGAGTATACGTCCGACAACTTCCCCGGGAGTTCCAACCGCAGAGCGGCTTCCGCCCCCAAAGAAGTTAGCCACGCTCTCCGGCACCATATCAGATAAGGCATCTTTGATGCCAGTGGCGATTCCTGTGAGGTACATCCAAAGAGCCCGGAACCTAATCTCGACTTCAGTGACGAAGTTATTGATAGCGATCGATGTCACATTGAACGCATCGATGAATCCGTTCGCGAAATCTGCACTAAAGTGGTTCTTTAGGAATCCGGTGATTAGTTCGACGGCAGTCCGTATCGGATGATAGATTATGTCTTCCCAAGTCGTATCGCCCAGCATCCGCTGTTTGAAACCTGTTAAGAACCCCCAAAAGGCCGTCGCGATGGCCTCGAACCATGACGGACTGGTATTCTCATCAAAGAATCCTTTGATAACGGATCCCACTAGGTGCATCCCACCAGCGACAGCATCCGCTAGCAATCCAGCGACTGCATTGCCTAGGTTTGACCAGTCATAGTCGTATATTGATTGGCGAATCCTATTGAGCAAGGGGGATACCGCGTTGACTAGTGTATTCCACCCTTGGGATATATATTGGGAGATTTTGTCGCCGACTTCGTTCCACCCGGTATTTTCACCAAATTTAGATCGGACTTTTTCAATTATGTTTCCGGCAGTATCGATCATTTTGTTTCCGATGTTACTCAAAGCCTTCACTGCTTTTTCGAAGCCGCCTTTCCAGTCGATTGAGAATAATTTGTCTTCAATTTTTTCCGCGATTATGCTGAACGCTTCCGAAAATATCTCCTTGATGCCTTTACCCTCGTCTTTCATTTTCCGGAGCCATTCAATGGCACCTTGGACACCGCTTGCCATCTCCCCAAACAGTCCAGCGCCCATCGGCACGAACAGTTCACCGATCTCAATCCCCAAGACTTTCATGGCGTTCTTGAAGATAGTCCCCTTGTCGATTAGGTTGTCGATAGACTTTTCATATTCCTTGTTGATCGAAGTGCCGGTCTGCATCTCCTCGTTGGCGATCGCCTGGTACCTGGCGTATTCTTCCTGGGCACCGCCCAACTTGATGATTTCTTTGGATGCGTAGCCGCCAAATATCTTTTGGAGAGCAGCTTGCTGTTGACCAGGAGATAACTCTTTTTTGGCTTTTACAGCGTCAACTATCGCCATGACGGTATTCACGGAGTCTTCAGTGAACATCCGGTCGACTTCTTTGGCATCTACCCCAAGGAACTTCCCAGCGATGTCAAGACCCGACACGCTTTTCATGATCTCGCCGGTTGCTTCGTCGGTGTACGATCGACCTTTGCCGTAAAGACCTTCGCCGCCCACCGCAGAGGACAGCATGGTCCGCATGAGACCTGGATCAATACCTCGGCTGATCGCGGTTGTAATAAATGCAGCTTGTTCAGCGGGGCTCAACGACCATGCATAAAAGCTACCCGCGGCGTCTGTCATGGCGTCCGTGATGTCCGTTGCTTTCGCGACGGACACGTTCTCCAGGGTGTTCACCGCGGAACCTAACTTCGTGGCGAACTGATCGACCCCACCAGCTTGAGCGACCGTCTCTTTATTCAGATTCGCCATTTTAGCAATCCACGTGGCGCCAGCTTCCCCAGATATCTCAAGGGCGCTGGTCATTTTCAGGATGCTTTCCGTTAGGGCAGGGATCCCGGTTTGTTCGATGCCCAGTTGGCCGAGGGTCGCGGCTACATTCATGATGTCTTGTTGGGACGATGGCATCTTGGCCATTATATCCAGGAGGTCTCTGCTCATTTCCTTGTAGGCTTGGGAACCCTTTTCGAGATCGGTAACCTTGGCAATCCTGGCCATGTCTTTTTCCCACTGGCCAGCAAGCCGAGTTGTCTTGGTGATCGCTGCACCTACAGCAGTGATGCCAGCGATCAGCCCGACGAAAGCGATCTTCCCGACGGTCATTAAGGCCGAGCCTAGGCCGCCAGCAGCTGCCTGGGCTCCTTTCATGCCCGCGGCCATCTGGGCAAGGCCTGCATTAAAGGCGCTCGTGTTGAGATACGCATTCCAAACTAGAGAATCTGCCATGGGTCACCAAAAAGTTTATATAAGATAATCGACTAGTGTATAGTGCCAAGAATGGCACGTATCGACTTACGAACAAGGGCACCTGGACCTTCCCACGGTCTGGGTGTTCTCTCTTTACCCTCGTGAGATACCATAGAAAGCATAGAAAACTATAATAGGTGGTTAAAATAAAAGCTCATATTGTCATGTGCGTTCATGGTAAAATCAGCGTGCCAGCGGTCCAGAGCTTAACCGGATTTCTGATGTCTGACTATCGGAAGTATTTTGATGTCAGCGTGACATTTGCGACTAGCTCCCTGATCGAACGCGTCCGGTCCATCCAGGCAACTAAGTTCCTGGATGACGAGTCGCTAGGTGACGTCTTCGTGTTTATTGATGACGACATCAAATACGACCCGACGGCTCTCTTCAAGATTGTCATGGAGTCCTATAATAACGATGCGATTGTAGCTGGTACATATCCGAGCAGGACGCCCCCCAACATCAAGCCGACGGCCTCCAACTGGGATAAAACAAAAGACTTGCTGATCAAATCTGACCAGCAACTCATCCCGGTGGAGCTCATCGGCATGGGATTCACGGCGATCCCACGGTCCGTCTTAGAGAACCTCGCACTGACATTGCCACGCATCGGTACCGAAAAAATGGTGCCGTTTTTTGCGAACCTCACGCCGGAAATCGACGGCCAGATCTACTTTTTTGGGGAGGATTATAGCTTTTGTTGGCGGTGCAAACAAGCAGGGTTACTCATCTATGTAGACCAAAGTATATATCTGGAGCACGAAGGCTCCAAACTCTACAATTGGGGAGATTTGACCGCTCCGGACACAACCACAAAGGTTAAATAAGATGGGAACATATTATTAGTATCACGATGGTTAGCACACATATCCGGGGGAGTTCGCCATTTCACTCCCCCACCCTCCTGGTTATGAGCGGTCACCACGGTCCCGGCTCGGCTTTCCCTTCATGTCGGCCTTTGCGGCCTGCTGCCAATCCTCAAACGACATGGTAGGCTGACTACTGTCTGATTCTGCTTTTCGGCGGGCCTCTTCTGTGGCTTCATGCTCAGCTTCGAGACTCTCAGCCACGCACTGCCAATCAAAATAGAAGTCTTCAATCGGCTGGCTCATTAATCGCTTTGGGCTTCCGCCGGTTTCCCTTGCCAACCTTCCTGCGATTAGCCTTAATGTCTTGCTCCAATTGTTCGGCGGTTTTACCGACGCCAGGCGCCACGGCCCGCTCCAACATATTACGCGCTTCAGCCGTGAGGTCTCTTACGGACAGTTCGCCCTCCTCATAGTTGGCTTTCCCGGCTGGAACGTTCACGAATCGCCAGTTGCGAATAGTAATGTTGAATAGGTCTGCCATGTAATCGAAGGTTTCCTCGGTTTCCATGTCTTTCTTGGCGTCCTCGTAGACCTTAGCGATCTGATAGGCGGTCGCTGGCGTATAGACCACAGGAATAGTGAACGTGGTGCCGTCTGGTCCCTCAAACTTCACTTCAATTTCATATATCTGTTCAGTTCTCATGAACTTGCCGAATGCAGACATCGACTCGCTATCTTCCACTCTAATTTCTTTTGTCATTTGGTTATTCTCCAAAAGGCTTATATACGATGGCGTATAAGTAGTGTTATGCGACAAGGAGACCACATGACCCCCAAAACTCCAATTTTAAAGTCTTCTGCCTCCTTCCAGGGTCAGTGTCACCTTGTCGCTCCCTTCCTACTCACGCCGTAGAATCCGTCTACGGCTTATCTACGGTCTACGCGTGGGTATTATACGTCGTGGATTTGGTGTTATGGAGATATGCCCGGATATCGTAGTTGTAGTCGCTGCTGATCATCCCGGT
>Ga0265293_10011781_pt1 | contig 11783 bp, 9 predicted proteins | sample Munlanlewell138R_FD_192505 | JGI IMG/M metagenome (GOLD analysis project Ga0265293, IMG submission 192505) | Leachate microbial communities from a municipal landfill in Southern Ontario, Canada - Leachate well 138R | ecosystem: Engineered > Solid waste > Landfill > Unclassified | place: Canada... | reverse complement strand
CATCTTGATCAAAAGTATAAGCTTTACTTTCTTCTATTTCTTTTTGCATTTCATTAAATTCTTCTTCGGCTGTTTTTTCAATTTCAATTTGTTCATTTCCTTTAAATAAATTTTTTAAACTAAAATCTTTTGGTTTCAAAAAAAATACCAGTAAGACAGCTATAAGGACTATAACTAGAGATATTAAAAAAATACCTATTGTTTTTTTATTGAAATTAAACATACTTTTATTTATTAATTTATTTTAATTATATTTATAATTCTTGTTTTTTTTCTAATTCACGAGCAAATTCTTTCTTAGCTTCTTCTATTTCCAATAATTGTCTTGGATCTGATGTTATTAATTGATCTTCACTATATGAAGCTACTACCTTAATAGCCACGTGTTTATTCCCGGCAAAGAAAATTCCTTCTCCTAAACCACATTCTAATAATAAATATTTTTCTCCTTCGGTCAATAAAAAAGTTTTTTGAATTAAATCAATAGCGGCCGGAGATTGTTTTAATAATATTTGCAACGATGAGTTATTAACAATAGCTTGTCCATAAGGTGAGGTTAAAAAATCATTAACATCTTGAGTAATAGTAGTAACTCCCAAATAATATTTACGACAACGTTTAACTAAAGCAAAAATAAATTTAGCACTATCCGGATTTTGCATCATCCACCAGGCCTCATCAATAACTAAAATTCTTTTTTTCATTTCACTTCTGACAACATTCCAAATATAATTAACGATAGTATAAATGGCAATCGGACGAAGCTCATCTTCTAAATCACGAACTGAAAAACAAATTAATTGATTATTCATTTCTACATTAGTTAAATTATTGAGCAATCCGGAAAATGTTCCTTCGGTATATTTTTTTAAACGTAAAGCTAAATCACTTCCACCTTCCATACCATCTAAAACCTGTTGTAAGTCAGATAAAATCGGTGGCTCTATTTTTGATAAATCAGAATCAGAAGTTATATCTTTTTTAGCATAGGTTTCTAATAAAGCTCTATCAACTATAGAATCTTCATTATGATTTAAATCTCCAATCATCAAACGGACTAAACCTTTTAGAGTAATAACGGCACTACGAATTATATCTTTTGGTTTAGCTTCACCTCCCACTGAGCGGGGCAAATCAAAAGGATTAATTTTACTATCACTAGACAAAGATATATTAACATAGGTTCCGCCCACCGCTTCAGCTAAATATTTATATTCATACTCAGGATCAATAATAATAACATCAGTCCCCATCATTAAAGATCTTAATACTTCTAATTTGATACAATAACTTTTTCCAGCACCAGAAGTAGCAAAAACTACTGAATTAGCATTCTGTAGACTAAAACGATCAAATAATATTAAACTATTATTATGACGATTGATTCCGTATAAAATACCTTTATCGCTGGTAAGCTCGCTGGAAATAAAAGGAAAAGAAGAGGAAATCGGTGAGGAATTCATATTAAAGGTTATATATAATTCATCATTACATAATGGCAAGGTAGAGTTAAATCCTTGTTCAGCTTGATAAAAACCACGTTTAGAATATACTAATCTAGAACCAAAAATATCTTCTACTTGATCAGACAAACGATCTAATCTTTCTAAACTATCAGCATAAATAGTGATGTATAAAGCAAATTGAAAAAATTTTTCAGTTCCTTGAGTTAAAGAATCTCTTAAATACTCTATATCTCTTAAAGCTGTTTCTCTAAGCGGATCACGAGGAGCTCCCTTTTCAGAATCACTCATTATTTGAGCTTCTAAATTACCAACTCTATTTTTTAATTGTTTTAAAATAATAGAACTCTTAACCGGATAAAAAAACATAGAAACATCAAAGCATTCATTTAAATTAATAATCGGAGCAAACCAACCAACACTTATATATCTAGGATAACTAATAACAAAAATAGTTCTTAAAAATTTTTGTCCTAAATGTACAAAAGTAGGATCAACTTTTAGACTAGCTGGAGAAATTAAATCACGAACCGATAAAATACCTTGACGAAAGGCCTTTTCTTCTTCTATTAATTCCTTGGTTACTTCAAAATCCTCTTCTCTGATTCCAGCTTTTAATATTTCTTTTTCTAATAGACCTAATTTCTTTTTCTTAGGATCTATTTCTGCTTGTTTATTTAAATTTATCATATATTATAATTATTATTTACTATTATTTTTATTGTTCTACCTGAATATTACTTATATCAGTTAATGTTTGGTTTTTAACTGTTTCAGGGTTATAGGTACTATAATAAAGTTCTATTAATTCTTGAGTATTTAAAATTTTTATATCAACTCCTACTGATAATAGAGCGGCATAGATACTGTCAACTCTACGCATTAAATTATCTTTATATTTTAAAAATTTAGCTTCTTTTAATTTTAAAATTGAAGCTGGCTTAAAAGCTTCTGATAATTGAGAAAAAAAGCCTTTATGTTTATCGGTTATCGGACTATAAGGAATAACTATAAAAAACTTTTTATTCATTATTTTTCCTATTGATACTAATTCTTTTATATACTCTATATATTCACCGGTTTGTATTTTTAATAAACGATTAGTTTGTTCTTTTTCTTTTACTTTTAAAAGTTCAATATAATTATCTATATTTAAATCTCGTGATTGAACAACAATTTGAATGGGAGTATTAATATTATTTAAAAAACTAACATACGACGAAATGATAGCATTTTGTTCTTCTTCACTCTTTAAGGCAAAATTAATACTAGAAACAGATAACACCGCTCTAAGGGTACCATCTTTCATAATAACAGTATCATCTTTTATTTCTAAAATATCTAAATACTGTTGAGTAGAGGGAGCAACATTTTTCTTGTTGGATGTTGTTTGTGCCATAATTTTTTATTTTAAATCATTATCAACTTCTATTTGTTCATTATCTTTTCCTTTATACCGACCCTTAGTATCTATAATTAAAGATAATTCAGCCAATTTTTGTTTAGCAAAATATTTATCTGGTGGTAAAATTTTTTCATACTCTACCTGCTTATCTTCCTTGTTTTCAATGGTAGTAATTTTATGATTCCAAACTCTTAACTTAGGTTTTCTAAAATTTTGTATTAAATTTAATAAAAAATAATGAAAGGAACGGCCATTTATCTTTAGAAAGGAAAAAACACCGGCAATAGCAAAAATAAGGACAGAAAAAATAACAAAAGCTGTAAAATCAAAAATTTTATAGCATAAAAATATCAATAGAGCCGCTGCTAAAAATATTAAAAATTGTCTAGTAGTTATTGGACCTATAATCTTCGGTTCAACATCAATAAATTGTGGAACGGTAAATTGTTGCATAAAAAATATTAAAACAATAAATTACGATTAAATTCTATTAAAGCTTCAACTTCTTCATAAGTTAAATATTCTTGATTGGAATCTTTTAATTCTTCTATAACTTCCAATATACTCTTTCCTTCATCACTGGCTTTAAAAAACATTTTTAAATATAATTTATTAACTGGACTTTGTCGCCAAGCCTTTACTCCTTCTAACATTTTTCCGTAATCAATATTTTTCAAAATTTCTAGTTTTTGTTTTATTTTTACAAAAATTTCTTTAGGATCAACTGATAAACGACGAAAATTAACTAAATCCATAAATTTTAACTCATCTATTGGACCAGTAACTTTTATTTTTTTAACATCTGACATTTTTATCTTTCCATTATTAGTAAGCGGCATATTAACTATCGGTTTAACTACTGGCGTTTCTTTTTTTTGTATTTCTGGTTTAATAACTTTTTCTTCAACCATCGGTTTTTCAGGTATTATCTCCTCCTTTTTTTTCTCAATAACTGGTTTTTCAAGTACTACTTCTTCTTTTTTTGTATTTATACTTTTTAAATTATCCAATAAATTAGTTAAGTTTTCTGGCGATAAAACATCTTTCTTAATTTCGGGATTAATTATTGGTAAATTTTCCAATTCAAAATCTTCTTTAACCGGAGCTAATTCTAAAACTGGTTCCTTATCTTCTAAAAGTTTTGGTTGCGGTTTAGGACTTATTTGCCCATGACCTAGTTTTTCTATTTTTCTTAATACATCATCTTCCACTTTTAAACTCTTTTTAACTTCAGAATATTCTTTTCTTTTTATAGTTTCAACAGCTGAAAAAATATCATCAATAATTTTATCAGTTAAATCTAATTCTCCTTTTTTAATCTCAGAAACCAACATCTCACGAACAGCATAGCGATCTTTGGCTCCTATTATATATTTATTTAAAATTAATAAAAAACGACTTCGGGAATTATCATCTTTAAATTTTAATTTTAGTTTTAAAATTATTTCATCCAGCATCGGATTTTCTTTGGGTAAATCCAATGATAAATAATTGGCAGCTGGGTATAGAACATTTTTAATAATTTTATCGGCTAATAATTTTGATCTATCAGGATCTAAATTAAATTCAGCTGAAATAACTACTGGTAATTGTTTAACATCAACCTCTTTTATCATGATCTTCATGATTAAAGAAGCTAAATTAACATTAAACTCTTTTTCTAATTTTTCAATTATTTCCAGGGCCTGAGGACTGGTAACAATTAACTTTAAATCTGAATTTAAACTATTAAATTTATTTAAATAGTCAAACATATTTTATTTTTTATTATTTATTTTTTTTATTTCATTTTCAATGGCTTTTCTTTCTAAACTTTTATCCGGATATTTTGTAAATAAATCTTGTAATTCTTTTAATTCTTTATTCTTTAAATCGGGTAAATCTAATTCTTGGGTTTTTTCAATTTCTTTCACTATTTCTATCTTTTCTTCAATTTTTGGCTTAATAATTTCTTCTTTTGGTTTATTCTCTATTCTATTAATATTTTTGCTACCCAAAACAACATCTCTTTCTACTGGAAATATTTCCCAATCTTCACGAGGAATATTAGCCATAGATTCTGGGAAGAAATTTAAATTACGATATAACTTTAAAACTTTTCTTAAAATCTTTTTTTCTTCTTCGGTTAATAAGGTATTAACAAAAGTAGAGGTTAAATATTTGGCTAAAGCTATACTACCAAACATTTCATTACCATTTTCTTTAATAAAATGTTTTATCCAATTAGCAATAGTTGGTTCTTCTTCTCTATCATTAAGCATCATTTTTTTTGAACCAATCTTTTCTTGATTAGATAAAAAAGTTTTAATAAACCTATTCAAACAATCTGGCTTATTAATTAACAGATATAGAGCGGAACCATTAACCTTTTGTGGACCAGTATAATCTTGACTCTTTAAAACTTCCATGATACTCTTTCCTAAAAAATCAACCACTAATTCTTCTTCTTCTTTAAAATCAATTTTATTTTCTAAATCATCTACAAAATCTAATAATTCATCAACGTTACGACTTTCAATTAAGTCATTAAAATTATCAACATATTTTTTATAATCATCTGGTTTTTTAATATGTTCTTTTACCTTAAATTCAATAAAAGAAGCAACCGGTAAAAATAATTTACCTAAAAAATCAGAAATAAATTTTTCAACATTATTTATTTTTCCGGTTATACTTGTTTTTAATTTTTCAATATCAAAATCAGAAATAAAGAAATCATAAATTAAGTCCATAACAAAATCATTATCAAGATTATATTCATCTACTAATTCATCTATAGCTTTAGCTATTAAATCAGAAGAAAAGTAAAGATTAACTTCTTCTGAAAAAGTTCTTATCTTCTGTAAAAATTGTGCTGTTTTGTCATCCATATATTAAAATTAACTTTTATTATTTTATTAATTTTATCCAACAATTTTTTTTATTTCTGTTAATATAGTTCTTCCTATTGGATTGGTATTTTTTAATGTTGTTTTATTTAATATTTTATTTAATTCTTCAGATATTTGTTCGGTTGTTTTACCGGATAAATTATCAAAACGATTTGTTTCTTTTAAGAAATCTTCTAAACTCTGACGTCCTTTTTTACTTAATACTAAATCACTTATTTGTTCTTGAGACATATTAGAAAAGTAATTTTCTTTTTCATAACCACTATTAAGTGTACCTAATGTTCCTTTTAAATTAGCTAATTGACTTCGAGCAGCTGAATTATCGGAAACTGTGCTAACTTCCTTAAGAGCTAATTCTATTTTTGATTTTTGACTTACAGTTTGTCTAGACAACATTGATTTAAAATTTGGAGCCGACATGGTTTCTGATAATTTAGGCATAACTAATTTTAAAGATTCTTCATCCATGTCTTCTATTTTTATTGTTCCATTTACAATACCCTTAGCAATTTTACTTGGTGCTTTTTTATCTCCTGATTTTAATTCTTGTATTTCTTTTGATAATGAAAAATAACTACCGGACAAAGAACTGTTAAGTTGATTTAACGCTTTTTTATCCACTTCATAAGCCCCTGATATTTCATTTCTTTTTACTTCAGCTTCTTCTTGAGCCAATTTTCCTTGTTCCATTAATATCATAGCAGCTGCATTTCTTTTAGCTGGAGCTTCGGAATAATCACTCATTTTTCTTCTTAGTGTTTCTTCATCATCATATCGCATATCTTCCTTGTGTCTAGATATTTCAGAATTACGGAAATTAGAAGCAATACTTAAATCTTCTTCTCCGGCATGCTTTACTTTATTTTTAATTCCAAGTGTGGTTATTTGACCAATAACATTAGCCACCTTATCAACTTTTTTTGATGTTTCCATTTTTGATTTTAATTCTTTTCCTGCATCACTAATGGTTTTATTTTTATTACCTATCTCTTTGTCAATATCATTTATTGAAACATTTGATACCTTTTGACCAGTAATTTTTTCATATTTTTCAGCAAAAGATTTTCTTTGATTACTAAACATAGGTTCTTTTTCTTTGGCTTCTAAATATTCTTCATCATCGTCATATTTATTATTAATATTTTTTAATTCTTCTTCGGCCGTATCTTGAGTTATATCTCCTCGTTCAAATCTATTTCTAATACTATTAATTTCATTTTCTTTTTGTTGTATCTTTACGGCTCCTGGATTATTTTTTTCAAAATCATCTATCTTAACTTTTAATTCTTCTAATTCTATTTTTTTACTCTTTTCATTTTCAATTTCTTGTCTTTTTCTATCTATAGCTTTTTGAGATATATCTCCAGCCATTCTACTTTTTGCAAATTGTCCAATAGCCTTACCGGCAGCATTAGGTATGAAAGTAGCTCCTTTTTTTACATTACCAACTCCCTTAGCTATGAGCTTAGCATCTTGTTGAGCTAATTCTTGTCTCTTAGATTCCTTGGCTTGTTTATATGATTTATAGGCACTTTGAGCTCGTTCAATACCGCTAGCTCTCTTTAACCCTTTACCAGTCATTTTTAAAGCTCCTGTTCCCATACTTTGTAATTTACCAACTGTTTTACCCATAGCCTTTCCCGCTATTCCTCCAATTTCATTGGCAATCATTAATCCTCCTAAAAGCATGCCAATAGAAATTATGAAGACAATCATATTTTCTTTTGATCCGGCTTGAGTCATAGTAGCGGCTACAGCACTTTCATTAGCATCACCTCCCAAGTCTTGTCCTTCCACGTTGGTATTTGACATCATTTGAGATTTAATTTGAGCACTTCCTTCCACTGAACCCAAAGAAGCAAACGACAACCATAAGAAAAAAGCGATAACTGGACCAATTATTAAATTTTTAGAAAAATCTGACCACCATCTTTGAGAATATTGAGTTCCTTGAGGAAAAGAAGCTAATAGATAAGCCAAAGGAGAAAGTACTACATATATCCAAATCATAATTATTCTCATCGCCAACATAACTAACATAGACAAAACAACAACCGTTGCTATAATCACCATAATCAAAGCTAAAATTAAGGAACCGACAATTGATGATTGAGTTATTTCTCCACCATTAGGATCAGCCGTCAATATTTTATTAATCCCTAACATTTCGGTTAGATTTCCTCCGGCAATATCTTTAACAGCATTAACAAAGGTAAGCATTACGATTTGAGTAAAATCAATTAATACTCCACAAATCATTTTAGAAAAATTTATTAATACGGCCATTATAATTAATTTAGGTAACCAAGTTTTTAAGTTATAGCTATCAATTCTTAATATACTAGCAAAAGCAATAATAAGTAGAATCAAAACAAAAAACATATTACATAGATCTCGTACTACTACCCAACCATAAGAAACGGCTGTAGAACCTATGAAACCATTATACTGAGCAATACTAACTAATATATCTAAAAGTAAAACTACTAATTTACCAAATAAGGCTATAATAGGAGATAAAATCCAACCGACAACTGTTGCTACCGCTCCACTATCAGCTAATACAAATTTAGGAAAAATAAATAAAACCGCCACTAATAATAAACTTAGTAACGGAATAAATTTTTTCTTATGTTTTGAAAAAAATCTTTTCATTTATATAAAATATTTAATTTGTAACTTTATCTACTAACCAGGTCCAAGCAACTAATCGTGGGAACAAAATAAAATAAATAAGAACTATAATATAAACAATAATTAATAAATGTAATATACAAGCACAACAAAGAGCTGGTTTTTCAAATACTTTAACTTTATCACCTATTTTTTTTGCTTCTTTAGGATTACTTTTTTGCATTTCATCAGGAACCCATTCTCCTCCCGGTTGACCGAAAAATTGAGGAAACTTATCACAAAGAAAAAGATGAATATATGAATAAAATAGGGAAAAACCAAAAGTAGAAATGGAATTCAAAATTGAATTTTTTAAGAGTTTATTAAAGAAAAGTTTAACTTTACTTACTTTTTCTACTTCTTCTTCTGAATCTAATTTTACTTTACCAGACTTTTCTTTTACATCAGCTTTTTTCTCAGCATTTAATTCTTGAGCTCTATTATCTTCACTTTTTTCATTATCTATTTGTTTTTCTTTCTTTTCTCCTTCATTCTGACTACCCTCACTTTTATTTTGTACTGAACTTAAAGGAATATTTTTTTTTGAAAGATCATTATCTATTTTATTAGACATTTCCCTTTTGTTTCTACTTAAATCACTAGCCATTTGATTTTCACGATTCATTTTTTTATCGTCCTTTTTCCCTTGATTATATCCTTGTTCAATATTCTTACTATACCCTTGTTCAGCATTTTTATTATACCCTTGCTCAATATCTTTATCATTTTTAGGAACAACTGGCTTGCTATCTTTTGTTAAATTATCAATCTCTTCCTTAACTTTAGAATCAAGTTTGGGTGTTAAATTACTATTATTACTCCCTGACAAATTATTTTCTATCCCTTCTTTTAATTCTTTTTCTATTTCAGAAACAGTTTCATTTTCTATTTTTTCTTTTATTTCATCTGATATTTTAGAATTTGGATTATTCATAAAAATAAAACGAAAAAATATAATAATAAGAAACCAAATTACTATACTTAGCCTAACTGTATTATATAATATCTGACTATATTATACAATAAAAAAAATAATTTGCCAATAAAAAAAGAAGTTTTTAAAACCCTCTTTTCAAAATTTAAAAATTAATAAAAAATTAATATGCCTTAGAAAAAATAACCCTTTTTTTTGATCTTTTACCACAAACTATACATTGACCCTCTTCTTCTTTTTGATCTAAAGCAATACATCTAATAGTGGCTTTAGTAATCTCTTTTACCTTGTTTTCACAAGCTTCATCGCCACACCAATGACTATATACATAAGCACCGTCACCATTTAAAATATTTATCAATTCTTCATAATTATTGATTATAAAAGAATTGGCTTCTCTGAATTTTTTGGCTCTACTAAATAAATTTTCTTGAATATTTAATAATTCATCAATTATTACTTTTTTTAATTCTGACATTAAAATAATCTTTTTTTCTCCAGTATCACGACGAACCATAACTACTTGTTTTTTTTCAATATCTTTTAAACCAATTTCTATTCTTAATGGAACTCCTTTCTTTTCCCAGTCATTAAATTTAAAACCAGGACTTAAATTATCTCTATAATCTACTTCTATTTCCATGTTAGTATTTAATAAATCTTTTTTTATTTTTTCAACATTTTTTCTAACTTCTTTTTCTTCATTCTCATTTTTATAAATAGGAATTATTACTACTTTTATTGGAGCAATATTAGGAGGTAAAACCAATCCTTTATCATCACTATGAGTCATTATTAATCCACCTATTAATCTAGTACTAACTCCCCAACTAGTTTGCCAAGCATATTGTATTTTTCCGTTTTTATCAGTGAATTTAATATCAAAAGCTTTAGAAAAATTTTGACCTAAATTATGAGAAGTTCCGGCTTGTAAAGATTTTTTATCTTGCATCATTGCTTCTATACAATAAGTACATAAAGCTCCAGGAAATTTATCATGTTCTGGTTTAATTCCAACTATGACCGGCATAGCTAAATATTTTTCAGAAAAATCTTGATATATTTTTATTATCTTTAAAGCTTCTTCTTTAGCTTCTTCAGCTTCAGCATGAACAGTATGTCCTTCTTGCCATAAAAATTCAGTAGTACGTAAAAATAATCTAGTTCTCATTTCCCATCTTACTACATTAGCCCATTGATTAATTAATATTGGTAAATCACGCCAAGATTGAACCCAACGAGAATAGGTATCATAGATTATGGTTTCAGATGTCGGACGAATAATTAATTCTTCTTCTAATTTAGCCTGAGGATCTACCATTACACCATTGCCATCAGGATTATCAATTAAACGATAATGAGTAACTACGGCACATTCTTTAGCAAATCCTTTTACATGACTAGCTTCTCTACTTAAGAAAGATTTGGGTATTAATAAAGGAAAATAGGCATTTTTATGACCTGTTTCTTTAAATTTACTATCTAATATTTTTTGAATATTTTCCCAAATAGCATAACCATACGGCTTTATAATCATACAACCTTTAACAGCCGAATATTCAGCCAAACCAGCTTTTTCTATTATATCTAAATACCATTGAGAAAAATCTTCTGATAAAGATGCTATCTTTTGATTATTTGTTTTATTATTCATATATTTTATTTATATATGATATGATAACATAAAATAAAAAAAATAAAAAATCACATTTTAATCTACCTAATTAAAAATTTGTCTTTTATTATATGTAAATCAATAACAATTTCTAATCTTTATTAATTAATCTTTAAAAAGAATTGTATTAATCAATTTATTCAATTTATTATTATTAAATTTTTTTAAATACTTGACTAATTTTTCTTTATTTAATATATCTAAATTAATTTCTTCTGGATCAAAATGACCATATCCATTTAAGGATAGATAGGCTAAATCTAAAAAAGCTTTTTCCGGCTCTGCTATTAGATAATCATCTTGCTTAACATATCCCCAAAAAAGTTCATCTTTTATATGCCTATAAACAATAGAATGATCATAAATATTAATATTTTTTTTTCTTTTATTGGTAGCCAAAGTGATACTAGCTGTTTGTTGACTAAGAATATTATAATAGTTAAGAGCTGATTCAAAGGATATATAACTAGGACTATAGATATTAACAGCTAAATTTTCCCAAGATATATCATGAATGTTTTTACTGTATAGTCCATTGGTTAATTTAATAATTTTTTTATTTTTTACGGCACGACTGACAGCTACTTTAAGACTATTTTTTTCTAAATCAATAATTTTAGATAAATCTTGCAAAGAAAAATAACTCTTAGGAATATTATTTATTTTTTCTATTAATTTGGTCATATAGTTGTTTAATTATAGGGTAGTATTTAGAAGGTAAAAATACTTGTAACTCATTTTT
>Ga0265293_10011780_pt1 | contig 11783 bp, 9 predicted proteins | sample Munlanlewell138R_FD_192505 | JGI IMG/M metagenome (GOLD analysis project Ga0265293, IMG submission 192505) | Leachate microbial communities from a municipal landfill in Southern Ontario, Canada - Leachate well 138R | ecosystem: Engineered > Solid waste > Landfill > Unclassified | place: Canada... | reverse complement strand
GATATATAAATATCACTCGCTTTAATTGTTAAAGTTGCTTAGAAAGCGTCAAAGCCGGAAAAACCGTCATTAGAGTTTGATTCTTCTTTTGTTTCTGAATCGGATTGTTCGTCTGCATTCGTTGCATCGTCAGAGTTTGTGAAGTCACCTGAATCAAAACCGGAGTCGAATCCGCTTTGTGCTTCTGTTTTAGTTTCGGTTTTTGAAGGAGCGGCATTGCTGTCAAAACCTTCGCTAAAGTCCGCGACTGCCGGTGCATCTTTTGATGCTGCCGGAACTTGCGGTTTTACCGAACCCGGGGTGTAAACAGCCTTTTTGGGTTCAACCAAGCTTTTATTCGCAGCATCATTGGGTGCTGTGATGATGTCTTCTGTTCCCATGAGGGGATCGTCTTCAAACAAAGAATCAACCGCGCTTGCTTCTTGAACTCGTTCAAGACTCGGGTAACTGAGTTTTCCTTTTTCAACGCCTCTTAAAAATTCATTTCGATATTTTAATTCTGTGGGAGCGAATCCGAGGTTTCTTTGGATTACCGGTGAATAGCTTACTGTCAGACCTGCTACAACAACCGCCACCATGCTCATGAGCTTTATAAGAATGTTGAGAGAGGGTCCGGATGTGTCTTTGAATGGGTCTCCAACGGTATCGCCAACAACAGTTGCTTTGTGGTTGTCTGAACCTTTTCCGCCCAATTGACCCGATTCAACATACTTCTTCGCGTTATCCCATGAACCGCCGGCGTTAGACATCATAATGGCCACGGCAAAACCTGTTGCCAAGCCGCCTACTAACATACCAAGAACTCCGCCTACACCGAATATTAAACCTACCAGAATCGGAATTATTATTGCAAGAAGGCTCGGAGCGAGCATTTCTTTTTGAGCGCCCTTGGTCGATATGGCGACACAAGAGGCGTAATCAGCCTTTGCACCTTCTTTTCCTTCGAGGAGGCCCGGAATTTCTTTAAATTGTCTTCTTACTTCTTCAACCATACTGTGAGCAGCGCGTCCGACTGCTTTCATGGTCATGGCACAAAAAACAAATACCAGCATTGAGCCAATGAAAACACCGACTAATACCAGCGGATTCATAAGGTTTACACCATAGTAGCTCATAAAGTCCGACATTGTTGCAAATTCAACGGGAACGGCCTTGTCGCCGCTTGTGTAAATGTATTTATCTATTACTTCACCGGTGGTGTTTGCTATTCTGACCAGAGAAATTCTGATTTCTTCAATGTATGCGCCCAACAGAGCCATTGCAGTTAAAGCAGCTGAGCCGATTGCGAAGCCTTTGCCTGTGGCAGCGGTAGTATTGCCTAATGAATCAAGAGCATCGGTTCGTTTGCGAACTTCGGGGCCCATCCCTGACATTTCAGCGTTACCGCCTGCGTTGTCGGCGATGGGGCCGTAAGCGTCGGTGGCCAAAGTTATGCCGAGAGTGGAAAGCATGCCAACCGCAGCAACACCAATACCGTATAGCCCGAGAGAAGCATTAGCGAAACCGCCTGCAAATCCATATGCCAAAATAATTGCTATACAAACGGTTAATACCGGTATGCCTGTGGATTCCATACCTGTTGCAAAACCTTCGATAATTACGGTTGCGGGGCCGGTAGATGACTGATTTGCAACATCTTTGGTCGGAGAGTAATCTGAAGAAGTGTAATATTCGGTTGCCCAACCAATTACTATACCTGCCATCAAGCCGGTTATGATTGAACCCAATACCCCGGTATGGCCGGGAAGCATATATTTAACAAGGAAAATAGCACAGACGGCAGTTAATATTGAAGCGGCGTTGACGCCTTTTCCAAGGGCTGCCATCAAATGCTTTTGACTGGCATTTTCTTCGGTGTTTACAAAATAAACGCCTATCAAAGAGAATAAGATGCCCGCACCGGCTATGACCATCGGCAACAATATTGAATTAAGCTGCAGCCCCTGAGAAACTGATGTGGGATCACTGAAAGCAGCGGCACCGAGAGCGGCAGTTGCTAAGATTGAGCCGCAGTATGATTCGTAAAGGTCGGCACCCATACCTGCCACGTCACCTACGTTGTCGCCTACGTTGTCGGCTATAACAGCGGGGTTTCGAGGGTCATCTTCGGGGATTCCGGCTTCGGTTTTTCCAACCAAGTCGGCACCAACGTCGGCAGCTTTAGTGAAAATACCGCCGCCAACACGAGCAAACAGCGCTTGTGAACTTGCACCCATGCCAAAGGTAAGCATGATGGTGGTTATTTCAAGGTAGTTGTGAACTGCGAAAATACTGTCTTTGAATATGGTATCTTTGGTAGCCATTACCCAATTGAGTATTTTCCACCAAATTGAAATATCAAAAAGACCAAGACCGACAACTACAAAACCCATAACCGCACCACTTCTGAATGCAATTTGCAGACCCTTATTAAGAGAGACAGCAGCGGCGGCAGCTGTTCTGTTGCTGGCATGAGTGGCTGTTTTCATTCCAAGATAACCGGAGAGGCCCGAAGAAAGACCGCCGGTTAAAAAAGCGAAAGGAGTCCAGGGACTCTGAATTTTTAAAACAAAAGCTAAAAATGCAAAAAACGCAAAAGCTATTACGAAAAAGATGCCAACAACTTTGTATTGAGCCCAAAGATATGACATCGCGCCTTCTTTTACATAACCTGCGATTTCCTTTGACTTCTCACTGCCCTCATCCGCTTTTTTCATGGTTACATAAAAGTAATATGCAAATACCAATGCAAGCAGAGAACCTGCAGGAGCCAGCCAGAATAAAAATTCTGTGTTCACAAAAACCTCCTTAAAACGCTTTCAATAATACATTTCAAAATTTAAACCAATAATTTTGTACAGCAAACGAAATTCTATTACAGTTAATCACTTCTGTCAAAGTAAATGAATCGGTTCAACTAACTATTTTTGTTATTTTATTGTACTGTTGATAAAAACAAAGATTATGGCTCCGGGGCATATCCATCTAAGAATAAATAACCAAACTTTTCCAAGCGGAAACCTTATTTTGCCGTTGTTTGTTACTTCTTCAATAGGGCCATGAAGACTATCTTTATTCTTATCATCGACTTGTGTTTCATTTTTCTTTAAAGATAATATCCAGATCCAACCTGTTAAAATGCATAAAAACACGCCGCCTAATGGGAGCATTATATTTGAGACTAAAAAGTCGGCTGAGTCAAATATGTTTCTGTCTCCGATTAATTTGTATGATGACAAACTGCCAAAGCTTAAAGAACAAGGAATGCCAAGCAAAAAAATAGTTGCTACACAGCTTATGGAGGCTTTTAATCTGCCAATGTTTTTTTCATCAACAAGATAACAAACACAAGATTCCAGTATAGATATAGATGAGGTTACGGCTGCAAACAGAGCCAGCAAAAAGAATGCAAAAGCAAAATATTGTCCGAAAGCCAGCTTTTCAAATACAGCGGGAAGGGTTATAAATATTAAACCCGGCCCCTCAGAAGGCGAAAAGCCAAAGGCAAATACAGCGGGAAGTATACATAGGCCCGCAATAATCGCAAATGCTGTGTCAATTAAAGGAATAATCGCCGCACTTTTCAGTATGTTCTCGCTTTTAGACAGGTAACTTCCATATGTGGTCATTGAACCCAATCCGATGCTCAGTGATAAGAAAACTTGACCCATGGCGGCTAAAACAATGTCGAAGGTGATTTTAGAAAAATCGGGTTTAAGAAAAAAAGTTATGCCTTTTTGAGCCCCTTCTAAAGTCAGAGAACGTACCAAAACTATACATAAGATAACCAAAAGCGAAGGCATAAGTATTTTTGATGCTTTTTCTATGCCATTTTTAACGCCCGCACCTACAATAATAAGGTTTAATAATAAAAAACAGCTCAAATAGATAAGCGGTTCGAACGAAGACGAAATAAAGTTTTCAAAAAATGTTTTAAATAGATGCGGGTTTGTATTTGAATTCAAGAATAAGTTCGGAATAGAATCGAACATATACTTAATTAGCCACCCGCCAACAACACAATAATATGAAAGCATAAACAAAGATGCTAATACCTGTATTCCCCCCGCAACGGCCCAATTTTTATTGATTTTCCGATATGCTCCTACGGGATTAAGGCCGGCATATCTGCCAATGGCTATTTCTGCCAGGACTAAAGAGGTGCCTATTGTTAATGCCAAAAATATATAGACGAAAAGAAATGCGGCACCGCCATTTGCACCCGCCAAATATGGAAACTTCCATAAATTGCCCAATCCGACGGCAGAACCTGTTGCAGCCATAATAAATCCAAGGTTAGAACCCCAGTTTTCTCGCAACGTTTTTATACCGGTTTTCACAAATATCTGATCCGGACTAAAACTTTACAGTAATAATCCTATGTCCTTTCGGTAAAATACGTTTTCAAGCTGCAATTGTGTGATTGAATCATAACATTTTTCTCGGGCCTCACTTAAATCTTTTGCTATTGCTGTTATGCATATAAGGCGTCCGCTTTTGTAAGCTATCTCATCTTTATTGTCATACTTTTTACAATTTGAGAAAAAGACATAGTTGTTTTTGATGCTGTCAATGCCTTTTATTGTCGGCTCTGAATCTTCGTTTTCAGGATACCCGGCCCGTGCTAATATTACAGAAACAGTCGAGTGGTTTCCAAAAGCCACTTCTGCGCCAAAGTTCGTCAAGCAGCCCATTGAACAGTCTTTTAATAAGTCGGCCAAATCGCCTCTGAACCTGGAGAGTATTGTTTGCGCCTCGGGGTCGCCGAGTCTTGCATTAAATTCCAATACCTTCGGGCCGTCTTTACTAAGCATCAGCTGAATAGACAAAAAACCTCTGTAAAGTAAATTGTCTTTTTTCATCCCGTTTACAACAGGCTGCACAATTTTGCCGATAATTTCTTTTTCTAACTCGGGTGTGAGATCGGGTGACGGACTTATTGCGCCCATTCCGCCGGTAGTTGTGCCGGTGTCGCCGTCTCCCGAAAGCTTGTAGTCACGACAAGAGCTGAAAGAAACCCACTGTTTGCCGTCTGTCAGTATGCTGTAAGAGCATTCGGTGCCTTCGATTTTTTCTTGTAAAATTAATGGGGGACCATGAATTTTAAAGAATTTTGCAACCGCATCCTTAGCATCTTCTGATGATTTGCATACCGCTACGCCGGTTCCGTGGGCAAATCCGTCGCATTTAACAACAGTCAGGTTGGGGTTTTCGTTTAATGCCGATTCAGCTTCTTCGTAGTTTGCCACGATTTTTGTAACCGGCGACGGAATAGAATGAGCTGCCATAAAAGAATAGGCAAATGCTTTGCTGTTTTCTATGGCTCCCGCATCTGCTGCGGGCCCTATAACGGGAATCCCTGCCAATACAAGGGCATCGACGGTTCCGTTTTTTACAAATTTTGCAGAACCGACAACCGCCAAATCGACTTTATCTTTAAAATAAACCGCAAGTTCAGCGTTTTCCCTCATTAAAACTCGTTTGCAAATTGAAATGTCGTCCATGCCCGGGTTTCCGGGGCATGCAAATATTTTATGCACAGCCGGTGATTTTGCAAGTGCTGCTATGAAAGCGTGTTCTCTGGCTCCTGCACCCAATACTAATATGTTCACGATTACCTCTTAATATGGTTTAGAAATTTTTCTTAACTCGGCAGAGACGTTGTAGATATCTGATGCAGAAATGCTTTGCATGCATGCGTGTGTCTTTAACGGACAAACACGTTTACGGCAAGGAATTTTTTCGCAGGCATCAGAAATTACAGGTCTGAAATTTATGTTTAAAGCTCCGGTTCTGGTCATGTCAGTCGGCCCCACCGGTACAACGGTCGGCGTTTGGTATAGAGCGGCAAGATGCATCGTGCCCGAATCATTTGCCAAAAGCAGGCTGCATTGGCTTAGCAGACAGCCCAATTCTGTTATGGAAGTTTTTCCTACGGCATTAATAAATGTGTTCTCAGGTAATAGTTTTGAAATCTCATCTGCAATTGCTTTTTCATTATTTCCGGCGGTAATAATGATTTGCTTATCGGGTTCGTGCTTTCGTATGAGTTTGGCAACTTCTGCAAATTTTTCGGGCGGCCATCTCTTTGCTGCTCCGAAAGCTGCGCCGGGCGCTATTATTACATAAGGTTTTTGCGGCAATATGCCTGCCTTTTCACAAGTTTTTTCAAAAAAATTTTTTTCAAACTTTTTGGGGTTAAAAGTGTAATCAAAATCAGTAATGCCGACTTCTTTGACTAACTTGCAATATAGTTTTGATTCGTGAACCTCTTTATAATTTTCGGGTTTAGACACATTATTGTCTAAGAAAATATTTCTGAATTGACTCTTAAAGCCGATTGAATGTTTCGCCCCACACATCTTGCTTACCATGGCGGCTCTCAAAGAATCAGGAAAAACAAGAACGCAGTCTGCTGATAATGCTCTCAATTTTCGGGTTTCTTTTATGGTTTCAAAAAAGCCATTTTTGCTTTGAACACAGTGTACGTGCAAAGAAAGACCGGAAAGGTCATATACCTCTTTTAGATGAGGCCTTGTAACTATATGGGTTTCAGCCTTTTCTGAGACTGCGGCGATGGCAGGAAGTGACATTATTACGTCACCAAGCCAATTTAACCCTATGATTATAATTTTCATGCGATACATAATAATATGATATATCTCATTTTACAACAGAATAAAATCTCTCGTTTAAATATGCAAAATTTTGGCTTTTGTGTCGATAATTTCGACAATGAATAAAGAATTACCAACACAATCAGATGATCTTTTTAAAAGCAGAAGAGCTTTAAGAGAGTTTTGTATAAAAAACAAAATCGCTTGTCCGGAATTTTTTGTTTCTCAAGATTTTGCAAAGATCAGCGCTTGGGCAATAAAACATAATAAATTTCCAATGGCGATTAAAGCGGAGGACGGAGTCGACGAAGGAAACTCTTATCTGCTTAAGGCTTTCAGAGAGCTGCCGGAATGCTTTGACTTAATTAAAGCAAAAGCTAAAGACAATGTAATAGTTGAAGAATTTATTGAAGGAAAACCAAAAATAGAGGTCTGTTGTCTTAAAGGTAACATAAGGCTGTTCTCTCAAATAAGCTTAGAAAAATCAATAATTTTAAAACATTCTTGGAGAGCTTTTCCTATAAGTCTCCCCGCCAAAATAGCAAAAGAGATTAAAGAAATTATAGACAAATTTAAGCCCTATTGTGAGAATATCGAAGTGCCTGCCAGATTTTCGTTTGCCATAAACAGAGGTTTGCCGGTTCTTATTTCTGCCGATACTGCTATTCTGCGCCCCGAATACAACAAAGACTGGGCTTTGGCTGCGAATATCCCTCCAATACTTGAAGAAAACGGACTATACAAGTGTGACGGAATATGCAAAGTTGTATATAAAAGAAATATTGATTTTGCAAATTTTAACCCGGAGACGTTAAAAAGCGTTTGTGCTCCGGCTTTTATACTGTACCAAAAATGCGGAAAAGATTTGATAGTTTTTTTGAAGCATGCAGATGCCGAAATTCTGCAAAAAGCTTCTGTTTTTGCTATATAATGAGCTGATTCAATCTTTCATTTGTTCATACAATTCTTCAAGTCTGGCACTAGCCAATAAATCATTCGGATTTTTGTGAACTTGCCTTTGCAGAACGTCTATTTCTGACCTTGTATACCTCATGATTTTTCGCAAAACGTCTAAATCTCTGGCAACTGTATCGTCTTCATTAGGTATTTGTCTGGCTCTTTCTAAATCATCGTATGCTTTTTTATATCTTCTTAGTTCCAGATTAATTTGGGCGCTTAAACGTGCAGCTAAAAAATTACCCGGGTTATAAGATTTTGCTCGTTCGAGACGTCTGAACGCTTCACTGTAGTTTTCTCTGTAATAGTCGTTCATTGCCGTTTCTACGTATATGCGCGAACGACTTTCTTTTACAAAGATGTCGCGTTCTTTTGATGCCTGCCTTTCTTCGACACTCTCTTCAAAACCTTTTGTAAAAAGCGACTTCATGTCTGCAGCAGGCTTAGATTTGCCTGAAATCCCCTGAGTGCTGAGGTTTTTTCGTATAGAAGTGAAATCGATGGTTGTGGCGTTGGGAATAGCGCGTGCTAAATATATCAAGCCCACGATCAGTACAACAGAAAATATGCTAAGCAGAGCAAGTGTTATCTTTTTTCTTTTAGAAAATTTTTCTGTGCTATTTAATAAGGACATAAGGCTTCTTTGAGGTTTAACCCTCGTTCCTTTAAATACTTAAGCCAAGTGCTCGAAATTTCTTTTTCGGATTCTTTGCCAAATTCACAAGAACGCAAAAAATCATAATGATAGCCCATTAAAGCAAACTCTCTTTTTAACGACGGTAAGGCCTTTTTAAAGCCGTTTTGCAAAGTTTGTTCGAAGGTTTTTGACAAGGGCCAAACATTATTTTTCTTCAATATTTCTTGTTCTGCTTTTACGCTTAAAGGTGATAATAAAAGCTGCCACAAGGCTTTAAGTTTTAATAGTTCCGTTAATGCTTCAACATCCGGCCTTAAAGCGCCATTTTGCTTTTTGTAACCGTTTAACCAAATCAAGGTCTGCACAGGAAACCTTTGAGGGGACGGGTGATGTTTTCTTAATAAAACATGTTTAAGCTCTGCGGGCTTTATTTTATCAAATTCTGACCAATCAATGGGTTCAGATTCCATTTTCCCGATTGCTATTGCCGCTTTAAGCTCGGACAAGTCGTTTTGGGGAAGTTCCAAAAAGACTGTTTCGCAGTCTTTCGCTATTTTATCTACTAACTCTGCTTTGTACTCATTAACTTTGTCTTTTGTGTCTCTTATGGCCGCAATAGACCTGAAATACAACGCTTCCGGTTTTTTCTCATAGTCAGGCCATATATAAAGCAGTCGGTCAAATATTTCGACGCATTCTTTAAATCGTGACAAATCAAAGGCTCTTTTGCCGTTTTCAAACATCTCGTTTGAATCGAGGGCAAAAGCAACAACATAATTAAGAACAAAAAATAGTAAAACAAGCGTTTTAATCGCTTTGCTGCGCATAGTATTCCTCTTTTGTCAGTTGTAAACAAGACGCCGACAATATATGTCAGGTCTTTGAACTAATCGGCAGAGGACGGCGTATTGTTTACGTTTGCTATTGTATTAATTTCAATATTTTCAGAACTATCCGGCTTACTAATTTTTGCTTTTCCGCCTTTTTTGAGGTTTCCAAACAGAATTTCATGCGCCAGTTTATCTTTAATCTCTCTTTGTATAAGCCGCGAAATGGGCCTTGCTCCCAATACCGGGTCGTAGCCTTTTTCGGCAAGCCATGTTAACGCAGAATCGCTTATTTCCAAGATAACTTTGCGTTCTCTTAGCTGCTCGTTCATTTCGTTGATAAATTTATTTACTACAAGTTTTATACTTTCAAGTCCAAGTGTGTTAAAAGGAATAATTGAGTCTAATCTGTTTCTGAATTCGGGCGTAAAAAGTTTTTCTATCGCTTCTTTGCCCTTCCATTCTACGTCTTTTGTGCTGTGGGTAAATCCAATGCTGCCCTTTGCCATCTCGCGCGCTCCGGCGTTTGAGGTCATAATCAAAATTACATTCTTAAAGTCGGCTTTTTTGCCTGTATTATCTGTCAATGTTGCGTGATCCATAATTTGAAGCAATATGTTAAAAATATCTTCGTGAGCTTTTTCGATTTCGTCTAACAGCAAAACAGAGTAGGGGTGTTTTCTTATTGAGTCTGTTAACGCTCCCCCCTGCTCAAACCCAACATAGCCCGGAGGCGCACCTATAAAGCGCGAAACTGCGTGTTTTTCCATGTATTCGCTCATGTCAAAACGCAAAAAATTTACTCCAAGCAATGCGGCTAATTGTTTTGCCACTTCGGTTTTGCCTACTCCGGTCGGGCCTGTAAACAAGAATGAACCAACCGGCTTGTCGTTGCTTTTCATGCCGGCGCGGGCTATTTTTATAGATCTTACAATTGAATCTATAGCGCTGTCTTGCCCGAACACTACTTTTTTAAGATCTGTGTCAATGTATTGCAGCTTATCACTTTCAGACGATGTTATGCGTTTCGACGGGATTTTTGCAATTTTGGCCACAGTTGTTTCTATGTGGCGCTTCAAAACAGTTTTGTTCGAGTTGCTTCTGAGCTTTTGTATGGCCGCAGCCTCGTCAAGCACGTCTATGGCCTTGTCGGGCAAAAACTTTTCGTCTATGTATTTTGCCGATAGCTCTGCGGCTGCTTTTAGAGCTGCTTTTGAATATTTTATGCCATGAAAATCTTCGTAAACTTTCTTTAGTCCGAGTAATATTTTATATGTTTCCGCTTCGTCAGGTTCATATAAATCAATTTTTTCAAACCTGCGCAATAAAGCTCTGTCTGATTCGATGTTCTTAAACTCTTCAAAGGTGGTGGTGCCGATACAGCGCAATTTTCCCGAACTCAAAGCCGGTTTGAGCATGTTGGCTGCGTCGGGGCCGCTTTTTGAGCCTGAACCCGCGCCAATTATATTGTGAATTTCATCTAAAAACATTATTACATTGGGTATTGCTTCCAAACTTTTTACGGTGGCTTTTAATCGCGCTTCAAAGTCTCCTCTGTAGCGTGTCCCCGCGAGCATGGCGCTAATGTCGATCGAATAGATCTTGGCGTCTTTAAGGCATTTGGGTACTCGCTTTTGATGAATTCTTAAAGCAATGCCTTCTACTATGGCAGTTTTGCCCACCCCGGGCTCGCCTACAAATATTAAATTGTTTTTGCGCCGTCGATTCATGATGACAATAGCACGAGAAACTTCGGCGCGACGACCTATAAGAGGATCTATTTCGCCATTCGCCGCTTTGTCGTTCAGGCAAGTGGCAAATCTGAGCAAAACATCGCCTTTGACAGGTGACTCGTCTTCCTCGTCGCTTTCGTAATAGTCTTCCCGATCAACGTCTTCTTCGGCGTCGGGTGCGCCGTGCGATACATAGCTCATGACGTCAAGTTTGGTGATTCCTTTTAAGTTAAAATAATAAGCAGCGTATGATTCTTTTTCTTCTAAAATAGAAATTAACAAATCACCGGGCCCGGCTGATGTTTTGCCCGAAAATTGAATGTGCTGTATGAGCCTGTCCATTACACGCTGAAAACTTAATGTGGCTACGGGCTCTCTGACAGAACTTCGCGGTAATACAGGAACATTTTCTTTTATGTGTTCTTCAAGCTGTTCTTTCAATTCGTCAACTTCGCAACCGCAGCCGCTAAGTATTGATCGCCCTTCGCTGTCGTTTGCCATTCCAAGTAAAAGATGCTCTACGGTAAGATACTCATGAAATTCAGAAGTAGCTTCCTCTATGACCTTAGTAAGAATTTGTTCGAGATTTTTGCTGATCATTCTTTCTCCATTATACTTTTTAAGGGAAAACCGCTTCGCGCCGCCGCAGAATGAACTTGCGCCACCTTCGTTTCTGCAATTTCCTTGGTATAGATACCTGCGAGTCCTTTTCCGTTTTTATGTACGCTAAGCATAATAGAAGCGGCTGTTACCGGCGAATGTCTGAAAACTGCTTCTAATATTTCTACTACAAAATCCATGGTTGTGTAATCGTCATTCAGTAAATACACCTTATACATGGGCGGTTTGGTGCTTTTGCTTTTTGTTCTTTCGAGAACTTCACTTTTTGAACTGCTGCTCGTGTTACTCATATATTCTTTCCCTCAGCTGTTTCTAAGACGTTCGAGTGCTGTTGCTGTGTCTTCGTTTTCGATACACAAGGATTCCCAGTCACTTATAGCCTTCTCTAAATCTGTTTGGGCTTGCGCGTGCA
>Ga0265293_10011779_pt1 | contig 11784 bp, 7 predicted proteins | sample Munlanlewell138R_FD_192505 | JGI IMG/M metagenome (GOLD analysis project Ga0265293, IMG submission 192505) | Leachate microbial communities from a municipal landfill in Southern Ontario, Canada - Leachate well 138R | ecosystem: Engineered > Solid waste > Landfill > Unclassified | place: Canada... | reverse complement strand
AGGAGATTGGATCCTAAAGAGAGTAGTATGGCCAATAGAGCCAACGAAGCGCCCCACCAGCGCTCTCCCCCTTTAAAAGTAATAAATCCAAAAAGAGAGAGAAAAACCATTATAGCTCCCATATACATTGGACCTGCCGTAAAGGGTTGAGGCCCCCAATAGAGAGGTAGCGTTTTAATAATTTGTGATACTCCGGAGTACCCCTCCCGTTTAAGAGCCTTTGCAGTCTCGCTTGAGATAGGGAGCTCCCCCTGTGAAGAGCCTCCATTAAAGTTGGGGATCATTAAGTTGGGTAACTCTTGAAAGCTATATGACCAATTAGTTGCATAATCCAAATCCAACCCCTTCTGCACTCTACCCTCTTCGGTGGCAAGTGCCGACCCTCCACGCATTGTATATTTTGAATACTCATAGGTGGGCCAGAGATGATTTACATTAGATACAATACCAAGCCCCCCCGCAACCAACAGCATTAAAGAGGTATAGAGGAACTTTCTAAATTGGCCGCCCTTTAGGGCACGAACTAACTCCAAAATAGCATATTCCAATACAGCAAATGCCAAATAGTATGTTATTTGAGGGTGGTTGGCCTTAATTTGAAAACTTAGGGCAAGGCCAAAGAGTAGAGCTCCAATAAGTGCACTCACCCTCTTATCCCTTTTATAGCTATATACTACAGCTGCCAAAACCCACGGCATAAAGGCAATAGCCACCATTTTTGAGTTATGCCCTACCTGTATAATCTGCATATTGTAGGAGCAGAAGGTAAAGGCAAAAGCTCCTACAGCAGCAAGCCAAATATTGACTCCAAAAGCGAGAAATAGAAGAAATCCCCCCACTAAACCAATTAGCAGATAACTTGAAGGTCTTGCACCCGAAATTGAATGAATTGTTCTATAGAGATACTCTGTCCAATCCCCTTCATATTTTACTGAAATTGGAGTTGCTGGCATCCCCGAAAACATTGAATTGGTCCAAAGTGCCTTATCTCCTTTAGGGTTATTTTCGTTATAGGTCACTATCTCGTTGGCCATCCCCCTCCATGAGGCAATATCGGACTGATTGACAATTTTTCTCTCGAACACTTCGGGAGTAAAGAGGTAGGCAACAACAATAAAAAGTAGTACAATTACCTGATAAGGCCAATATTTTCTTAATAGATCCATTCTATACACTTTTACTTTTCTAAAATCGACTCTAAAAGAGCTGCCATCTCTTTGGTGAGCTCTCTACGCGAATATTTGGCTATAGAGTCTCTGTTCAAATTGGGTACCAAAGATTTTCCCCCACCCTTAAATTCTCTATATCTCTCCTGCAGCCACACCCCCATCTCCTCTTTTTGGTTATAGAGAAAAGTGGCACCGCTTCCATCCTCCCCTATCGCTCTATGGAGCTCGCTCCCTAAGGGTGCAAAGGCCAAAATTGGTCTTCCCGATGCAACATACTCAAAGTACTTGCCTGTGAGTATCCCTACAGCTTCGGGTTCAACTCCGGCAGAGAGCAGCAATAGCTGTGAAGCTCTCTGCAGCTGCACAATTTTACTGTGTGGAAGATAGCCTCTCTCCTCTAAATTGCCCTCCAATCCACAACTCTTTATAGATTCCACTATATGACAATCTATATTTCCAACCAATAAGATCTTTAGATCCTCTTTAAACCGGCTCTCTTCTTTTACTTTTTCGCCCAAATAACTCCATAGTGCAAGGGGATTTTGCCCCTCCATAAAGAGCCCTGTATAGGTGATAGTAAATTTACTATCCAATTGGGGTGGTGGTGAGCTAAAGTCGGCAGGATCAAATCCGTTGGTAATCACCTCTACCCTCCTTCCTCCTGCCAAATTGGAGAGCTCCTCTGCAATAGTACGGGTAACAGTCACAACTGCTGTTGCCGAATTTAGCACACCCCTCTCTAACTTTTCTATCTTTTTTACTGTTAGAGGAAGATGTCCCATATATTTAAAATTGAACATCTTACTCCAAGGGTCTCTAAAGTCGGCAATCCATGGGATTGAACTTTTCTGTGAAAGTTTTTTAGCAATCAGGTGCATAGAGTGTGGAGGCCCTGTACTTACAATTGCATCTATTCTATTGTAGGAGACATATTTCAACAAAAAGCGCCAAGAGGGGGCCATCCATAATATTTTAGGGTCGGGGATAAAAAGATTGCTCCTTAAAAAGAGAGAGAATCTCTCCCTCCAAGAGCTCTCTTTTGTAGAGAGTGAGCTTTTCTCACATGACGAACTCTTAATATAGCCCGGTTTTAGAGAGGCTTTACCCTTACCTGTAAAAAACTTATAGAGTGTATAGGGTTCAACAATGGTTCTCTTTATCACTTTTAGTTCTTTGGGAAGTTCCCCCTCCAAAGAGTTGTCTATAGTGAACATTTCGGGATTGAGGGGGGTATATATCACCGGTTCCCACCCAAATTGGCCAAGATACTTTGCAAACTTGAGCCACCGTTGTACCCCCGACCCCCCTTGTGGAGGCCAGTAGTAGGTGATTATTAGAACCCTCCTCTTAGATTGCACTACTCCTTGATAAATACTTCGTATAGCGCTCTTACAATATCTCTTTGTAAAATAGTAATGGAGCCATCCATAACAGGCTTGTACCCATTTGTCATCATTACAAAGCCAAATTTCTTTTCGGGCTCAAAAAACATTGCACTTCTAAGGCCGTAGGCACTACCGGTATGTCCTACCATCCTCTCTCCGGGGATGATATTCTCGTTGATTCTTATAGCCATACCATAATATTCCCCCTCTACTATCCCTACTGCCGCCTTTTGCATAAGTTGGGAACTCTCTTTAGAGATAACTGTAACACCGGAGCGGGGGTCGGTACCATAGTTCATATGCATAATCATATAGTTGGCCAACCCTAAAGGCGAAATTTTAACCCCACCGGTTGGTGAAAAGATTGGAGTAGAGTATCCAAAACGATAATCGGCCTCAATCTCTGCACCCCTACTCTCATAAGCTGCACTACTAAGCTTGAACCCGGGCTCTTCGCCCTCTTTCAACCCTTTGCTTTTAAAGGCATAAAGGGGAACAAACTTAGAAGCGTCTAAAGAGTCTACATTGAAGTTGCCGTAAATGTTTAAAGGTTTAAAAACTCTCTCCCGTACAAAGTTGTCGAACCGCATCTCTCCGTACCGCTCCACAATGGTACCAACTATATTAAATCCCAAGTTGCAGTATTTATATTGCGAACCGGGCTCATAGTCGCTGTAACACTTTTCCCAGTTGGGATTGGTTTTTGGGTTGACCACATCTAAGGTTTTGTACCGTTGTGAATCGTTTAGGCTTGAGGTGTGTGACAACAACATTCTTAAGGTAATCTCTTTTTGAGGAAAGAGGGGGTTTTTAATCTCAAAGCCCAAAAGATCGCTCACCCTATCGTCTAATGAGAGCTTACCCTCTTCAATAAGAGTAAAGAGAGCAGTTGTTGTAAAGGATTTTGAGATAGAGGCAATTCTAAAAAGATCCTCTGTAGAGATCTCTCCCCCCTTCTCTAAGGTGCGTTTCCCATATGTACCGGCATAAACGATATCGTTATCTTTTACTACAGCCACAGCTACTCCAATAGCGCCGGTCTCCTCCAATATATGCTCTATCTTTTGGCCAATCAGTTGCTCTTTATCGGCAGTTGCACAGGCAGATAGAACAAACAGAAAGATTGTGTAAAAGCCTATTTTAAACAAATTTTTCATACTCTTATTATTTTATAGAGGCTCTACTATTTAATAAATAGTTTGTAAAGCTCTCTGGTGGTTTCTGTTAAAAGATTTATAGTTCCCCCCCTTGTAGGTAAAACATATCCGTTGGTTATAACTATAAACCCAAATTTTTCTTCGGGGTCGAAGTACATGGAACTTTTGAGTCCATGGGCACTTCCGGTATGGCCAATCACAGTACGCCCTGGGATTACAGAGGTATAGCTGCCAAGCGCCATACCATACCAGCGACTCTTATTTATTTTGGCAATAGGGCTCTGCATAAGCTTTGAGTTTTCTACTGAAATTAACCTCTTGCCGGTGATGGGGTCGCTCCCATAGTTCATATGCATCAACATATAGTGGGCAAGGTCTACAACGGAGATTTTCACTCCTCCGGTAGGAGAGAAGAGAGGTGCTGAGTACCCCATCTTATAGTTGTTGGCAATCTCCTCTCCTCTACTTTCGTAGGCAACCTTACTTCGTACAAAGCGATATTTAGGACCGTTTGAAGAGCTCGCTTTTGAGTAGAAGTAGAGTGGAACAAATTTGGAGCGGTCAAGAGAATCTACATTGTGTCCACCATTCAATCCTAAAGGTTTAAAGATTCTATCGCGAAGAAAAATATCGAACCTTACACCCGAGACTCTCTCTACTATGGTGCCAATAATGTTATAACCTAAATTGCTGTACTTATACCCTTCGCCCGGTTTGTAGTCGCCGTAGCACCCTTTCCAATTTGAATTGAGCACCGGGTTGATTACATCTAATGATTTGTATGTTTGTGAGTCATTTATGCTTGACATGTGCGAGAGCAACATTCTTAGGGTAATCTTCACTTTGGGATAACGGGGATTCTCAATTGGAAATCCCAGCAAGTCGCTCACCGAATCGTCTAATGAGAGCTTCCCCTCTTCAAGCAACATCATAATGGCAGTTGCCGTAAAAGATTTTGATATAGAGGCAATTCTAAAGAGATCGTCTAAAGCTATTTTTTCATCTTTGGTACGATCCTTTCTGCCATAGGTTTCGGTAAAGAGTATCTGGTTATCTTTTACTACAGCAACAGCAAAGCCTATGGCACCACTTTCCTGCAAGATATAGTCCATCCTCTTGTCTACCTCCTCTTTTGTTGGTGTTTTTTGACCAAAAATTAGAGAGTGGGAGAGTAGCAGCAGCAGGCTTAGTAAAATTGATTGAAGTGTACTTTTCATTTTATCTTATATTTTAACTCCTACACAAATATAGAGTTTTATCTCAAAATATCTCTATTTTTGTAATAATGAAAAGAGATGAAACAGTAGCTCCTACCCCTTTAATGCGCCAATACTACTCTATAAAAGAGAAGCACCCCGGGGCAATACTGCTCTTTAGGGTTGGAGATTTTTATGAAACTTTTGGAGAGGATGCCATTACCGCCTCAAAGGTGTTGGGCATTGTACTTACAAAAAGGGCAAATGGTGCCGCTTCCCATATAGAGTTGGCCGGTTTTCCACACCACTCGTTAGATAACTATCTACCAAAGTTGGTAAAGGGGGGCTATAAGGTGGCTGTCTGCGATCAGCTTGAAGATCCCAAAACAGCTAAAAAGATAGTAAAGCGTGGGGTAACCGAACTTGTAACTCCGGGCGTTGCTCTTAATGATAGTATCCTCTTAAAAAAAGAGAACAATTTTTTATCTGCACTCCATTTTCAAGGGAGTAGGGCGGGGGTCTCCTTTTTAGATATCTCTACCGGCTCTTTTAGTGTAAGTGAAGGTTCATTGGAGTATATAGAACTTCTTATCTCGGGCTTTAGACCTACCGAAATTTTAATTGAACGCTCTCTAAAAGGGGCATTTATTGAGCGGTTTGGAGATGAACAATATATTACCACAATGGAGGAGTGGGCCTTCAACCCCTACTCCAATCGAAAAAAATTATTAGAGCACTTTGGTACACAGTCTCTTAAAGGCTTTGGTATTGATAATTTGGAGTTGGCAATAACAGCAGCCGGAGCAACACTCTCATATTTAGAGCAGACCCACCACAATAGAGTTGGACACCTCTACTCAATAAATAGAGTTGTTGAAGAGGAGTTTGTTTGGATAGATGGTTTTACTTTTAGAAATTTAGAGATCTTCAGAGGGATTACCCCAGAGAGTAAAACAGTTATAGATATCTTAGACAACTGCTCAACACCCATGGGTTCTCGCCTATTGAGAGAGTGGGTTGCCCGCCCCTCTCAAAAACTTGAAGAGATCGATAGCCGCTTAGATATTGTAGAGGCATTGAGCCTCAATGGGGAGTTGCGCCACACTCTCCAAAATCTGCTTGAGGAGTGCGGCGATTTAGAGCGGTTGGTGGGAAGAGCTGCTGCAGGAAAAATTTCACCCAGAGAGATGTGGGCTCTCCGTAAAGGATTAGAGCAGATGGCCCCCCTTAAGAGTCTCTCCCTTGAGAGTGGCAATAGAACAATTGAGCAGTTGGGTTCCAATATCTCTCTTTGTGATTCTCTTTTAGAGAGGTTGAGTAGAGAGTTGCTTCCCGAACCGGCCGGTATGATTGGAAAGGGCGATGTTATTGCAAAAGGGGTAAGTAGAGAGTTAGACCATCTTAGAACTCTTGTTAGAGAGGGGAAGAGAATATTAAATGAGATTCAGCAGCGAGAGAGCCAATTGACAGAGATTCCCTCTCTAAAGATTGGGTATAACAATGTATTCGGCTACTATTTAGAAGTTAGAAACAGCCATAAAGATAAGGTTCCTGCAAGTTGGATAAGAAAACAGACTCTTGTAGCTTCGGAACGATATATAACTGAGGAGCTTAAAGAGTATGAAGAGCAGATATTAGGAGCCGAAGAGAAGATCCTCACACTTGAAAGAGAGCTTTTTAACGGGTTGATTGGAGCTATAGCAGAGGAGGCTTCAACCATCTTGGAGAACTCCAAAATTGTTGCACGATTCGATTGCCTCAACTCATTTGCCAACAATGCCATTAACTACAACTACTCTAAGCCGTTGGTAGACAACTCAACAATAATAGATATTAAAGAGGGACGCCACCCCGTCATAGAGCTTGCTCTCCCCTCTAACGAGGAGTATATTCCAAATGATCTCTTTTTAGATAATGATAGCGAACAGATAATTGTATTGACCGGCCCAAATATGTCCGGTAAAAGTGCACTGTTGAGGCAGAGTGCCCTTATTGTACTAATGGCACAGATAGGGTCGTTTGTTCCGGCTAAAGCTGCCACAATTGGATTGGTAGATAAAATCTTTACTCGGGTTGGAGCCTCAGACAATATCTCTGCAGGAGAGAGTACATTCATGGTTGAGATGATTGAAACAGCCTCAATTATGCATAATCTCTCAAACCGTTCTCTAATTCTATTAGATGAGATTGGAAGGGGAACCAGCACCTATGACGGCTTGGCAATTGCTTGGGCTGTAGTAGAGTATCTTCATCAGCACCCACACTATAGTGCAAAAACGCTTTTTGCAACACACTACCACCAACTTAACGATTTAGAAAAAAAGTTTAAAAGGGTAAAAAGTTGGCATATCTCTGTAAAAGAGGTCGAAAAATCTATTATCTTCCTAAGAAAATTGGAGAGAGGAGGGGTCTCCCACAGTTTTGGAATACATGTAGCACAGATGGCGGGAATACCCAAAAAAATTGTTACAGCAGCAGAGAGGGTACTTAAAAGATTGGAGGAGAAGAGCGAATACTCCAAAAAGAGAGGGCACTCCATGCTCAACGAGAGAGTTGTGGAACTCTCTCTATTTCCTGAAGCCCCCCCTGCTCCCCATGAGGTAGTGTCAATTTTAGCAGAGTTGCAATTGGAGTCGCTCACACCTTTAGAGGCATTTGACCTCTTAAGAGAGCTCCAACAAAAGGCAAAAGGGGATGAGACGACTGGGTAAAAGGGTAAACAATAGTTTAAAATTGGTTGGAGAGAGTGTCGCCTTTGCGCTCTACTCTCTAAAGGAGGATAAATTTAGAACCCTGCTCTCTCTCCTTGGGGTAACTATTGGGATCTTCTCTATAGTAGCTGTCTTTACCATTGTAGATGCCTTAAAACGAAATGTAGAGACGGGGCTACACAAGTTTGGAGGCTCCACAATTTACATTCAGCCCTTCCCCTTCGCTCCGGAGCTGGAGGGAGGCGAATATAAGTGGTGGGAGTATGCCAAAAGGCCCAATGTCACACACCGGGAGTTTACCTTCATTAAAAACAACTCCAAATTGGCAAAAGAGATAGCATTTGCCTCTTTTAGTGGGATGGATGTGGGCTATGGAAGAGGCAATTTCGAAGATGGTGCTATTATTGGCCACACCCACCAATGGGAGAAGTTGATAAATGCCCCCTTGTCAAAGGGGCGCTACTTTACTCCCCAAGAGTCCAATAGCCAGCTTCCTATTGCCATAATTGGAGATCTAATAGCTAAGGAACTCTTCCCCAACGAAGAGGCTATCGGGAAAGAGATTAAGATAGGAGGTAAGAGAGTTAAAGTAATAGCTCAATTGAAAGAGGCGGGAGAGAGTATTGTAAATATTGTAGATATAGATAATGCAGTTTGGCTTCCTCTTCCATTTGCCGCCACACTATTCGACACCAACGGCTCCAATACGCTCCTCTCCTTAAATTCAAAAGAGGGGGTAGATCGGGAGGAGTTTCTTTTAGAGATAAGAGAGTTGATGAGGAGCACCCGGCGCCTTAAAATTGAACAACCCAACAACTTTGCAATCAATGAGATGTCGTTTTTATTGGATGCCACTAAAGAGCTTTTCGACCACTTGGCAGTAGCGGGGTGGATTATAGCGGGTTTTTCAATTTTAATAGGGGGTGTGGGTATTGCAAATATTATGTTTGTCTCTGTAAAGGAGCGAAGTCACCAAATTGGAATTCAGAAAGCTCTTGGAGCTAGAAGAAAAACAATCCTCACCCAATATTTGGTAGAGGCGGCAGCCCTTTCGTTAAGTGGAGGAGTTGCGGGAATTATAATAGTTATAATATTGGGGCTCTCTATAGGAAAGAGTGAAGCGTTCCCAATAGAGATCACTTTTTCAAATATTGTATGGGGAGTAGCAATAGCTGTAGTTGTTGGCGTTGTTTCGGGGTTGGCCCCCGCCCTTTCGGCAACCCGTCTGACACCCGTAGAGGCTATAAATTCGTAGAGCGGCACCAAAGTTGGCCATTATAGCAATTCTATAAGCTTTGTAAGCTCTATAAATTGCTCTACCGAAAGCTGTTCCGCTCTTTTATCCATTAAAGGGGACTCCTTTAAAAGATTAGCTTTATCCTTTTTGTGGCTATATAGCGGCTTTATTGCGTTGGATATCTTTTTTCTACGCATCCCAAATGCAGCTTTAACTACTCTTTTAAAAAGGTCGCTGTTGCAGTGGAGTTGTGTGCGGCTGTTTCTAACAATCCTAATAACAGCCGACTCCACCTTTGGAGGGGGAGAGAAGGAGTTGCTCCCCACCTCAAAAAGATACTCCACACTGTACCATGCCTGCAGTAGCACAGAGAGTATTCCATACTCCCTACTCCCTGGAGGAGAAGCTATTCGGCGCGCAACCTCCTTTTGGAACATCCCCACAACAGACTCTATCTTATCTTTATGGTCCAACACTTTAAAGAGAATTTGAGAGGAGATATTATATGGAAAGTTCCCTATTACCATATAATTTTGACTAAAGAGTTCAGATAGATCCAATTTTAAGAAATCGCCCTCAATAAGGCGATCACCAAGATTGGGGTAGTGGTTGTGCAGATACTCTACCGAGCGGGAATCCAACTCTACCAATTTAAGATTTAAAGAGCTCTCCTTTAAGAGAAACTGTGTAAGAACACCTGTACCCGGGCCAACCTCCAACAGATTGGAGGGGGCTTCACCCTCTCTATAGATAGAGGCTACAATCTTCTCTGCAACAGATAAATCTGTAAGGAAATGTTGACCTAACGATTTTTTTGCCTTTACATACATAAGGCAAAAGTAGAAAAAATTACCAGTTTCGCCTGATTTTCATCATAATTGGAAGATGGTCGCTCACCCCTCCGTGGTATCGGGGGCCAAGATAGGTACGAAAGGGCCTCTCGCCGGTAAATTTGGAATCTCTCTCTAAAAGCTCTTGTGTAGAGTAAATTATAGAGGAGTCGGCCACTACCGAAATAGGTTGTAGAGAGTCTAACAAATTGGAGCTAACCATAAAATGGTCTATCTGCTCCCACACCCCCTCATATTTAATTGTTCCCTGCCATCCATGGCACTTCAAGAAGTGGAGAGAGTCTAAAGGTTTAAAAAGTGGAGAGTGGCAATAGTCGTTAAAGTCTCCCATAACCAATATGTTTGCCGCCGTGCCATTAGAGAGCAGAGAGTCACAGATAGTAGCCAGCACAGATGCGGCAATTTCCCTTCTTGGAGCAGAGAACTTCTCTCCTCCCCATTTTGAAGGCCAATGGTTTACAAAAAGATGAAGGGTATCGAGTGCCTCAATCACCCCCTTTACATAGAGAATATCTCTACTATATCCCTTTACACCTAAAGTAGAGAAATCTACAGCAAGATAGCTCTCTTTAAGCACCTTAAAAAGCTCTCTTCTATAGAGTAATCCCACATCTATACCACGCCTATCGGGGGAGTCCCTATGTACCACCCTATAGCCATACTCCTTAAGTGGAGTTTCATAAATAAGTTGATTGAGTACAAATCTATTTTCTATCTCTGCAACCCCTATCAAAATTGGAAGATAGGGGCTATCGGGCTCTAAATTTAATATGGTTGCTGCAATTTGATCCCGTTTTTTTACAAATTTCGATTTTGTCCACCTCATTGCCCCACTGTAGGTATAGTCGCTATTCTTGCCATCGGCATAGGGGCGATAGTCGAAGAAGTTTTCTACATTCCAAAAAAGAACACTATAATTTGACTGCCTATACTTGAGATCCTGCCCAAATAGGGGAGTTGCCAACCACCATAATAAGAGGAGAGACCCATACAGAATATTTTTAAAAAGAGACATTATACCGCACTTTACTCTCTTTAAAGATAGAGATGGGCGGGTGAAATATCTCCTATCTCTCTATAAAATACTCTATTTAAATCTCTTTATCTCTCTTTTTAGTTTATTCCTCCTTTTTTAGCTATTTTCGCAGCCAAAATTTTCTTTTATGGCACTAAAATGTGGAATAGTTGGGCTTCCCAATGTTGGGAAGTCTACACTTTTTAACTCTATAAGCTCTTCTAAGGTACAGTCGGCAAATTTTCCTTTTTGCACCATAGAGCCCAACCTTGGCAGTGTAACTGTACCAGACGAAAGACTCAAAGTTTTAGAGAGATTGGTAAAACCCCAGAGGATAGTTCCGGCAACTGTAGAAATTGTAGATATAGCCGGCTTGGTAAAAGGGGCGAGTAAAGGTGAGGGGTTGGGAAACCAATTTTTGGCCAATATTAGAGAGACCGATGCTATTATTCATCTTCTTAGATGTTTTGAAGATCCCAATATAGTGCATGTAAACGACACTATCGACCCGGTTAGAGATAAAGAGATTATAGATATTGAGCTGCAGTTGAAAGATCTTGAAACAGTAGAAAATAGAATGGTTAAGGTTGCAAAGCAGGCTCAATCGGGAGGCGATAAAGCAGCAAAAAGATTATACTCTATTTTGGAGCGTTACCGGGAAGCCCTTATGGCGGGAAGAAGCGCAAGAAGCATACAATTCGACAATATAGAGGATACTAAAAGTGCAAATGAACTCTTTCTACTAACCAATAAACCTGTACTCTATCTCTGCAATGTAGATGAGGCTTCTGCAAAACACGGCAACCACTTTGTAGAGGCGGTAAAAGAGAGTATTAAGGGTGAAGATGCCCAGTTACTTGTAGTATCGGCAAAAATAGAGTCGGAGATTGCCGAATTTGAGAGCTATCAAGAGAGGGAGCCCTTCCTTAAAGAGTTGGGGCTAAAGGAGTCGGGAGTTTCCCGCCTTATAAAAGAGGCCTACTCCCTGTTAGAGTTGCAAACCTACTTCACCGCCGGGGTAAAAGAGGTACACGCCTGGACCTTCACTAAAGGGATGAAGGCC
>Ga0265293_10011778_pt1 | contig 11784 bp, 9 predicted proteins | sample Munlanlewell138R_FD_192505 | JGI IMG/M metagenome (GOLD analysis project Ga0265293, IMG submission 192505) | Leachate microbial communities from a municipal landfill in Southern Ontario, Canada - Leachate well 138R | ecosystem: Engineered > Solid waste > Landfill > Unclassified | place: Canada... | reverse complement strand
ATTTGTGTTTTTGCACAAGACGCCGAAGAAACTGAGCCGGTTGCCGATTCTGTTATAACCGAATCAAAGAACGACCAAGGAAATGATATTATAAACATTAACAGAAGATGGAAGTTCCAGCTTCTTTCGTGGGATACCAAGCTTACCGGTCATGTTCAGATTTCTGACGACGACAATGTGAACAACGCCGAAAAGATCACTTTTGGAAAAGATATTTCGTTTAGCAAAGAAAAGATCCCGGGATTCAGAGCTTCTTACGCTTGGGGCGGAAGAACTACTTTTGAATTGTCTTATGCTAACCAAGACCACGATGGAAAACTTTCTGTAAAGAGAAAATTCAATGGCAAAAACTTCGATGTTAACGCTTCTTTGAGACTTCAGAACGAATGGGTTGACTTAGCCTGGGTTCGCAAGCTTTCTCACAGCTTCAACGAAGAAGGTCATGAAAAAAGCTACTTCAGCGGTATTTTCGGTATTAAAGTCAACTACACAAATATCGAGCTGACTAACCCTGTTGCTGCCGGTTTGACTGTCGGTGCTCGCGCCGAATGGGCAGAAGCTATCCCCATACCTTATTTGGGAATCGAAGGCGGTCTTCTTATGGGCAAAAGCCTTTGGTTAAAGGCAAATTGCCGTATCTTCAAACTTAACTATGACGAATACAGCGCCGAACATCACGATTATATCGTTAATGTGGCGTATCGTCTCAATGAACAGAACAAAAACCAAGATTGGTTCTTTAATGTCGGTTATCGCGATGTTAATTATGACATCAGCGGCGACGGCGACGAAGTATTGATTGAATACAAAGGCCCGATCGTAGGTGTTGACGTTCATTTCTGATGAGTGTTTAAAAGAACCGCCTTCGGGCGGTTTTTTTTTGCAAAAAATGTTGTAACTTTGTGGATTGTTTTGGTGTCTAAGTGTATGATTTATCAAAAAGAATCGTTAAGGAGCTTTTAATGAAAGTTTTTTTGAGATTTATGGCCGTTTTTTTAGCGGTCATTTTATCTGCAGCGCTTTTTGCGCAGTCAGATGCGCTCCCGGAAAGGGAATTGCGCCTTGAAGACTGTCTTAAATACGGTCTTTCATCTCACCCGAAAGTTAAAATAGCAGAAAGCACTCTTGAGGTTCAAAAAGCAAGTGTGATGTCGGCAGACGGTGTGTATGACATTTCTTTGAGCGGCGGGTTGAGTTATTCTGCCGATGGTAAGGACCGCCCCGTTTCGGGCAGTTCAAGTTCGGTCTCTGAGTCGCTTTCTTTTTCGAAAAAGATTTTTGATCCTAAGAGCGATTTGCAGAAGAAGGCTGTCAGAGAGGGCTTAACCTCGGCGAATCATCAATTTGATTCTACAATGATAGATTTGGCGGCTCAGATAAAGTCTGCGTATTTTCAGGCGCAGCAAAAGCGTGCCTTATTAAAAGTTAAGATAGAAACTTTAGAAAGTTATGAAAAACACTTAAAAAAAGTTGAGAGCTTTGTTGAAGTCGGCACTCGCCCGCCTTACGACATAACAAAAGCGCAGGTAGACGTTGCCAACGCGCGGGTTGCGTTAATCAGCGCCCGCAGTGCTTTAAAGTCGGCTTTGGCAAACCTGGCCCAGGCTATGGGCGTTGAAGGAAGCATCAATATAGCATCTTATGATGAAGACGTATTGCCTGAGTTTGACGTCAGCGACCGGAAAATTTTGCTTGATCAGGCCATGATGCGCCCTGATATTATGGTAAAAGAAGCGAATTTGCGGGCCTCGGTTTTGAATTTGAGTAAAGCCAAAAAAAGTTTGAGCCCCTCGTTGTCGAGCTCTGCCGGTTATTCCTGGAGAGGCGAGAACAGTCCCCAAAACAGAAGCTGGAGCGCGGGTGTCAACCTTTCGTGGCCCATATTGGACGGTCGTATTACAAAGGCTCAAATACAGAGCGCCGAAGGCAGTATGAACAATGCAAAAGCGTCGTTAGCCGATTTGCGGCTTTCTGTCTACACTCAGTTAGAAAATTCTGTGACAGACTTAAGTGACGCCTTAGAGCGATTTGAAGCGAATAAGGTGCTTGTAAGGCAGGCGCGAGAAAGTTTGGAGCTTGCCGAGGCGCGTTATGACACAGGCATCGGTTCGCCATTGGAAGTATCTGACGCGAGAGTTGATTATTCGGCGGCCCGGGGCGGTTATATAGTTTCGTATTTTGACAGCTTAATAGCAGGGACGTCTTTGGACAAGGTTCTTGGAAAACTGCCGCGCGAGTACGTGCAAAAATAAGGTTTGGAGCATATATGAAAAAATTTATTGTGTTGATAGTAATTTTGGTATTAGCCGCGGTCGGAGCGGGTTGGTGGTTTATGAGCGGTAAAGCTAACGGAAAGCGAGTTTTCGTTACAGATAAAATAACGCGCGGCACCATAAGCAATACAATTTCGTCTTCGGGGTCGCTGGCGGCTTTAAATACGGTTGAAATCGGCTCTCAAGTGAGCGGTCAGATAACAAAGCTATATGTTGATTTTAATGATGAAGTTCAAGCGGGACAATTGATCGCCGAGCTTGATCCGGCGTCATTTGAGGCGCAAGTTTTGCAGGCGCAGGCTAATCTTGAGAGTTCAAGAGCAAGCTTGCACGGTGTTGAAGCGCAAATAAAGAATCTTCAAGCATCAATGTTAACCACAATGGCAGATATTAAAGCAAGCGAAGCTAACGTGAGAAAATCTGAAATAGCTTTAAAAGATGCGGAACGTAATTATAACCGTATCAAAGAGCTGCATAACCGAAAACTCATTTCTGCTTCCGATTTAGATAACGCAGAAACCAACTTAGAAAGTCAAAAAGCTTCGTTAGATATAGTAAAAGCCAATTCGGAATCATCAAAGGCGCGCAGACAAAGTATATTGGCGCAGATGGACGCTTCCGAGGCCGACAGAAAAGGCGCCGAAGCGCGAGTTAGGCAAAATGAAGCGCAATTGAAGCTTGCGCAGATAAACTTAGACAGAACAAAGATTTATTCGCCGATAGAAGGCGTTGTGATTAACCGAAAGGTTGATGAAGGGCAAACGGTTGCGGCCAGTTTACAGGCCCCCGAGTTGTTCACCATTGCGAAAGATTTGCGTGAAATGCAGATAGACACCGCTGTCGACGAAACTGACATCGGAGTTGTTAAAGAAGGCCAGAAAGTAACTTTTACGGTAGATGCCTATAAAAACAGAAACTTTACCGGGGTCGTTCATCAGGTCAGATTGTCGCCTAACGAGAGTTCGAGTGTTGTAACTTATTCGGTGATGGTTAATGTTGATAATCCTGACTTATCTTTAAAACCGGGGATGACCGCGAATGCAGAAATTTTGGTGGGCGAAAAAAGAGACGTTTTGCGCCTTCCAATAAAGGCTATGTATTTTAAGGTTCCCGATGACTTGCGAGAAATTCAAAATAAAGCAATGGCGGGCAAAAACGGTAAAAATGCCACAGATACGCTGCCGGTTTGGCTTGAGAACGGCAAGACGCCCGAGGTAAAGGTTGTTAAGATGGGGTATTCGAACCAAAGCTATATAGAGTTGCCCGAGGGCGATTTAAAAGAGGGCGATTTGATAATTACAGGCATAAGAGGTGAGACTAACAGCGCTAACGGTGGCGGAATGAGGCCTGGCGGAGCGCGAATAAGGTTATAAGAAAGTGAAATAAATGGAAAACAATGATATTTTGCTGCAAGTTAAAGATTTGACCAAGACCTATTACATGGACGGTGTTTCTGTAAAGGCCTTGCGAGGGGTAAATCTGAACTTTTACAAGGGTCAGTTTACCTCTATTATGGGCGCTTCGGGGTCGGGCAAATCTACTTTGATGAATATATTAGGTTGTTTGGATAAGCCTACTTCGGGACATTATTTGATAGAGGGCGAAGATGTTTCAACTTTTTCAAAAAACCAGTTGGCTTTGGTTAGAAACAAAAAGATTGGGTTTGTTTTTCAGGGGTTTAACCTGCTTTCGCGCACAAGTGCGTTAGAGAACGTTGAATTACCGATGATATACGCAGGAATCAGTGCAACCGAGCGTCACGAGCGGGCTAAGGCGGCTTTGGCTTCTGTCGGATTAGCCGGCAGGGAGCATCATCATTCAAATCAGTTGTCGGGCGGGCAGCAGCAGAGAGTTGCTATTGCAAGAGCTTTGGTTAACAGGCCGTCGGTAATTTTGGCCGACGAACCCACAGGCAATCTTGATTCTTACTCGAGTATCGAGATAATGGGAATTTTTCAGGGATTAAACAAACAGGGCATATCAATTATATTGATTACTCACGAACCTGATATAGCTCAATATTCGCAGAGGGTTGTAAGGGTTTCTGACGGCGAGATTGTGGCTGATTCACGAGTTGAGAACCCGTTACTTGCTCTTGAAGAGATAAAGAAGCATAAAAAACCGGGTTCCGAGGAGGATTAAAATGGGTTTTTTAGGTATCGTGAGGTTAGCGTTTATAAGCCTAAGCAGAAATAAAATGCGTTCATTTTTGACCGCATTGGGCATCATTATAGGCGTTATGTCTGTTGTCGGAATGGTGGCACTTGGGCAGGGAGCTTATTATTCTGTTCAAGAAAATATATCAAAAATGGGCACAAACCTTATTATGGTTATGCCCGGCAGCGCTTCGAGAAGGGGTTTTCAGGGCGGCCGCGGGTCTATGGATTCTTTAAAGGTCGCTGACGCGGAATCTATAGCAAGAAACTGTCCTTCCGTGAAATATGTGACTCCGGTGGTTCGGGCTTCCGGACAGGTTATTTTTGGCAATAATAACACCCAAACAAGCGTTATGGGGGTAAACGAGCATTATTTGGAAATAGCTTCCCGTGAGATAACAGAGGGTCGCTTTTTCAGTTTAAGCGAGGTTCAGGGCGGTTCAAAGGTTGCTGTGATTGGCAAAACTCTTTCTGAGACTATATTTGGCAACATGAACCCTATTGGTCAGGTTGTCAGGTTTAACAAAATGCCGGTTCAGATAATCGGATTGTTGAAATCTAGGGGAGAGGCCGGTATGGGCGGCGGCGATCAAGATGATATTATGTTAATGCCATTTTCTGTCGTTCAGCGTCGCATAAGCGGCATTACACACGTGCATATGCTTAATGTTTCGGCTGTGTCTGCCGAGTCGGTTGAGGATGCAAAACTAGAAATTGAAGAGGTCTTGCGCAGAAATCACAAGATTTATGAGGGTAAAGAAGACGATTTCAGAATAACGACACAAGATGACATAGCCGAAATGGCGGGCAGTACTTTAACAATAATTGCTTTGTTGCTGGGTTCTATTGCGTCGGTTTCTTTGTTAGTCGGCGGAATCGGCATAATGAACATAATGTTGGTCTCTGTAACCGAGCGCACGCGCGAGATTGGTATAAGAATGGCGATTGGTGCAAGAACCACCGATATTTTGTATCAATTTTTGGTTGAGTCGGTTGTTTTGAGTTGTGTAGGCGGTATTGCCGGTATATTTGGGGGGTTTTTACTGGCTAATTTGATTGGAAACTTTGTAGAGTTTGATCCTGTTGTTTCAAATGCGTCAATAATCATTTCCGTTTTATTCTCGGCGGGCGTAGGTATTTTCTTTGGGTTGTATCCGGCTTGGAAGGCTTCTAATCTTGACCCGATCGATGCTTTTAGGTATGAATAGTTTAAGTTTTAAATCTTTTTGTTATTTTCTGTATTGACAAAATTTCTTAAAACTGTCATAAGCAAAAGAGTGCAGTTAATTTTTGTTGTATAAGGACGTTAGTATGAAAAGAAGATTTTTACAGATCTTGGTTTTGGTCTTTATGTTTGCTTTTGTTGGAATAATAATCGTTGAGGCTGCTCAATACAGCGGAATGGTTCTTGTTAAGCGCGACAGCAGCAGAAAAATTGTTGGTTGTGCCTTGGATACCGGGCGTACGGATGCTGCGGGCAACTCTGTAAGATATATGCTTGTCATGGACGAAAACGGTAACGCGATAGCTCAACAGCATGAAAACAAAGATGTTAAAATCGAAGGCTCGTTGAGCGGTAACAATTTAAAAGCTTTTGAGTGGCAAGAAGTTCGAGAAGGCTATTTTGATAGCAGCTATGTGGCCCCGGAACCCGAAAAAGAACCCTCAGAAAGCGGTGATGAAGGCGATGAGCCATACAACGAAGATGAGGAAGAAGAATACGACGAAGACGGAAATGTAATTAAAAAACCCGGCAAAAAGCCCGTAGCAAAGCCCGTAAATAACGAAGATAACGAAGATAACGAAGATGAGTATAACGATGAAGGCGACAACGAAGAAGAACCTGCCGATGACTCCGGCAATGACAGCGAAGAAGCCTACGACGAAGATTATTGATCTTTTCGAATTTTAGAAAAAAGCTCCGATTTTGTTCGGGGCTTTTTTTGTTTGGAACTAACTGATGTCTTGTGATAGACTGTTTCAAAATAACATTGAAGGGAAGGAAGTTTGAAAAATGGAAAAACTTATCATAACTGCCGCAATTTGCGGAGCTGAGGTAACAAAAGAGCATAATCCCGCCATTCCTTATACTTTGGAGGAAATAGCCAAAGAGGCTGAATCAGCCGCTAAGGCCGGTGCTGCCATTATTCATCTTCATGTTCGCGAAGACGATGGCACTCCGACTCAAAGCAAAGAGCGGTTTGCAGCGGCTTTTGATGCCATAAAGGCAAAATGCCCCGATGTTATAATTCAGCCTTCAACCGGCGGTGCTGTTGGCATGAGCAACGAAGAACGCTTGCAGCCGATATATTTGCACCCCGAAATGGCGACTCTTGATTGCGGAACCTGCAATTTTGGCGGCGACGATATTTTTGTAAACACAGAAAACACCATTATCGAGTTTGGCAAAAAAATGATCGAATTAGGCATTAAACCCGAAGTTGAGGTGTTCGACAAAGGTATGATCGACATGGCAATTCGTTTGTGCAAAAAGGGTTATATTAAGGCTCCCATGCACTTTGATTTTGTTATGGGCGTTAACGGCGGAATCGGCGCTTCTTTGCGCGATGTGGTGTTTATGGCCGGAAGCATTCCTGCAGGCAGCACTTATACTGTTGCCGGGGTTGGCAGAGCCCAGTTTGAAATGGCCGTGGCATCGATAATAATGGGCGGTCACGTCAGAGTTGGTTTTGAAGACAATATTTATCTGTCTAAAGGCGTTTTGGCCAAATCTAACGGCGAGCTTGTAGAAAAAACCGTAAGATTAGCCGGTGAATTCGGAAGAAAAATTGCTACCCCCGCTGAGGCACGAGAAATACTCGGTTTGCCGGCAAAATAAGTTTTAAGCGGATTTAAAAAATTAAGGAGATTCTGATTATATGGCATTAAAAGGTAATAAATACGGGACCCATCGTGTGATTGAGCCCAAGGGCGTTTTAACACAGGCTGCATATAAAATTGACAACGACATGACAAAGCGTTATTCAAATGAAATAATTTGCGATGTTATTTCTTTAAACATCGACTCGGCATCATTTACTCAAATTGAAGAAGCTTGCGACAAAGACCCAAAAAAAATCGGCGAAATGATTATGGGCATAGTTGCCGAGAGAGGCAAGCAGCAGAACCCGGTTACCGGTTCGGGCGGCATGTTCATAGGCAAAGTGGCTTATATCGGCGAAGATTTGGTCAACACATGCGGCCTTAAAGTAGGCGACAAAATAGCTTCTCTTGTTTCTTTATCGCTTACTCCCTTAAAGATCAACAAAATCAAAGAAATTCACATGGATATCGACCGTGTTGATATCGAAGGTCAGGCCGTTTTATTTGAAAGCGGTATTTATGCGAAGCTTCCCGATGATATGAGTGAAGCACTTGCTTTGGCAGCACTTGACGTGGCAGGGGCACCGGCCCAGGCACGTAAGCTTCCCAAAAAAGGCGATTCAGTGTTGGTTTTGGGCGCGAACGGCAAATCAGGCGTATTGTGCGGCTACGAAGCAATGAAAGCTGTCGGACCGACCGGCAATGTTGTGGGCGTTGTCAGAAACCCGGCTCAAGTAGCAGGTTTGATGGAACTGGGCGTTTTCAATAAAGTTGTTGTGGCCTCTGCAACGGCACCGGTTGCCGTGCTCGAAGAGGCTTTAAAAGCAAATGACGGCAAGGAATACGATGTTTCGATTTCTTGTGTAAATGTTGAGAGTTGTGAAATGTCGGCTATTTTGCCTGTGAGAGAAAACGGTATAGTTTATTTCTTCTCTATGGCAACCAGCTTTACAAAAGCAGCGTTGGGCGCAGAAGGTATCGGTAAAGACGTTACAATGATCGTTGGAAACGGTTACGCAAAAGATCATGCCGAAATTACACTCAATGTATTGAGAGAAAACGACAAGCTCAGAAGGCTTTTTGACGAAAAATACGTATAAATTCAACATAAAACGAAAGAACAGGAGTAATTGAAATGATTGAATCCAGAGCTAACGGCCTTTTCAAAGACGTTTCCGACAATGAGTGGAACGATTGGAAATGGCAGGTGAGAAATAGGGTTGAAACACTTGAAGATTTAAAAAAATACGTCAAACTCACAAAAGAAGAAGAACAGGGAGTTAAAGACTGTCTCGGAACTTTGAGAATGGCAATTACTCCTTATTATCTTTCGTTGATTGATTTGAATAACCCCAACGACCCCATAAGAAAACAAGCTATTCCGACTGCCGCCGAACTGTACAGATCTCCGGCCGACTTAGAAGACCCGCTGCACGAAGACGGCGATGCTCCTGTGCCGGGTCTGACCCATCGTTACCCCGACAGAGTACTCTTGCTTGTGACCGACCAGTGCTCAATGTATTGCCGACACTGCACCCGCCGCAGATTTGCAGGGCAAAAAGACGGAGAAATGCCGGCGGCAAATATCGACAGAGCTATTGAATATATAGCGGCAAATGCGCAAATCAGAGACGTGGTAGTGTCGGGCGGCGACCCCTTGTTGCTTTCTGACTCAAAGCTTGAAAAGATTTTGCAGAAGCTGCGTGCGATTCCTCATATCGAAATAATCAGAATAGGTTCCAGAACCCCGGTGGTAATGCCTCAGCGTATTACTCCCGAACTTTGCGAAATGCTCAAAAAGTATCACACAATTTGGCTTAACACCCACTATAATCACCCCAACGAAATAACCAAAGAAGCCGCAAAAGCTTGTGAACTTTTGAGTTATGCGGGAATCCCGTTAGGGAATCAGTCGGTGTTGTTAGCCGGAGTAAACGATTGTGTACATGTAATGAAAAGGCTGGTTCACGCTTTGGTGAAAATAAGGGTCAGACCCTATTACATTTATCAGTGTGATCTTTCTTACGGCTTGTCTCATTTCAGAACACCTGTGGCTAAGGGAATTGAAATAATCGAAGCCTTGCGCGGTCATACCAGCGGTCTTTGTGTTCCGACATTTGTTGTCGATGCGCCCGGCGGCGGCGGAAAAATACCGGTAATGCCAAATTACCTTATTTCAAGCGGCTTTGAAAAGACTATTCTTCGTAATTTTGAGGGCGTTATAACCTGTTATGACGAACCGCACGGATACAAAAACACTTGCGAATGCGAAGATTGCAGACTGAACAAAGAAATTGACGGCGTTGCAGGCTTGCATAGCGGAAAAATAGCGATTGAACCCGAAAACCTCGCCCGCAAAAAACGTAGCAAAAAGAAGTAACTTAAAGTTTTACCTCAGTATTCGATACCTTTCATCAGATAGTTTCTGATGAAAGAGTATCGGTCGGGGTTTAAGTTTTTGAAGTAATTAGGCGCGTGATAATAAGCTATTACAGCTTGTTGCAGGTCGGTTAAAGCGTCAAAATTCGACATGGCCGGGTCAAATTCTTCTTTCCAGCGGTTGACTATCGAACCGTGGTAATATATGAATCTCGATGTCATTTCCCGTAACAAATATTGTTTAAATCTTTCTTTTTGCATGCTTTCGGTTAGGTCGCTGAAAGAGGGCATAAACCAAGAATTTTGAGTTACAAATATATAACTCTCACTCGAAAAAGCCACTTCGGTGTCGGTCGAAGGCACGTAAGCGATTGCTTGTGTGCAAGTGGAAAAATATTTGGGAAGTCTTGAAAATAGCTCAATTATCGCTGTTTTCATTCCGTCGGGCATTGTTTTTTGTTCGGCCGGGATACTTACAGTGGCTGTTCCTGTGTCAACATCTGTTACCAAAGGTAAATAGTCGCCATCGGGTATTTCGGGTGCCGGTCTGTCTTCAATCGGTTCTGTGTCGCCCCCCGGGTTGTCGTTGTCACCGGGATTATCGTTATCGCCGGGGTCGTCGTTGTCGCCGGGGTCATCGTCACCATCATATTCGAGGTTAGCGGTATCTGTCGTTATGAGCTGCGTGTTCTGCCACCCATTTACGCCGGCTCCGTTCATCACGTATGTTTTAACAAAATCGTATCTTGTTTCGTTAAGTGATTTAAGATTCGCCGAATTTGTACAATATTGGTCAACCGCAAACGCTAAGTCTATCCAGTTGTGTGTCTTTGAAGGCCCTACCACCATATTGCTTTCTGCACCCGGGCTGAACAGCTTTGTATAAAACTTTTCACCCCCAACCCTTGCGAGGGTAACAATGTTGCCGTAAGCGCCCATCAGGTCTTGGTGTTCTTGTATAAATGGGTAGGTCATGCCCCTTACGAGCATGCTTTTAAAGCGATTTTTCAGCCAGTCCGAGGTCGGAAAACCACCCTCATAAAGAGCTTGAAAGCGCCTTAAATAAAGCGATGACGGGTTTCTTGCCCCGCCGCCCACATATATTGTTCCTTCTTCGTTGCCAAACCCGTTGTATTTAATTTCGTATTGCAAAGATGTCGGTTCTAACACAATTGCCTTTGTGTAAGCTGTAAAGCTTTGAGGCATCGTTTCGAGCAACTCTTGAATTGTTTGTAGCTCGTCCTTTTTCCAGAGTGCGTAGTTCGAATCATCTATAACTCGTATTCCGTAACCTGAATAAATCGCATCTTTTATGGCTTCGAGCTCTTCTGCTTCAGAGGCATTTTGTGAGGAATAAGCCGAATATACTGTTTCTAGGTAGCTGGACTGCGCGCTGACGTTAGTTGTGCTTATCAATAACAGTATCAAAGATACCGCCATAATCTTAAAGATGTTTCTGATGTTCATTTTTTTACCTATATATTGTTAAACTTTCTGTTTCTAAACAAGTATTCTATATTAAGTATACGTAAAAATAAGCGGTTGTGTAGCAAAAAAAATAATTATTTTGAGGTTACTGTACATAAAAAAATAGTGTATAATCACAAGAAAGCGTATAACTACTCGGAGGTTAGCCTTATGAAAAAAACTGGTATATTTGTATTTATTTTCATTGGTTTGTTGTTGGCAGCGCCGGCATCTTATGCAAATGATTCGTCAGGTTTGTTCAATGTTTCGACAGAAATCGAGCAACCTGCGGTTTCTATTCCGGTGTCCTCTGAAGAAGTTGAAGTGACTGTTACTACTTCATCGGCTGAGGTTATTGAAGAAGAAGCTCCCGTTGCTTCTGCGCCGGCACCTGAGTATGAACCCATTTCTTATACTATCGCAAGCAACGATAACCTTTGGGCGCTTGCCGAAAAATATCTCGGAGACGGTAGCCGTTACCCCGAAATTGTGGAAGCAAACAAAGATAAATACCCCTCTTTGGTAAGTAAGCCCGGCTTAATTCATCCCGGTTGGAAGCTTGAAATACCGCCAAAAGATAAGGCTAAGCCCGAGCCCAAAGAAGAACCCAAAGAAGAAGTAAAAGAAGAGCCAAAAGATGATAAAGGCGCACAAGACGTTGTAGTTGAAGCCGAGACCGGCACAAA
>Ga0265293_10011777_pt1 | contig 11786 bp, 25 predicted proteins | sample Munlanlewell138R_FD_192505 | JGI IMG/M metagenome (GOLD analysis project Ga0265293, IMG submission 192505) | Leachate microbial communities from a municipal landfill in Southern Ontario, Canada - Leachate well 138R | ecosystem: Engineered > Solid waste > Landfill > Unclassified | place: Canada... | reverse complement strand
TAGGTCCGGACCAAGAATATACAAAGTCTCCCTCTAGTCCCTTACCCTTAATCGATGAACTCTCTTGAAGGATAAATAATAAATTAGGAATATCAATTTCAAATTCAAATCCACGAGGATCGTAGACACGAACCTTTTCAACACGAGCATTCCAACTACCATATGAATGTCGAGTTCCACCCACATCCTTATTTAAAACAAATCCACTAACTGGCTCATTATTATGAACCTCTTTTGGAATCTTTTTACTACACCAACCTGTCCAAGATTTCTCTTTACGCATTTTACCTGTTGAATCTTTATAGACAACATAAGCAAGCTTTCCTGTATATGTATCTGTTCGATCTTGAAACCCTACTTGTATGTTATCTGGTATTGTCAGTGAATTATTCATATTATTGATTTTCCTTTATGTGTCTTAAAAATACGTCCTCAAGTTCATACAGATTTAAAAATGATTCTTCTTTGATAGATTCATTATTAAAAAGCCCCATTGTTCCATCATCTCTAAGTATACCATAATTAACCCAACCTTGTTGAACATCTATAACCTTCACAAAAACTGGAGGTTTAGCAAATGGATTACCGTTAGTTGGTGGCTTCATTACATAGGTAGCATCTATAACAACTCTGCTCATACTCTCTTCTCTAAATCTTCCTTTGTTAATGAGGATACAAACGCTAAATCATCCCATATATTAATATCAATGGTAAGTGGCTCTAATATAGCCGAATTACAACAATTTAGAATAGTCTCAGCATTATCCTTGGTATCTGACCAAGCATGTGATTTATAGCAATATGTACGAAGTGCCCAATATGGTGCATCTTTATTTTTATCAATTAGATGCTCCAATTTTTTAATAGTATCATAATAAGACAACTTAGATGGTTCAAGGCCAAAAATGCGTTTAATACGATATATCACACCTTCATAATTAAATTGTGTTTGCCATTCTACAACATTTTTTTCAGTTAGTTTTTCTCTATACAATTTAACATTTTCAATAGCAGTAAGACAAACCCTTTTTGCGTCATGGCGAGTGACTAAAATAGTACCTAATTTTTTATGGTTCATATGAATCGAGCCTCCTTAGCAGCATTTAATTATTCCATTTGTGCTTCAACTTCTTCTACAGTTGTTTTATATTTCTTTGCCAATTCAACAGCAAAACGTTGACGAGATTTTTGTGCATCCTTCATTGGTTTCATATCCTTTTGTGTCATTTTATAGGAATTAACTTCCTCCCAACCATCACTAAAAATATCAACTATATCACCATCTGTATCAACAAGAACCGCAACTTTAATGGGGATTGTAATCTCACAAGCACTTTCTATGGCATTAGTAAGTGCTTCCCAACGCCCACTTTCTTTTTTAGTAAAGGGAATATTAGATGCTTCTATTACTCGAATTTTCATTGCCTGAAGTTTTTCAATTTCACGCTCAATTTCGGGTAAGGTTAAACTTTTATTTTTCATTACCATTCCAATCAACTTCAAATACCCAATTTAATGTTCCACCAGGATTGAACTCAGCAATTACATAATCAATGTAATCGATTTTTGATGCTATACTCATACATAAAGAATGATCTCTGGCACGCATTGCTTGCTGGAGTTCCTTTACATTATCTTTTCGTTCATCCTTAAACCATTTTACTAATTCGTTTTGTAGTTTATTTTTCATTTCTTATCCTCTAAAGGGCAGTTTTTAGGAATATATTTGTCATGATCATTCCAATCAACATAACGCCGAACAGGGTTCTTTAATTTTTTACAGTTCCACTTTACACAATATTCCCAACTATCTGCTGTATAGTCCCTTTCAGTTGAATGATTAGGACATTGCGTACAACATTCTATTTTGAGAACTTTACTCATAAAGCCAACGATCTATATCAATCATGTAGGGGAATCGAGGAATTGCTTTATCAGGTGTTAATCCAAAGTAACGAACCGTACAAGTCTTACCCACATACTTGTCTTTATTAGCCCACATACTCTTTAAAGTATCATGAGGAGCTTTAATGGTTGCATCAAAAGCTTCACCACTCTTAGATGTACAACGGACAGTTGCTGCCATATCTTCTTTAAGACCACGACCATGATCTACATTTTCAATTGTAAATTCATCATCTTGAAAGACTTTAAGCTTCAAAAGTTTATCACTACGCTTATTGACATAAGGCGCAATACGTTCACGGACAATTGCTCCTTCATAACCCTGTTCAACAAACTTATCGTGACATTCCTGAACTTCTTGTTCATTACTGGCTAATAAATTAGGAACAACCTGAACACAAGATTCCCAAACTCGTTCTAACAATTTAGCCATTGCCTCATAACGAGTTGCGAACGGATAATCTTGATCCATTTTACCAATATGAGGACAATCATAACAATGGAATTGGGCTAACTTTTCAGATTCAGCCAATTCAGCTGCCGTAGGTTTTTGCTTCCGTACAACACTTGAAATCTTATTAAAGTCATCATGTAACGTATGATTATAGATTTCACCATCCAAAATCAAATCAGGATCTTGACGGAACAAAGGTTCTAATGCCTTTAGAATATGGGGAATAGCTTTGTGTTCCTTGCCATTACGAGTAGTTGCGCCATCTTTAGTAATGATAGCACGAATACCATCCAGTTTAGGTTGAACAACAATCCCCATGTCCCAATTAAGTTTCTGTTTTTCCTTCTCATAAACCTTAGCCAACATAGGCTCAAAGAACTTACGAGTATCATCAATAGCATCTAGAGTTAAGAAATAACCCTTTTCCAATTTCTTATTATGTTTGCTATTAGCTTCAAACAATGCTTGCTCTTCAGGAGAGGTTTCATTAGCGCGGCCAATGTTTTTACCTTCACAAGTAGTTCGGGCTGATTCTGTAATCGTGCCGCCCCATTGTCCAGCCCTGGTAAAGAACTGATTGCCATCAACAAAAATTTGCCACTGTTGTACAGCACCAGTTGTTGCACGCTTATAAATAATCGGAAACTCTTTCATTCTAGTCCTTTTGTAACTATGTTTATTCTTTATTGTTAATATATATTATACTGGTTTTAAACGGGTGTATCAACGTGAAGTTTTGAACAAAAATTACAAACTAATGATCCTAATAGATGTTCCTCTGTTTCTAATAGACACCAAGTTTTACATTTTGTGCATTTTATGTAAAGTATCCCGCCAATTCCCATATATTCACTATTAATAGGTACGTCTCCGGTTGTGCCTTTGACGTACTGTTTCATTGGTTCAATATGTGCTCGATTATACGCTTGTAGGGTCATTGCCTTTTTCTTCCAGTGCTATTTTTAACATTTGAAAATATGGATCTGCTTCCATCATTTCTTTCGTCATGGTAATATGTCGACTATCTCCAGGATATAATCTATCAAACTCTTCATCAGTTATAACGGGTTTACATGCATCAGGAATTTTAGGGAACAATAAATCCTTTAGTGCAAACCAATCATCTTCTGTTATATCCTTAATATTAGTTCCACTAATATACTTGCGTAAAATATTGCTAATACTATTAATTATCTTAAATTCTTCTTGACGAACACTTAACATCTTCTTGTAAATTAAGGCTAAACGACCTATATCATTAACCATTAATTCATCTTTACGTTCCTTTAGGGCATCCATTAACTCTTTGATTTTATTCATTGAATCAATGCCATCAATGTCCTTTATAATATCATCTACTGGTCTTTTCATAAATTCTCCTATCTATATAGTAACATATAAACAAAAGAATGCAAGATAGAACTTATAGTATTTTTATTGGATCTTTTCGATGTTCGAAACAAGTCTTGCCACACCAGGTCATCGCAAATGCATTAGTAGGTTTATCAAATTTAAAGCACCAACCTGGACAATACTTGTAGGGTGATGGAATCATACTATCCCTAAAAAAATGCTTACAATCATTACAGCCAGCATCTATACACTGACATATATATGCCTCACTTTTGATTCCTTCTTCCTTACAAGCCTTATGACAAATATCTTTAACTGCGTGCCAATAACTGTTGGTAGATTTTGCTTCTCCCTCAGAAACCTCTTTCTGACAGTATCGGCAAATACCTATTATTTTAGGAACATTGATCTCGCGTGTTTTTCCAGGATTCATCTTTTTTCTTACGAGGTTTTGGTTTATAATCTAAAAGATTAATAACTGACAATACTGTTCCTTTTAAAATGTCGTCAGAAAGATTCTGAAAATCTTTATCATCAGTTTGACGAAGAGCATGAACAATCTCTTCAGCTAGTTTCTCGTTCTTAGTTTTCCGTTTCATTACTTGTCCAGATATTTTAAAAGTAAATCCTCAACCAGGTTCTTAACACTTGAAACACCATCCTCTTCAAGAGCCTCAAAGATTTCTTTCTTCACCAGAACCGTCTTATGACGTTCACGCCAGGCAGTCGTTGTCTTTGAACGAGGCCCCATTCGGCTTAGAACAAAGGGATTCTTACCTTCCAAATGTTCACTGATATACTTCTGAACCCAAACCTTAGCCTCTTCGTTTAGAACAGTATGGGCATATCCATAACGACCCATTTTGGTAACATCCATACCCATAGATTCAGCAGTTTTCTTAAACTTCATGTTATGGTACTGATTGCGATTACAATCAGAAACATTATCTACATTGTTCTTATAGTGAGCCATCTCATGAAGAACAGTTTCAGCAATGTCCATTAAAGGGCGATCCAACTTGTCGGCCGCAATATTAATCTCACTTCGAACATGCGTTCCGTTTGGATCTTGTTCTGTATTCACATTTTGGTCCTTCCAGGAACCTTGTGCAAACCACCCCAAATATCCAGCGCGAGACGAGCGATTAGGTATCAAGGAAAACACAGGTTCCGGAAGTTCCAATTTGAGATGGGTGCAGAAATGGCGAAACATGTGATGCAAAGCATTAATCACATCTGCGTTAGTACTAACTTTCTGTTCGTTCATAATATAACTTTCTATTTATTTTGTTTATAGATATATTATGCAGGTTTTTAACGTGAATAACAACTAAATTATTTTTTATTAATGACTAGTCTGTTGCACATATCTAAACCAAGTAATTTTTGCTTTATCCTTATGTGACGTTTGTACTTTACTATAACGAACATTTTCTTCGACAATTGAATTTTGATTTACTATCATCCAACCATCAGGATCTGCACCATATAATTTTTCCAATATGTTACCAATAGATGATTCATCCATTATTACATACGCTGTTTTCATTGTTTCGCCCATTTTCATAGTTATTTCTCCTTATTTTTCTTCGTATTAATGTTATCCATTAGAACATATGTAACAATTTTACTATACTGTTCATCACCAAGCCATTCTTGTAAATGGTCTAAATCCTTTATCCACCAGTGCATAGGAAGCAATGATTCAGACACATGTAATTTATATGTCTTTAATATTTCAAATTTTGATCCTGTAAATCGAATCCAAGGAACATAGGCTGCTCCTTGCGTTATTGCGGAACCAGACATTTCACCATCACTATGTAGTTCTGCATCAGTTATCCATTTATATATGGTAAAAGTCTTAGCAAAATTTTTCATGTATTCAAAATTCTCTAGTGACATAAACTGTTTAGGTCTGAATATTTTATCTTCAGTATTATTAGATGATTTATCTAATACATCCAAATACTCCTTATTCATATTATCAGGATAATAGGTTCGTGGTAATTTAATACCATAGTCTCCACAAGGTGGCGGAATATCTGGTGGTAATTTATTAGACATTGTCTAGTCCTTTTAATAGTTCCTCTATTTTATCTATTGGTGTATTCGCTTGTGCAACACTTCCATGACCTATTGTCATAGGTTGTTGTTGCTGCATGTTAATAGGATTTGTTGCCATACCATTAAGATATGCCCAACCCGTATTATTATTTGGTACCATACCACTAACCCCATTAGATGAAATACTCTGATCATACTGTGTATCCCAAATATCACCATTTTTATTAGCTAACATGGTAGTGATCGCTGAATCGTAATATTCCCCTAACCATTTTTGAAGGTCTTCTATTGTTTCAAACCAAATATGCATTGAGGGTATACCATTATTAGACAAATATTTTGTTCCTTGTCTAGTGAAATTATTGCCATTAAAGTTTAATTCTTTATCATAATCTGTTCCAGACCATTTATAGATATCAAAAGAACATCCTCTTTGCATTAGATATTCACATTCACTTAAACGGGTCATATCAGGTTTACAGATACTGTTTTGCCTAGAATCATTTATATGAACACCATACTCACCGAAGGGAGTTACTTTATTGCTTTCCATGTTTTCGCCTTTTGTATCATATTGTCTAATTTAGTATTTACATCGTCATTAAAGGTATTAGAAGTATTTGTTGTCCAATCAACATCCGTCTTCCATGTTTTATCATATTGGTCAAGTGCATCCTTATAGTAATCATCATATGGTTTAGACCTTTTAAATATTTCATTTATAGCATCTTCAACATCACTTGTTTTCTTCTTTGATTTCTTTTCTGGTGCTAACATACAAGCAATCGCTGCTTCATAGTATTCCCCTAACCATTTTTGAAGGTCTTCAAGAGATTCAAGCCAAACATGCATTGGCATTAAAGAATCAAAAGGTGATGCATTGCTATTATGACTAGCCTTACTATAATCATTTCCATTATAATATAAGGAAGGAATATATTTCTCACCATTCCATTTATAAACATCAAAAGAGCAACCTCTCTGAAAAAGATAGTCGGCATCTTTTAGTTTTGTCATATCTGGTTTACAAATATTACTTTGTCTTATATCTCTTATAAGAATTCCATATTCTCCAAATGGAGTTACATTTTTATCATTACTCATCTTGATGTTTCCTTACTAAGTCCTTAAAAATCATATCAGGACCTTCTCTTTCCCATATCTTTATCATCTTTGCAATCATTTCTGCATCAATCTCTTGTTGTATTGCATTAGCAATTTCAGCATCAATATCAATACCATTCATTACCCTTAAAGCTTGTTCTATTTCAATAGACCATCCCGCTCTTAGCTTTCGTCCACCTTTACGACTACTTTCAGCACTTAACATGTAGGTAATTAATTCATCATATAATTCCTTACCTAACCATTTACCCAATGATTCTAAATCATCAAAGACTATTCCTTGTGTTGCACATTGTCGATTAAAATACATATCTAAGCTGGAAAACTTACCTTTATTCCATGAGGCTATAGAATTATATGAACCAAAACCTATTTGACTTTCATCTGATTTAACTTCAGTTTGTTTAAAAATGTCAATTCTCTTACAATACTTTGTTGCAGTTTTACCACTTCTATGGCGTCTACCACTATCACATTCTACAAAATATTGTTCGTTCTGTTCCATTTATTTCTTCTCACTTCTCATTATATCTACCACCAATCTATTATAATACTTTCCAAACCATTTTTCAAGTTTTTCAATATCTTTAAACCACATATGCATTGGCGGCATCACTTGTGATTCCTTTATTTCAAATTGAGTAATTTTTTCAAATCGTCGTTTGGCAGTATAATGAATCCAAGGAATATATGCACCCATTAAGCAACCTCTATATAAATCATTACCTTTAATAGTGATATTAGATTTTTTATTACTCGCTTCAGCTGGTGTTTCACGACCAACAATTGTCCACTTATAAATCTTAAACGGGTATCCCCTATTAATTAAATGATCGGCAGTTAAAACAGGAAAACGTTGTTTTAATTTTTTAATATGATCTTCATTTATTTCATCTTTTTCAACACATATTTTATGCATTTCCTCATTAGGTTTATAGTTTTTCCTTGCAAATAACAAACCATATTCTCCACAAGGAGGAGGAAAGTTCTTAAATGTATCAATCGCTAATTCTCTATTATTCATATTGGTGTATAAGCCACAATTTTGGAAACCAAACACCATCAATGAATTGGTGTTTCATATATTTTTTCATTTCGGAATGAGAAACTATAAATCTTAATTTCTGTTTATCATCATTAATAAGAATCCAATCACCATTATCTTTACGTCCTATTACTAAGCAAAAATGTGAAAACCAAGCACTAGGAAAATAATGAAGCAAAACAGCAATCCCGTCTAGCTTAATATGATTAATTAAATCTGCCATATTTAAACTAGATTGATTGCTGATAGTATAAGATTCAGATGCGAATCTTTTTAAGGCACGATTAAAATTACTTCGATGAGTTCCATCTTCTGTTGTCTTACAAGCCTTTTTACACTCTTCGTAATTTTGCTTATAAGTAACAGGCTGTCCGGCCCATAGCCTTACATTAAGTAGTGCTATGGGCCCACATCCATAATCATCCTTCTGTTTGAAGTATCGAGGCATTAATCATACTTACTTGAGGGTTCATCCTCAAATTCAATATAATCTTCATCTACCCAAGTAGGCTTTCTTTCTTCCTTAACTTGAGGTAATGAATCAATTACAACTACTCGGTCATTAATAATAGCATTCTGTCTATCTTCTTCTCGAATAGGCCAATTGGAATATTCTGCCATAACAGTTTTTTCACCTATAACAGCTGGTTCGAATCCTGCAAGGAGTTCCTTACATGTATCGCAAACTCGCATTTCCTTAGCGGTTTCTGTACCTGTGGTTGTTCCCATGTATTGCTTAACTAACTTATTACCCCTCATGTATACCTCATAGTTATTATAATGGACTACTCGGATTTCTTTGGGTATTATGTTACACTTACAATGTGCAACTTCTTTGTTGTGGTCACAAATAAAACTCATTTTTCTCCTTTGGTTAATTTGTGCTTATTATTCTTCAACTTTTTCGTACGTCATCTCAAAAATCTCAGGTTTACAGGGATAGAATTCACCCTTAACACCTTTAATAATATAATCTCCATCACTAGCAATCATAGTGCCTTCAAGTGTTGGAATCTCTACTTCAAATTTTGATAGATTTTCATTTGTACTCTTTTCAACCATTTTTGCTTTCCAATCAAATGATTCAGGGAATGCTCTTAGGACTGGTTCAAAATTTCCATCTTTATATTGGACGGCATCAATTACAACAGGTTTCTTACGATATTTCATTATTATTTGTTCCTTTAGTTTAATTATACTATAGAACCCAAAATAATCTACGCAGGTATTAATATTTTATCACCTGGACGTATTTTATTAGGGTCTGTAATCTGTGGATTTGCCTTTAGAATATCTTGAAGGGTTTTCTTATAAGTTAATGCAATTTTACTTAACATATCATTGGGTTTAACTATATAGACTTGAGGTTTAGCTTGTATGACTGGTCTTGCTACTAAAGGTAAGCCATTCATTTTATTATACTTGTTTATATATGCTAATGTGGAATCTGGAACACCCGCTAACCAATTTTCTTTATATTTGGAATAATTTTTATAAAAGTTACCTGAACCCCAGTTATACATTGTAATGCGGGCTGCGGGAGTATCTGGAATACCATTATTTGCTAGTGATCTTGGAATCATAACGTTGATTTTATGATTACCAACTGCTCTATTGGGCATATGGAGTAGACTATGATCTTTCCATGTCCAACGCTGATTCATGTCCTTTACAATTTCATCCCAAACAGCTTTGTTTAAGATTTGTGTGACACCATGTTCACCTGCTTTACCTATTGCTCCAGGATTACCGTTTGATTCAATCTGTTCAATGGTGTCAATGTTTATGTTACTCTCTGTGATAAATGTCTTAAAACTCATATCTATATTTATGTTGTTATTTTGATTTTCTATAAAAGCATAATTAATTCCCAAGGAAACGGTAAATAATTATATGAATCATGATAAACTGTTAAAGGCAAAAACATTATACAATAAACATCAAAATTATTCTAAGGTTGCCAGGATAATGAATGTTGCACCAGAAACTATTCGCGTTAATTTAAATAATATAGCAAAAAATAAACAAATGCAACGTGATAATAAAAGGGATTTTCATTCATATTATATTAACAAGAAAAATAATGACCCTGAATGGTATAATAATAAAATAAAAAAGATAAGTGAACAACAAAAAACGCCTGAAGGGAAAGCAAAAAGAAGAATGATATATTTAAAACGAAAGAAATTGGGGTTAACAGGTTATAAAGGATTGACATCATCAAGATTGCGTTCTATAAATAAACGAAGAAATATTAAATCAAAGTTAAAGGAAAACTATACTGATGAAGATATGGAATATACTAGGAAATTATTTCAAAATAAATGTGCATTGTGTGGTGCAACCAAAAACCTTTGCTTTGATCATTGGTATCCACTTTCTAACGGTTATGTATTGTCCAAAACAAATTCTGTATTACTTTGTCGTCCATGTAATTCAAAGAAATATAATAAACCCCCAACTGAACATTTATCAGAAAATGTAGTAAAAAGAATAGAGGATTTACTCTATTCCCATGGATATACAACCCATGATTCATTATCTACTTCATCAAAAGAATAAATGGGTTTATGTTTACTACGTGGTTTGGTAAATAATGCACAAGTTTTAATATTTTCAGCTTTTGTTACATACTTTAAATATGTTATACAATTCACCAAACTATCACCAGAATCTGCAATATCATCTACAACCAATATTTTTGTATCTGGTTTAAGTAATGCCTTTGCACTATCCAAATTTTGATAAACTACTGGGGCATCCATTTTTTCATCGTTTTCATCATAAAAACTAACTCCATAACTCAATATTTTTGAAATATTAAGGTTTCGTGCAATAAGACGTGCAGGAATTAATCCACCTTTAGCTAATGCAACAATAATATTTGGTTTCCATGGTCTAATCTCATGTGAAAGGTAATCAACAATCCCATTAATTTCGGTTTGTGTATATGTTTTTAAATTCTTCATAATTATCTTGTCCTAAATGAATGTCCTGTTTTGTCTGGTGGAATCTCAATAATCTCTGCGCCAACAAGACTTTCAAAATAACCAGTCCAAAACGCTGATTCGTAAACGCGTTCACCCTCATCATTTTCAAGCATGATTGTAAGTTCCCAATATCCGCAACTATCCGGTTTTTTATACCAAGGATATTTGGGTAGCTTCTCTCTAATTTTCTTCATTTCAGCTTTACTTACAGAATAATTATATTTCAAATGCATAAAATTCTTATAGTGGTTTTCTATATCTTTTATGGCCTGTTTTGCCTTTTCAATATTATTCCATTCTATATCTAGGGTTCTTTCTAGACCATATTCATTATGAAAAGTATCTCCGGTATCATATATTATTTTAACTGCATATTTTTTAGGTTCTTTATTGCTTTTCATAATTTATCTCTTGATTTTACTATTCAATATATAATAATATAATTCTATAGAAATTCAACTGTATCAAGGGTAAATAATTATTATGACAACAAGAGACAGAGAAAAGTTGAAACATAAGCTTGAAGAAATCTGTAGGCCTTATTGCACTAGTGATTGGTGCATCCTAAAAGAGATGTTATTACACACTCACGACAATCTCCGAACATTTATTCAATTAAAAATGATTGAACTGTTAAAATGGAATTTATCACAAAGAGCTGAACATGAAATTGATTGGGAAGATGCTAGTATGAAATGGGTAGATTCTGGTATGGCCAAAATATTTGCGGATTATTACGATGAAGATGTTGATGTTAATGAATTATATAATAAAATAGAAAAAGAATGTAAACCATTCGATTAGGAGTTTTATTATGGAATCAGAATTAACCGCTAGTGCACCTATT
>Ga0265293_10011776_pt1 | contig 11786 bp, 11 predicted proteins | sample Munlanlewell138R_FD_192505 | JGI IMG/M metagenome (GOLD analysis project Ga0265293, IMG submission 192505) | Leachate microbial communities from a municipal landfill in Southern Ontario, Canada - Leachate well 138R | ecosystem: Engineered > Solid waste > Landfill > Unclassified | place: Canada... | reverse complement strand
TTTTAATGCATACTTCTATTATAAATATTTCTCAACATCATCAATAGTTTTATATTCAAATATATTATCTGCTATAGCTTCTAACCCAGCTACTTCTAAACTTGATAGCTTGGTTTTAAATTCATCTGATAAAGAACCAAATTTCTTAGTTAACAGCCTTATATTCATTTTTACAAGAGATTCCTTAGCTCCTTCTTTTATGCCTCTTTCAATACCTTTTTCGGTGCCTCTTTCGATACCTTTTTGTTCTCTTGCTTGCAGTACTGTCATTATCTTTCCCCCCTTCCCTTCCAGTTCTCTTATCTTATTTAATATGTCTTCTTCCGTTATATCCTTATTTGTTGCTGAATAATAGATTAGTATTATCTCTAGCATTCTATAAAGTTCTTCTGTTATATCTTCTCCGGTTTCCTCTATGGATATTAATAGGTATTCTAATAGTTTGTCTTTATCATCAAATATATATTTAAAGGATCGGATTACCATTCGTGTCAGTGGATTATATTCTTTTATTTCTTGTTCATCTTGTTTCCTTATATCAATAAAGTCATGCTTTAATACCGGAAGTCTTTCTTTTAGGTATTTTGGCAGTTTATTATATTCCGGTATTAATTCTCTTGTATCTTTTTTATAGTGCCATTGTCCTTTACCATGATAAACTACTATGGGTATCACTATTGGTAGTTCTTCTTTTCCGCTTTCTATTGTCTTTGACCATAGGTCTATTATATATCTTGATACCTGAAATATAGTGAGTTTGTCTTTGTATGATTTGTGCTCAAGCAGTAGCGCTATATATACATCTTTATTATTTATTTTTATTCCATATATTATGTCTGAAAATGTCTCTTTTAATTTTTCTGATATGAAGCTTCCGTCTAATCTTTCTATCGTATTTAAATCCATATCATTTATTATTTCTTTAGGTAGGTTTTTTTCTATTACATCCTTGGCTATTTCTACCTGACCAAAGAGTTTTTTAAATGTAGCATCATGGGGATTGGATAGTTCATTTCTTTTGTTGTTTTTATTACCTTTATCATAATTATTAGGTTCTATTTCTTCATGCATTTCATCACCTACCTGTAATAGTTTGTGTGAATTGATTTTTATTTTCTTTTATTTATATTATACATTATTTTTTGATTTTATAAAAGATATCTGTTTGTGTTACCTTAAAGTTTTAAGATGTTTGTATGGTGTAAAATATAAATACAACAAAATGCAATAAAAAAATACAAACGGAAACTTGAAAAGTTATTGCCAACATCCCAAAATCAAACTACACTTTAATTAAAAGGTTAAAGGGGTAAAGAAAGGAATGTTAACAATGACCTAGGGAAAGCATTCTGTAAATGATACAATAGAAATGTACAATTAGTGGAAGTAAGGAATAACCTTGCAGACAAAAACAACTTGAGCCTAAGAACTGGGATATTAAAGAATGATGAGAAAGTTCGATTTTAAAGTATTGGGGGAGAAAGATATAATGAACTATAATGATTTCATGAAGGCAGTTGGAGAAAAACTATCTGCTATGTCTGAAAAAGAGAAAACCAAATGGATATACAATAAAGCACGAGTATCAGAAACAAATGAAAGAAGCAAGTTCTTGAATTCTCTAAATGGCAAAGCAGATTATGAGCCGATTATTTATGAAAAAGATAAAATAGAACAATGGTTTAAAAAAATAGAGGAAGAAGAAATCTATTTTGAATGTAGTAGCTATGAAGAATATGGAGAAAGTTATTGGGATAGGGATTTTGTGTATGACTATTACGATCCATTTGAAATAATAGAAGGTCTCCGTGATACATTTCTAATAGCAGAAAGTCTACTATTTCAAAAACAGTATAAAGAATCTCAAAAACTAAATAGCCGTATTCTCAATATGTCTTTTATTGTATCAGACAGAGATGGCGGTGATTGGAATGAATTTAGCTTTGAAGAAGTTATAGATGAAATATGGACAAACTTTAATATTGAGAGAATAATCTTATATCTTATGTATGCAACATATCAAATCACAAAGGGAAAAGACAGGTCTCAGTCTTTATATGGATATCTTAGATGGAACAAAGAAAAGAATATAAAAATTGAAGATATATTTCGTATAGGACCGGAAGAACTAAAAGATATAGACACCTTCATGGGTGAATGGGTATCGTTTCTTATAGATACAGATGGTGACAGGGCGGCAGAATTGTTGCTGGAAGCCTGCTTATACAGGGGTATGGATTATTTATGCGAAATTGCAAGAACAGAGTATATGAGACATCCGGTTTTATTTAAATATGCCTGTCAGGAATTGTTAAATAAAAATATTTACACTGAATGTGAAAAATTAGGGTTAGAGGCTATTAAAGCATTGCCTAAGAATTTAATGATCCGAGGAGAGATTGCAGATTTAACTGCAAAAGCCGCAATAAATTCCGGTCATTATGATATAGTTAATGGATGTTATGAGGTTGCATTTTATTCTAAATCAACATTAAATAACTATTTTAGATTATTTGAATTACCTAACTATGAAACTATAACAAAGGAGTCAGCAAAGCATGCGGAAAAACTGCCGGAAAATGATGCATATGAGTTTAATAATGGTAATGAACAAATGATGGTTAATACACTTTCTAGGAATCATAAAGATATTATAAGATTTTTTAACGGTGAATTTGACTATATTTACAATATTTGCATTAAAGAAAAATACTCACTAGGATGGACTACAGGGTTTAAAGGCATAGTAATACCGCTTTTCATCTTATTATTAAATAAAGATAAGAAATTTACAAAAGCTATAAAGAAACTTGTAGGAGAGATTATTTACAGATTAGAATTTGTAGGAGAAGATAGAGATTTCCTTAATTTGTTTTCAAAATGGAGGGAAAAACAGGTTTTAGCAGGGGAACAATATGAAAAATATATGTATTGGTTAAAAGATGAAATAGATAAAAGAGCAGAAGGAGTTGTAGGTGGTGGCTATAGAAACAGCTACTATAAAGCAGCAATACTTATAACATCCTTAGGAGAAGCATTAGAATCTAATGGAATAATTGGCGGAAGAGCAAAGATTATTGAACATTACAGAAAGTTATATTCGAGGAAGAGAGCTTTTAAAGGAGAATTTGAATTATTAAATGAGTAACTCAACGCCATTTTATTTATGCATAGAACATCACTGGGAGAGATAGAGCAATAAATTAATATTGACAAATACTGAAAAAATCATGCAAATGGCAAAAGAGAATGACAGATGTTGCTAATACAGAAGAACTTTTACGTATCATTCAATCAATCCCATCTCCAAAAGCAGAACCTTTTAAAATGTGGTTTGCCAGGGTTGGAAGTGAAAGAATTGATGAAAATAGAGAAGTAGCAATAAAAGGTGGAAGTATTGCAGGAAATGCTCGGAAAGAAATAGAAAGTACCACTGGTAACCTGTTCTTACATCAAAAAGTGCTATTGATTTTACTAAAATTATAGAGAGTACTATTACAAATGATGAAGAAAATAAAAAGTAAAATGGGAGACATTGAAAACAATTATTGAAAAAATGACCTTCCACTAAGGGTACACTATCTACTTGTTACATCAGAATCGTTGCTTCAACCCATATAGAGTGCGTAATAGGAATGCAAAGGAAAGATACGTAGAAATCCTTAATTTCCAACACTTTACGAGGTATGTTACTTTTACTAAAGATGCTGATAATTTTAGAAATAAGGAATTGAGAAATAAAATTGAAGTATCAGTAGTTTTAGGTATGGAGTGCGTAGACATGTTGATGTGCGATTAAAATTTATTTCATAAGCCATATTTACAAATATACTTATATCGAATACAATGTAGGTATATTTGTAAAAGAAGGTGGAAGTTATGGATTACATTAAAAGAATTGAAAATATTATAAACAAGCAGAAAGGAACATTACTTAGTTTAGATTTGGACAAAAACAAAATTCCGAGAACTTATTTATCTATGATGGTGGCAGAGGGTAAAATAGAAAGAATAGGCAGAGGTATTTATGTGTTGCCAGATTTATTAGAAGATGAAATGTTTATTTTTCAAAAGAAATATCCTAATTTAATCTATTCCCATGAAACAGCCCTTTTCTTACATGAATTATCAGATAGGATACCTTTTGAATATTCTGTAACAGTACCAAGTGGATATAAGGTTGTAAGCGCCATAAGTGAAAAATCTAAAATTTATTATATAAAAAAGGATCTTCACAAAATGGGTATGGTAGAAGGAAAAACGTCCCTTGGAAATATCATAAATATATATAATATGGAAAGAACAATTTGCGATATATTAAGAAGCAGGAACAGGATAGACATTCAGATATTTTCTGATGCCCTTAAAAGGGTAGCAAAGAAAAGGCACTTAGATTATGCTTTGCTTATAGAATATGCAAAAAAACTTAATGTAGAAAAAATATTAAATACCTATATGGAGGTACTTATATGAGCAGAAAAGCCATGGGTTTAAAGGCTAAAATTAGGAACTTAGCAAAAGAAAAAGATATTTCAGCCCAAGTTATACTACAAAACTATATGTTTGAAAGGTTTCTTGAAAGACTATCCAAATCTAATTACAAAAACAAATTTATATTAAAAGGTGGTATGTTAATAGCTGCTCTTGTGGGAATTGATAACCGTTCCACAATGGATATGGATGCTACGATTAAAAATTATCCTATAACCATAGATTCATTGACAAAAGCAATTACAGAAATTTGTAATATAGAAGTGGATGACGATGTAAACTTTTCTTTCATGGGAATTGAACCTATAAGGGATGATGATATATATGGTGGATACAGGGTTGGGATAAAAGCAGATTACGATACTATAATTACTCCGCTTTCAGTTGATATAACCACAGGAGATGTCATAACTCCAAGGGAAGTTTTTTATTCATTTAAAATGATTTTCGATGAAGGAACTATTGGAGTATGGGCTTATAATATAGAAACTGTTCTTGCAGAAAAAATAGAAACAATATTGCAAAGAGGAGAGTTAAATACCAGGCCAAGAGACTTTTATGATATTTATATACTGGCTAAAACTCAAGAGTTTGACAACCTTATATTATCTGAAGCATTAAAAAAGACAATAGAGCATCGGAAAACGACACATATACTTAGTGATATATTAAAAAGGATAAAGACCATTGAAACGAGTGAAATATTAAAGGATAGATGGATAAGATACTCGAAAAATTATCCATATGCAGAAGATATTGCTTATGAAGATACTATAAAAGCTTTAAAAATGCTACTTAATAAATAATATTAGAATGTTTTTTACTGATGTTCTTTTATATAACAAGAGCTGTTTTCTTTATTGAAATGATATGCTCCTCCTTGTCTTAAACAGTTTCTATTATTTAAACTGTCTACTACAAGGGGAGTATATCAAAATAAGTTGGGGGTTTTATTGTTCATAATTTATAATTGTATGAGTTGTAAGATACGGCAGAATAAAAGGAAATTTTTAAGGATGATAGCTGATATTTTAGAAATACAACCTGACACCAAGGGGATAATGTATGCTGTCGGCATGTGAAATGTCACCTCAATCCATGTTGAGATTATAATTAGAATTAGGACAAAAGCATAGTAAGCATGAAAAAAGATGCCGGATACGGTTTCCAAGCTGTTATTGAACAATTTTCAACCTTCTGTTATTATGTAGATATACAAATAGTGGAAGGTTTTTTTATAAGGCTGCTGTAGGAATAGGGATTTATGTACGTCAATAGTTTAGGAAATGCAGCAGGGAGGGGGTTCCTATGAGTGAAGTGTTGATGAAAGTAGAGAATGTAAGCAAATTATATCAAATGGGAGAAGTAGAAGTAGTTGCAATAAAGAATATAAATTTGGATATATATGAGGGAGAATTTGTGGTGGTACTAGGTCCCAGTGGTTCCGGTAAAAGCACCATTTTAAATATATTAGGTGGTATGGACCTGCCTACCGAGGGCAAAGTTTTTATAAAAGGTGAGGATATTACAAATTACAATGATAGAAAACTAACCCTATATCGCAGAGAGCAGGTGGGCTTTGTATTTCAATTCTATAATTTAATAGCTAATTTAACCGCCAAGGAAAATGTAGAATTGGCTACGGAAATCTGCAAGGATGCATTGGATGTGAATTCTATATTAGATGCAGTAGGGTTGAAGGATAGAAAAGAGCATTTTCCATCCCAATTAAGCGGTGGAGAGCAGCAACGGGTTGCTATTGCTAGAGCCGTGGCTAAAAATCCTGCCTTATTGCTCTGTGATGAGCCTACAGGGGCCCTTGATTTTGAAACTGGGATAAAAATTTTAGCTTTACTTAAGGAAATCAACCAAAAATTTAAGAAAACCGTGATTATAATCACCCACAATACACCTATAGGAGATATGGGAGATAGGGTTATAAGGATGAGAAGCGGTGAAATAGTTGAGATTAAAATAAATGAAAATCCTATCCATCCCGAAAGGATTGAATGGTGATGAAGAGGCTGGACACCAGATTATTAAGGCTGATTAAAGGCTCTAAGGGTCAATTTATTTCCTTATCTATAATGATCATTTTGTCATTTACTATTTATATTTCTTTTAGTATGTTGGCTGATAATTTATCAGATAGTATATTTCATTTCTATGAGGTTACAAATTTTGGCGATATATTTATAGAAGCACCTAGAATTCCCAAAACAGCCATAGAGGGACTTTACGATATAGAGGGAGTCGGTATAGCTCAGGGAAGAATAAGCATAAATGTGCCTTTGAGGGTGGAAGATCCGGATGAAAGGGTCGTTGTCAGACTGGTATCTTTGCCTAAAGGTGAAGATATAGTTAATGATTTATATATACTAGAGGGTTCAAAAATAGGGGAGAACCCCAAAGAAGTATTGGTGCTTAAGCAGTTTTCCGATGCTAGGGGGATTGAACCCGGAGATGGGATAAGGCCTTATATTAAGGGAAGAGAATATTCTTTGGATGTAACAGGCACTGTGGGAAGCCCGGAGTATATCTATCTTATGGAGAATGAACAGGATTTATTGACTAATCCGGAGAAGTTTGGAATAGTATATGTCTCTGAAGAATTTGCACAGCATACTCTTGGTTATGGAGGCAGCTACAATGAAGTGGTAATTCAAATAAAAGACGATTATAAGGTAAATATTGATAATATAATAGATGAAATAGAAACACAATTGGATAGATATGAGGTAACAAGTATAATAGGCAGGAAAGATCAGATAAGCCACAATGTTATGATGCAGGAAGTAGATCAGATTGATAGGATGGCTACTTCAGTTTCACTATTGTTTTTAATTGTTGCCGGCATAATCATAAATATTATTTTATCCAGAATTGTTAAAAATGATAGGATATCAATAGGCATAATGAAGGCTTTGGGCTACGACAATGCAAAGATTCTATTTCATTATGCTAAATATTCTCTTCTCATTGGGGTAGTAGGTTCCGTTGCCGGAGTTATTCTAAGCATACCCCTATCTATTTCAATGGCCAGATTACTTATTCAATATTTTAATGTTCCTATGTTTAGAATGAGATTGGACTATATTTATTTTATATATGGAATTTTATTTACTGTTTTATTCTGTGTATTATCCGGATTGATAGGTGCCAGAAATGTTACTAAGATATTGCCTGCCGAATCTATGAGGCCTGAGGCGCCTAAGGGAGGTGGTAGGATATGGTTGGAGGGTGTAAAGCCTCTTTGGAGCAGAGTGCCTTTTAGTTGGAAAGTAGTGATTAGAAATGCGTTAAGATCCAAAAGGAGGTCCGTATTTCTGATACTGGGGATAGCCCTAAGCTATAGTGTGACTATGGTACCTATGTTTATGAATTCTATATGGAATAATTTATTTTTGCTGCAATATGGAGAATTTCAAAGGATGGATTATAGTGTGGAATTTGCCGTACCTATGAATCCAAAGGTTATTAAAGAGCTAAATCAACTGGTGGATGCAGACCAAATAGAGCCCAAAATAGAGCTCCCCTTTGAAATACGAAACGGATGGAAAAAGAAGACTGTTAGTATCATTGGAGTACCAAGGGATACTATATTCTATAATTTTAAGGATTTATCGAGAAGGGAGATAGAGCTGCCGGAGGATGGTATATTTTTATCCCAGATATTAGCTGATAGCTTGGGAGCCGCAGTCGGGGATGAGATAATGCTAAAAAGCCTTATATCTGAAGCAGAAGAATATATAGTGGTAAAAGGCATTGTAGAACAGTATTTAGGCAGCAACGGGTATATGGATATAGAAGTTATGAGCGGAGTTTTAAAGGAAGGGCCTATGATTACCGGTGCCTCATTAAAAACTCAAGATGATGCGGTTGCAAAGTTAAAAAATATAAAAAATATTAGGCAGGTTCAATCCATACAGGATATGCAGGAGAGTATGCAGCAATACATGGATACTATTATAGCGGCTGTAGGCATAATGATTGTACTGGGTGCTATTTTAGCCTTTGCCATCGTTTATAATATAACCATTATTAATATTAACGAAAGAGGTATGGAGTTCTCATCACTCCGGGTGTTGGGTTTTGATAAAAAGGAAATATACGGTTTAATAAGCAGAGAAAATGGTATAATGGCCTTGATAGGAATAATATTGGGAATACCAATAGGATATGGATTGTGCAGTGGGATGGCCTCAGCCCTTTCTTCAGATTTATTCAGTATTCCGTTTATATTAGGGCCTAGCAGTTATATCATTGCGGGTGGAGCTACTATTGTTTTTGTTGCGATAGCACAGCTTGCGACAGCCAGAAAGATTTATAAACTGAACTTTTTAGATGTTTTAAAGAATAGAATGTACTAAGACAAATTTATTGTGGGGATGTGATAAGGTGGACAAGAAGGCAATTATTATCGGTATTATTATTATATTAATAGCATTAACAGGATTCTATATATACAATGCAAATAGAGCACTAAAGGTAGACTGGGCTTTAGTTGAAAAAGGTGATATAGAGAAATATATAGAGGAATTGGGAATCGTGGTGGCAAAGGACCAAGGAAATATTTACTCTTCTGCCGCCGGAAGGGTTATAGAGATATTAGTAAACATAGGTGAAGAAATCAAAAAAGGTGATATACTGGTTAAATTAGATAATAAACAGATTCAAAAAGAGATACAGGTGTTGGAATCCGAAAGAGCTATTATATTAGCCCAATACGATGAAGCTAAAGAAAAAGTTGATGAGGAAAGTATAGAAAAGCTGGAATTAACTATCGGTGATATGGAAAGAAAGGTACAAAGAACCAAGGAGATAGTTGATAACAATAAAACGTTGTATGAAGCGGGGGCTATAAGCCATGAAGAATATAAGGAATCTTTGCAAAACCTAGAAATGGAGAAATCTAATTTGGAAAAGGCCAGATTGGATTTGCAGGCTTTGGATAAACCTATATCTCAAAACATAATATCTCAGTATGAGGCTAGATTAAGACAGATAGATATACAAAAGGAAAAGCTAAGAGATTTGGACAAAGATTTTACCATAGTTTCTAATGCAGATGGGATAGTATTAAGACAAACAATAGAAGAAGGCAGCTACATTCAACCGGGAATGGATATAATGGAGATTGGCAATACAGAAGAGCTATATATAGAAAGCGATATATTGGTTGATGACATAGTACATGTACGAGAAGGAGCAAAAGTCCGCATATCAAATAAAAATATTGGACTTAAAGATTTGGAAGGTGCAGTGAAAAAGATATATCCCTATGCATTTAATAAGGTTTCCGATTTAGGAGTAGAGCAAAGAAGAATACAGGTAGATATTGAGATGAAAGACTTTACAGCAGATATTAGACCCGGTTATGATTTGGATATTAGGATTATTACCGACAATAGAACAAACACTATTTTAATACCTAAAAAGGCCTTATTTGATAAAGACGGGAAACACTTTGTATTTATCAATAGTGATGGCAGAGCTCAGATACGAGAAGTTAAAAAGGGAATAGAAGATAAAAATCAAATAGAAATATTGGATGGGCTGGAAAAAGGAGATATAGTGATTTTAACCTTGGATGAAAGAATTAAAGAAGGTACAAAAGTAAAGCACATTTTGCAAAAACCATAGAACAGAAAAAACGAGGTGAATTTGGATGATAACTATTGATAATACTTTTAAAATTATAAGTGAAGGTCAAGATTTCTACATTTCTTTAGGCAATTTTTTAGATGCTTTTTATAGAAGTAATGATATAGAAAGAGAACTTTGCATAGAAAGGGAACCGGCTAATTATAGTATTCCGATAAACCAGAAGGCTTTTTTAGCTGCTACAGTTCATAAATTAGCAAATGATTTTAATTTGGATGTGCCGAGCTGGGTATTTAAAAAAGATTATTATTCATACAATGAACCTTATTTTGATTGCAATGCCAAGGGGAATCTTAGAAAGCTATTCCTATATAAGTCACCTATTGAATTTAAACATAGAAATATTTTTGTAGATGAAAATGTTTTAAGGAGAGTGTAAAAATGCTTACAAAGGAACAAATTATAGGGAGTTTAAAGAAATTGGGCGAGGAGCTAAGGATAAGGAAATTACATGGGGAAATAATCATTACCGGCGGTGCTTCAATGTGTTTAGTTCATTCAGCTAGAGATATGACAAAAGATATAGACGCAATATATGAACCTAAATCCATAATTAATGAATTAGTGAATAAAATAGCCAAGGAAAACAACTTACCTGTAGATTGGCTAAATGACAGCGTAAAAGGATTTGTTAATGAGAATATTGAAACTGTGGAATTTGCTACATTTGGGAACTTAAAGATTGCTACTGTTACTCCCGAATACCTGCTTGTTATGAAATTACTTTCCTCAAGAGTGATCGGACAAGATATAAATGATATTAAGTTCTTACTTAAAAAATTAAAGATCACAACAAAAGAACAGGCTTATGAAATAGTGGAAAAAGTCTTTCCTGTAAAACTTATTCTTCCTAAAACAATGTATGTATTGGAACAATGCTTGAATGAACCAAAGAAAGATTTATAAATTAGTATGTTATAACAGCTTCGTATCAGATAGATTTTTCACTTTTCCTTATAAATTCTATAAATTCTGCTCCCTTATAAGTGAGGTAGCCTTTTTCACCTTTAGAATAAAAATTATAATAATAATCGTCTACTAAAAATTCAATTACTTTTTTGTTATTATCTTGGAAAGAAAGATAATAATTTTCTATATTATCACCGTCATTGCTTTCAAATGTGTAAATCCTTTTAGAAACAATTTTTACGTAGACAGTCCTTTCTTTGCTATATGTTCCCCAAAAGCTATTTAATCCCGATTTAAAAAACGGAAAAAGAATTTTGAATGATATATATATGAGAAATGATAGTATTGCTACCATCAAGTAGTATAGAAATATTTTTAAAACTAATGGAGATGACATAAAAACAACCTCTATTAAAATTCATACTTAGATTATAACATAGTTATAAAGGGCAAGAGGGTAGGTTTATAGAAAATTTGTATCGTTTAGACTATCCTTTTATAAATTATAATGTCAAAAGATGTTATACGATTTATTAAAACATTTTTTAACCTCCTACGTCTATATAAATGGAAGGGGAACCTGTTTTATGCATTTAAACCTCAATCAACAGTATAAATAGAAAAAGGAGGTTTTAGTTATGAGGAGATTAATTGCGTTTGTACTATTATTTATTCTAACCTTTACCAGTTTTACAATTGTTCCAATTGAAGCAGCACCTACA